>Ga0272440_1000667_pt1 | contig 28790 bp, 24 predicted proteins | sample SSMMMBAug17_FD_192440 | JGI IMG/M metagenome (GOLD analysis project Ga0272440, IMG submission 192440) | Marine sediment archaeal communities from Little Sippewissett salt marsh, Falmouth, MA, United States - SSM-MMB-Aug17 | ecosystem: Environmental > Aquatic > Marine > Wetlands > Sediment ... | reverse complement strand
TTGCTGAAATATCATAACCTTCCAGTACTGCTTTTAAAGTTGCAGGGCCGCAATCCATTGCAGAGGTTTGAATGACTTCAGGGATAAAATATCGTCGCTTGGCATTGAATGCATTAAATAATGACAATAGATTTATTCTCGTAAAATATTATAAAATTATGATGACCTGAGCCACTCGATTAACATGGCAAAAGGTGTACATCGTTCAATTTCCAACTTGATCAAACCAGACATGCCAGGTTGTAAATATACAGGACGATTCATGTGCTGTATAGTTTTAAGCCTGACCTGAATCAACTGGTCCTCTGGTTGCACGGATATTTTTTCGACAACACAGTCTACTGCCTCTGAAATTTGCTCCTGTTTTAAGATGGGAAAAAATAATCCGCGTTGATTCCTGGTAATACTTTTTTTCATAGTCATGGGAAAACTGGCAATAATAACATTCTGTTTGATTTCCACTGGGCGCCCGGGGCCTGAAAATAATCGTATTCTTTTTTCAGGCTGTTTGGTAACTTTTGCATTGATACTCAACTCATAAACAGACAGTTTCGCGCCAAAAAACCATATATTCCAGGCGAAAAGCACAATTGTCGCAATCAATAAAAATATCATCACTGTTTTTGGATGATCTGATTCCATTGATCGCAGGGTTAATGAAAAAGGGCGCGCCATAATGAATTCCTTTTTTCTATAAATGGGCCACAACAATGATCGCTGAATCGTTGTCAAGAACATAATGCATTGCTTTTTCAAAATTATCCGAGTCCAGTGGCATGAAGCTTTCATCAAAAATAATGACATCAGGTTGTTGCAACAGTGCTCTTGCGATAAAAATTCGGCTTTGTTCGCCATGGGAAAGCTGCCATCCACTTTCACCAAGAATTTGATCCAATCCTGATGGCATCTTCTCTAGTAACGAACCCAGTCCAAGTTGATAACATACTTTTTCGGCATTTTCTAAATCCTTTTTGCCAGGGGGCCAGGATTGTCCCATCAGAAGATTAAATGCCAAGGAACCGGTAAACACGTAATTTTCATGAAATTGGGGAGAAAGCACAATCGTTCTCCGCCATTTGGATGGATTGATAGATCGGGTATCACGTCCTTTAAAATAAATCATTCCAGTATCCGGTAATCTGATTCCAGAAATAATTGATGACAGCGTCGATTTCCCACCACCCGATGGTCCCTGAACCCATATTCTGTCATTTTGCGCAATGGCCAGATGATCAATTACAAGTTTAAAATCTGCATGATTCAGATAGCGGTAGGACATATTTTTGATCTCAATAATTGTTTTTGAGCGGGGTGTTATCTGTTCTGAAACAGCATGGGTTGAAATTTCTGTTCTGTATCGCGATGCTGCCTGAAAAAGCGGTTTAATTTGTTGCCATGCGCATAAAAAAATAACAAAGGTTGAAATGCCATAAAATAAGTGGTTAAAACCTTGATACACAATTAACGTTCCACCCAGCGCAATAAACATACCTTGTTGGGTGTCAGGTGGAAACATATACAAAAATAACAGACTGATAAGCAACCAGCTCCTTGTTAAGACAGGGTTCAGGAATAAGGTGATCCGATCTCGTTGTTTGGACAAACTGTGATAACTTTCCAGTTCAGCATCTTCTTCATCATGCCAGTTGTTCAAATTTTCCTGAACAATCCGCGTGCGATACCCCACCATACGTTCGATCATATTGTTGGTCATTGATCTAAAATGGTTGATCCAGTTGTTTGTATATTTGTAATAAATCAAGCAACAAAAAAGAAAACAAACGATCCAGGTGAAAAGAAACAGGCTGATTTTCAATCCACAGGCAAATGAAAGCAGATATAATGATGCAACTAATTTAATAAAAAATAAAATCACCTCAAAACCGCCATCAAGGGCCATTGATTCAAATGCTTCAGACTCCATCATTCGGCCCATAAATTGGCCAAAGCCTTGATTGCGGGTTTCATCCTGTTTTAAATGAAGAGCTCCAAAGAGCAATCGTTGTTTCAGGATGGCTCCCATATCTATTGAGAGCTGACACTGATTCCATTGGGAAATCAATCGAACAAGGACAATCGTTAATAAGAGTAATCCCCACAATATAAATTTGCCAGAATCATAATTATACTGAAATATCATATTGCCAATGACCAACCATGAAAGAATGACCAGAATCTGGCAGATTGTTTCGCATGTGATGATAGCAAACAACTTTCGGGGAATTTGGATATGCCAAAGCCATTTAAAAAAATGATCTCCAGGAGAAAGACGAATCAACCAGCAATTACCAATCATTTCATTGCTCAGCTTTTCAAACAGCATGGCATTGTGGGCTGCGTGTTTTTGTGAATCAGAAATATCCGCCTTTTCAAGAAGTTGATTGATAGATGCTTCTGCAGGCTTTTCTATGGGAGCACACAAAAAATTCTTGATGACCTGGTAATCCACTTTCACAACCGTCCGATCCGGTGAAATAAGAGACACTTTTTTCAATCCACATTTCAATATCACAAGGTAACGATATGAGTCAGATTCAGTCACCATTTTAATAATGGCCGGTCCACATTGATATATCATATCATCAATTTCAGAATATGGGGTATGAACAGAAATGGACTCAAAACCAGCATGATAAGCATAATCATCAAACCATCTGTCAAGACTTGTTGGATCTTGAAGTTGAGGTGATGCAAAAAGTTCAAGGGGTTCAGATATAAATCCAGCTTTTCGAGCCAGTAAACCCAATGCTTCATTCAGCCTGTTGATGGGCCATGATAGATCATCCGGTATGTGTAAGGTCGTGTTTGAGGTATTCACTTTGTGTGTTTATTTGGAATACTGTTGTATTGTTTTTTGAATGGGTTGCTTCTGATATGGTATTTTTTTGAGGAGACATTCATTAAGAACATCTCCTCATACGCGCTTAGTTTTGTCGTAAAAAACCTTGTCGGAATTGGGCCAGTTTTTCAGCCTGTGATAGTCCACACCGAAAATCACTTTTGACTTTGACAAAACCTTTTTTTGCACCTTTTTTCGATTTTTTTTGCGTTGGTTTCATTTTTTTTCTCCTTTATTAAAGAAATGTTGTCATTCTTACATGTTCCATGAAACAAGAATTTTTTAATAAGAACAATATGGGAATATGCCCTATTATTTTTTAATCGACATTTCTTTCTAATAACTAAAGGCATTGAAACAGATTGATTTGAGTGTAACCAGGATTGTTTTTACTTGACCATGTATCCATATGGATATATATCCATTCAAAAAATCAAAGACCACCAAAAAGAACAACAAAAAAAGTGACGTTCAACATTGATGACATTGACCGAGCGTATTTCAACAAACCAAGATGGCATATTTGATGCCATGAAAAACCAAAGTTGAACGATAATATGATAATGTATTTAATTTTAAGTCTTTAACCATACGATATCTCTGTATTAAAAATCAAAATCTTGTCCTTTTCGCTTGACATTAATAACTGACCAATATAACTAAACGCCCAATGATTTTATACCATTGTCCAGACATACAAATGAAATGTGCCGGTATGAGTCGATTATATCGGCATGTTGCAATCTTAAGTAAACATGGCTTTGATGCTGCAATCCTTCATGCTGAAAATGGATTTATCCTGGATGATCAGCCCGACGTACCAATCCGCTATGGGACAATTCAGGAGGATGATATTGTTGTCATTCCAGAGTCCTATCCAGGAATTATGCATGAAATAAAAGATTATCCGATTCGCAGATTTGCTATTGCATTGAGTTGGTCTTATTTATTTGAAACCTTACCAGACAAAAAAGACTGGCGGCATTTCAACATTGAGAGAGCAATGGTTGTCAGCCCCTTTATTGGAAAGCTCATTCAATGGAGCATGCAGATACCTGTTCATCTCATCATTGCCGGGTTGAATGATGCGATTTATTTTCCAGAATATCATGCAAAAAAGAAATGGATTGCTTATATTCAACGAAAAGCAGATCTCGTTCCATATTTTAAGCGCATACTTTATGCTAGAAATCCGCAATACCTTGATCAAATTCAATGGATTCCTTTGGAAAATTACAGTGAGAGGGATTATGCAGCGATTATCAGGCAATCATCAGTTTTTTTAAATTTGTCCACTGCCGAAGGGCTTGTTTCAAGCTGTTTAAAAGCCATGCGTTGTGGAACCATTGTGGCTGGTTTTGACTCCATAGGTGGAACAGATACCTTAATTGGAACAGGACCAGATCAAAACAGCATTTTGACTCAAACAGGAGACTATATATCTTTGGCTTATATACTGGAACCGCTACTTATTGATTTATTGACTGGCAATATGAATCGATGGCACACACTGATCGAAAATGGTCTGCATACAACGCAAAGATATACATACGAGGCTGAAGAGCATTCTCTTGTGGAATTTTGGAAGCAATATTGTATAAATGAGTAATTATAATTACCTGGCTGATTTGTATCATTTTTCAAAAAAGAATCCAGTCAAAAAATATAGTGAAGCGTTTACTTTTTTTCAAATACTTGGCAATGTTAAGGGAAGGTCTGTATTAGATCTTGCCTGCGGTGATGGTTACTACACGCGGCAAATAAAAAAAAAGGGCGCAGGCATTGTGATGGGTGCGGACATTTCAGAAAAAATGATTGCAAGAGCCCAAAAACTTGAATGTGATACACCTTATGGGATTGATTACAACATATTTGATGTCTGTCAATTCAGAAAAATAGGGCAGTTTGACATTGTGACATCTGTTTATTTATTTCCTTATGCCAGAACATCTGAAATGCTTTTGCGAATGTGTCAGACGATTGTGATGAATCTTAAACCTGATGGCAAAATGATTTCAGTAACACTCTCCCCTTTTTTTTCCAATGACGCGCTTGATGCTCAGATTCATTATGATGTTGAAATGAAAACCAAAGGCAAACTGACAGATGGTGCGCTGATTCAAGTCAAAATCAAAACACATCAAGGTGAAATTTGTTTTAATAATACATATTGGTCACAGCAAACTTATGAAACAGCATTAAAAGAAGCAGGCTTTAAAACCATAGTCTGGCATAAACCTCAAATATCTGAAACTGGCATACAGCAATATGGTGAGACATTCTGGGACCATCATATATCAATGCCAGGCTTTTCTGTATTGGCGTGTTATCTTTAGGAAAGCGCTAAAAAAAATTTTGGGGCATGACTGATTGAATTAATGAGCGATATATGACAAAGCATATTTTCTTAACTGGTTTTATGGGATCTGGAAAAACCACTGTGGGTAAATATCTGGCCAAGAAGCTGTCTGTTCCATTCGTGGATATGGATGATGCCTTAATACAGCAGTTCGGAATGCCCATTGCAGAAGTTTTTCAAACATTTGGAGAGCCCGCATTCCGAAAAGCTGAAACACAATTTATTGCCAACTTAACTGTCAAAGAACAATTCGTGGTCGGAACCGGAGGCGGCGTCCCTGTTTTAGAGAAAAACAGATGGTTAATGCGTCAATCTGGGCGCATTGTTTATTTGGATATAAATGTTGCGGAAACCAAAAAGCGCATGACAGATGAAGATATCAGAAAGCGTCCTTTGTGGAAAAATGAAAAAGATGTTATGGCTTTGTTTGAGCAGAGGAAAGCAGCATATGCGGATCATGATTTCAGAATTAATGTCTCAGACAATTCTCCTGAGGCCATTGTAAAAACGATCTTGCAACGTATCAATTGATCAGTGTCACACACATTGCTGGTACACTCACTTGGGCGCAAAGAAAATACCCCCTTTTTTGAAATGCGCCCCGCTCACTTTGCGTATCAACATCCATTCACTCAGGGAGAAACAAAAATGAATCAACAAAAATTATATAAAATTCTTGAGTCAGTTTCACAAGGGCAAATATCTGTTCAGGCAGCAGCTCAGGATTTACGCGATTACCAAATGGAAGACATCAATTTTGCGAATATTGATCACCACAGGAGCCTTCGTAAGGGATTTCCAGAAGTGATATTTGGTGAGGGAAAAACAGCGGAACAAATTATCGGTATTATGGATCGCATGATCACTCAGGAGAATATTGTGATTGCCACTCGAGTTAGCACAGCGAAGGCGAAACATATCACCGCTCATTTTTCTTCAGCTATTTACCATGAAGATGCACGGATGATCGTACTGGAAAAAAAGGCGTTGCCGAAGAAAGGGCGCGGTTCAATTCTTGTCATTTCAGCAGGCACCTCAGATATTCCTGTGGCAAAAGAAGCCTTTTTGACCGCTGATGCAATGGGGAATCATGTGGAGACGATTTTTGATGTGGGGGTTGCAGGCATTCATCGGCTATTTAAGCATTTAGATCAAATTCAATCCGCATCAGTTCTTATTGTTGTTGCTGGTATGGAAGGCGCGTTGCCCAGCGTCGTGGCCGGCCTGGTATCGAAACCAGTCATTGCAGTTCCCACAAGTGTGGGGTATGGCAGCAGTTTTAATGGGATTTCAGCTTTACTGGGGATGTTAAATAGTTGCAGCTCGAATGTTTCGGTTGTGAATATCGATAATGGATTTGGCGCAGGCTATGTCGCTTCCTGTATCAATCAAAATTAATGAACATGTTGAGGGCTTTATTACCATGGCTCCTCCTGAACTAAATAGTTCTGCATGCAAACGTTATAAGTAAGGAAAGCTCTGAAAATAAGTTCCCTATTTAATAAATGTTCATTCAGTTTTTTGAACCATGATTACACTGAAGAAGATGAATAAGATGAAATAAAGACACTTTAAATTCATCTTATTCATCTTCTTCTGTGTAATCATGGTTCAAAAAACTGAATGAACATTTATTAAATGGGGAACTTATTTTCCGGGCACTCCTAAGCGATCATAAATTTTCGGGTATATCGTAGTAAATATTTTGTTATTTGTTTGGTCGAACCTTAGAAATCAATGTAGGGGCGAACTTTGTGTTCGAACGTCTGATAACAATCGTTTGCGAACCTAAGACCGAAGGCAGACGTTTCTAATTCATTCTCGAACATAGGTTTGATAGCGATTTTTGTCCGGAAGGCGAACATAACATAAGGTTCGTCCCTAAAATGGTTTCGGATATCGGTTGGATTTCGATTACTACGATATACCCAAAAATCTATCACCGCTTACTTATGTGATCAAAAACTTTTATTTCTTCTTCAGTTTGGATTGCACGAATCTATGGAAAGAACATCTTTTGAAGAAAACAATCACAAAAAAAAATAATGCAAAAAAAACGAAAACCAACAACATATCGTGCTCGATGGGCCATGATTGATCCAAACACTTGGATTCCAAATGCCACCATCACAATTTCGTCCTTCGGTCAAATTGTTCAGCGCCCTGTTGACCAAAACATCATTGATCTTGGTGAAGGTGTGATCATGCCAATGATGGTCAATGCTCACACACATTTGGAATTATCCGCACTGAAAAACAGCGTACCGATGAATTTGGGGTTCACGTTCTGGGTACAACAATTAGTCTTCAAACGGACACTGACTGATTCAAAAGAACTGGTCAAAGCGGCCAAACATGCCTGTCAAGATCTTTGGAACAGTGGTGTATGTGCTGTTGGAGAAATCTCATCTTTAGGTTTGACAAAAGATGTTTTAATTCACTCAGGACTTTATGGGTGTTGGTTTCGAGAATATTTTGGCAATGAGTGTATCTCCCTTGAAAAAATCGATCCATCGGAGAATTCAGATTGTATTTTTTCTTTAGCGGGTCATGCCCCTCACACAACCTCACCAGAATTGTTTCGATATCTTAAACGTGCTGCAAGTGAAAAACCATTTTCTGTGCATGTTGCTGAGTCAGATGTTGAAATGGAATTTATCACAAAAGCATGGGGCGAATGGGCTGACTTTTTAACAGATCGTGATGTAAATTTTTTGCAATGGAATCTACCCCAACAAAGTCCTGTAAAGCATTTGGATCAGATAGGTATTTTGGATCAAAACACATTGTTGGTTCATTTACTTAATGTTGATCAGGAAGATTTAGGAATTATTAAACGTCGAAAATGTCCGGTCTGCGTATGTCCACGCAGCAACGAGAATCTGCATAAACGATTGCCTGATATTGAACAAATGCTGCATTCGAACTTGACAGTTTGTCTTGGGACTGATAGTTTGGCCAGTGTTAACTCTCTGTCCATATGGGATGAAATGAAATATCTGGGGAAACATTTTCCAAATATTCATCCCAAAAAGATACTGGAAATGGCTACAATTTCGGGCGCACGTGCTCTGGGGTTTGACAATCGCCTGGGGCGTCTTGCAGAAGGCTATCAAGGCATTTTTTTGTTTGTTCCCATTGATGGAAATTCGCCTGAAACATTAGCAAATCAACTGGTTCATGGAGATTTTTCTATAAAAGTTATGCTGGTTATTCGGTGAATCGGTTATTCCAGACACAGATCGACAGGATCTGCTCCTTTTTATTAAATTTTGTAAACTGCCACTTTTTATTATAATGAGGCATTCATGATACAGTGTCAAAAAGAAATTGACCAAACAAAAGGTTTTATGGCAATTAAGGAAGGGCAGGGGTTGTTTCACTATGCGAAAAAAGCAGCTCAATCTGGGCCTGGCCTTGAAATTGGAAGCTATTGTGGCAAGTCAAGCCTTTATCTTGGCAGTGGTTTTCAAAAACATGATCAGGTTTTATTCACCATTGATCATCATCGCGGATCAGAAGAGCAACAACCTGGAGAAGAATATTTTGATCCAGAACTATTTGACAAAGCCATTGGAAAAATTGATACCCTAAAATTTCTTCGAGCAGCATTGGAGAACGCCTCATTAGAAGATACTGTCATTCCAATTGTCAGTCGGTCTAGCATTGTTGCCAGGTCATGGAAAACGCCTTTAAGCCTGGTATTTATTGATGGCAGTCATACCTTTGAATCGGCAATAAATGACTATGAATGCTGGACGCCCCATATTCTTGATGGTGGATACTTATTAATTCACGATATTTTTCCTGACCCATCTCAGGGTGGGCAAGCACCATATCATATTTATCAAACAGCGCTTTCATCAGGATTATTTCAGGACATTGATATGATTGGCACTTTGGGAATATTACGACGAGAGAACAGATGATCCGACAGCTAAACAAAAAAGAATCGGGGGGGCATTTCAAAAAAGGGGGTATTTTCTTAGCCCGGAAAGGGCATCACATGCGAGCCCAGGGGAGCATAGGGGAGCACAGGGCAACGCACAAGGTACTACATTACAATAATTTGACCCCTAAAGGGGGCATATTTAATGGTCGCTCACTTATGTAAAGCCCTTACAGGGTTTAAATAATTTTTTTATATTATCAGTGAGGAATGTTCTAAAAATAAGTTCCCCATTAAATAAATGTTCATTCCTTTTTTTGACCCATAATTACACTGAAGAAGATGAATAAAATGAATTTAAAGTGTCTTCATTTCATCTTATTCATTTTCTTCAGTGTAATCATGGTTCAAAAACACAATGAACAATGTATTAAATGGGGAGCTTTTTTTAAATGGGGAACTTTTTTTCAGAGCTTTCCAGAATTGCCAAAAAATAAAGGAGAAAGATATGCAAACCGAACGTTTAAAAACTCTTGCAATAAGCGATTCCGGTTTTATTTTTGACCCATCATCCGGTGATACTTACAATACAAATGATACCGGTGCTCATATTATCAATTTACTCAAAAAAGGTAAAGATTTTAATGAATTGATGGATATTCTTGTAGAAGAATATGAAGTGTCTGAGGATGAACTTGAAGCAGATTTGCAAGACTATATTCAGACATTGAAAAATTTTCATATGATTTAGAGGGATTTCGAAAGGAATTACCAAAAAGGAGTTTCTTCTAATGATAAAAGTCGCAGTCAGTGGCATTAACGCCGCAGATAATCCAGGGCCCGGTGTTGGAATCATTCGAGCTTTAAAAGAAAGCTCATTGAATGTACGAACCATCGGCCTGGCATACGATGCCATGGAACCTGGCATTTATTTAGATCATCTTGTGGATAAGTCTTACATAATGCCTTATCCTTCAGGTGATGTGAAATCATTTATTGAGCGCATTCGGCATATTCATTCAATGGAAAAACTGAATGTTATTGTCTCAACCTTGGATGCTGAACTTCCTGTATTTATGGACATTGAACAAGAACTGGCCAGAGATGGCATTTATATGTTGATTCCAACAAAAAAAATGTTTGCCTTGAGAAACAAGGGTAAATTGAAAGAATTGGGAGAAGCCATTGATGTTAAAACGCCCAACTATATTTCATGTTCATCTTATGGAGATCTTGTTCGTGCAACACAGGAAATAGGATTTCCATGTATGATCAAAGGGCCTTTTTATGAAGCATTTAAAGCCCATAACCAGGCTGAAGCGGATAGCTATTTTAACAAGCTCTCACTAAAGTGGGGATTTCCTATTATTGCGCAGCAATTTATCAAAGGCCAGGAATATGATGTTATTGGCTGTGGTGATGGTACAGGCCAAAATATGGGCTTATTCGCCATAAAAAAAATGACAACAACTGCTTTGGGTAAGGTTTGGAATGCTGTCAGCATTAAGAATGATCGTTTACTGAAAGCTTGCGATCGTTTGCTGGAACATCTGACATGGCGAGGAGGTTTCGAATTTGAGGTTCTGATTGAAGAAAAAACTGAGGATATTTACCTATTGGAAATTAATCCCCGATTTCCGGCATGGGTGTATATGTCGGCGGCATGTGGTATCAACCTACCTGAACGAATGGTTCGACTTCTAATGGATATGACGTATGAGACCCATTCCAACTATTCTAGTGGTAAAATTATGATTCGTTATACCAATGAAATTTTAAAAGACATTTCCGACTTTGAAAAAATTTCATCCTTTGGAGAGTTGGAAAATAATCAACCCGTGGAGGCATCATGAATAAAAAAACGTATGTAAAACCATCCATTCATAAGCAAGAATCCGGCCGGATGAACAAATTTGGATCGGTGTTTCATCGGAACTACAGGAATAATATCGATGGTGCAAAAATTGATGACATCATCGAAAATTTTGGCTCGCCTGTTTTTGTCATGAGTGAGACATCTATTCGGAATCAATACAGGAAGCTTTATCGAGAGTTTTCCAGTAAGTATCCTCAGGTACAATTTACCTGGTCATATAAAACCAATTATCTTGATGCTGTTTGTTGTGTTTTTCATCAAGAGGGTGAAATTGCAGAAGTGGTATCTGAATTCGAGTATCAAAAAGCCAGACGCCTGGGTGTACCAGGAGATAAAATTATTTATAATGGCCCATTAAAATCGAAAGCGTCTTTAAAAGTGGCTTTTGAAGAAAATGCCATTGTGAATCTTGACAATTTTGATGAAGTCCTTCGAGCAGAAGAAGTTGCCAGTAGTATCGGCAAGAAAGTCAATGTTGGTATTCGTTTGAACATGGATACAGGTATTTATCCCCAATGGTCACGATTTGGGTTCAATCTTGAAAACCAGTCAGCATATGAAGCGGCTAAAAGAATTCATATGAGCAATTATTTAAAACTCAATGGACTTCATTCCCATATTGGAACATTCATATTAGAGCCATCGGCCTATTCGGTTCAGGTGAAAAAAATGGTTGAATTGCGTCGCCTTCTCGAAACTGAGCTTGATATCTCTATGGATTATCTCGATTTTGGTGGTGGATTCCCTTCAAAAAACAAACTCAAAGGCACATATTTACCGCCTGAAATTGCTGTACCGCCTGTTGAAGAATATATTGAAGCCATCACCTCAACATTGCTGGCAAATCTATCTCCTGAAGAGTATCCCACTGTTTTTATGGAAACTGGGCGAGGCATGATTGATGAGGCAGGATATTTAATCACAACAGTGGAAGGCGTTAAGCGTATGCCTGATGGCATGAAAAGCTATATTATTGACGCAGGCGTCAATATTATGTATACTTCTAACTGGTATAATTACAAAGTTGAATTAGATCGCCCAGTACCCGGTAATTATGAAAATGCCATTGTATATGGACCATTGTGCATGAATATTGATATTGTACTGGAGAATGCCTCCTTACCGCCATTACCGAAAGGGGCCCGATTAATATTGTCACCCATGGGAGCGTATAATGTCACCCAATGGATGCAATTTATCAGTTATCGTCCTGCAATTGTCATGGTCATGGAAGATGGCAGTGTTGAATTAATCCGACGACAAGAAAATCTAAACGATATTGTTGGACCTGAATGCATTCCGGAAAAACTGAAAACGTTTAATCTGTAATCAGGAAAAAATATAAAGGTATGACAGAAATAAAGTAAGATTGTGGTACATATCATATTTATAAGCCAATCATTATTGATTTTACAGATCGCGATGACTTCGCACGTTTAAATGAAAGTCGTCATGAGATATCCAGAAACGATTTGACCAATATTGTAGAACTTAATTTTATCATTTTGTCTTAGGAAATCCAAAATTAAGGAATGCGCGGAAAATAAGTTCCACTTTACTCAATATTTGTTGATTCGTTTCTGAACCATAATTACACTGAAAAAGATGAATAAGATGAAATAAAGACACTTTAAATTCATCTTATTCATCTTCTTCAGTGTAATCATGGTTCAAAAAAAAGAATGAACTGTTGGCTACGCATATGTTTGATGTTGATTATTGAACAGTCAAACATTATAAATGGGAAACTTATTTTCAGAGCTTTCCTTATGGAAAGACTTAAGGACTTTCAGATCCGATTAGAGGCTTTACGAAGAAAGTAATTTTTAAACTAAGGATTTATTCTCATGTCTTATGAAGCAGTTATTGGGCTTGAAGTACATGCCCAGTTGAAAACCAAGAGTAAAATATTTTGTGGGTGTTCAACCGAATTTGGAGCATCACCCAATAATCATACCTGTCCAGTTTGTTTGGGTATGCCTGGGACGCTACCGGTATTGAACAAAAATGTTGTTGAATATGCGTTGCGTATGGCCCTTGCCACTCAATGCACAATTGCAACAGAGAGTCGATTTGCCAGAAAAAATTATTTTTATCCGGACCTCCCCAAAGGTTACCAAATATCTCAATACGAATTACCCATTGCGGAACATGGTTTGATTGAAATTGATTTGTCTGATGGTCAACGCAAAAAAATTGGATTGACAAGGATTCACATGGAAGAAGATGCTGGTAAGCTTGTTCATAATCCATTGCTGCCAATCAGTCAGGTCGATTACAATCGAACAGGTGTACCTCTGATAGAAATCGTCAGCGAACCAGATATGCGAACCCCTCAGGAAGCCAGTGCTTATTTAAAAAAATTGCATGCTTTGGTGCGCTACACTGATATTTGTGATGGGAATATGGAAGAAGGAAGTTTCCGGTGTGATGCCAACGTATCTATCAGGCCCCAAGGAGACACAACGCTTGGTACGCGGACAGAGCTTAAAAATATGAATTCTTTTCGTAATGTTGAAAAGGCAATTCAGTATGAAATTGACAGACAGATTTCAATGGTTGAACAGGGAAAAGACATTGTTCAGGAAACCCGCCTTTTTGACGTGAACAAAGGCAAAACATACTCCATGCGCGGCAAAGAAGAAGCACACGATTATCGTTACTTTCCCGATCCAGATCTGATTCCTCTCGTTATTGACACGAAATGGATAGATCGAATAAAACATGAACTTCCCGAATTACCAGATGCACGAAAAAATCGTTTTATTTCAGATTTCAAGTTATCTGAATACGATGCCAGTGTTTTGACAGCCGATCGTGACCTGGCAGATTATTTTGAGAACTGTTTATCTCATTTAAATCAACCTAAGATGATTGCAAACTGGGTAATGAGCAATTTGCTTGGATTGCTTCACGCGCAGAATTTATCAATCCATCAATCTCCTATATCTGCAGTCAATCTGGCCCAATTATTGAAATTGGTTCATGATGATGTCATTAGTGGAAAAATTGCCAAAACTGTTTTTGAAGAAATGGCTAAAACACAGAAAACTGCCAAAGCAATTATTGAAAAACGAGGCTTAGTTCAAGTTTCTGATGAAAACGAACTGCTTCCCCTGATTCAAACTATTATTGAAAAGCATCCCAAAGAACGAGAAAGCTATCAACAAGGAAAAACAAAACTTATGGGATTCTTTGTCGGACAGGTGATGAAAGCAACCGGAGGTAAAGCAAATCCCAAAAAAGTGAATGCTTTGCTTCAGGCGAATTTAGCCTCTGATAAGGCATAATATGAGATTCGTTTTTTTGGGGATATCCATTTTTTTGATACCTCTCTTGATCCATGCGCAAGTCGTCCCGAGATTTAAAGACAACAAGATTCCAATGACAGACTTAGTTCAATTGGCAAAAAATAAACAGCTGATTATATTGCATCCCTCTCAAACCAAAGAATTGCCAATTGGGGAGGGCAAAAAAAAAGAATTCAATGTGCGTTTTGTCTCAACCTTGAGCGTCATTAATGCGCCTATCCAAAGGGTTCGTGAAGTTGTTACTGATTTTATGAATTATCATGAATTCATGCCCCAAACCAGGTCGTCAAAAATTATTTCACAAAAAAAAGATCATGTTTTGCATGAAGTTAAATTGTCTCTCAAAGTTCCTCTAATTTACATTGGATTTAAATTTACATTGGACTATTTTATGGCCCCTAATGGAGATATCACCTGGTCACGCTTCAGTGGGGATATTCAGGGCAATGTCGGGCGCTATGAGTTTATTTCTTTAGCGCCCAATCGTACTATGCTGATAATGACCTATTGGACAGAACTCCAAGGGATTGGTTTTTTAATGCGATTATTGCTCCGAATGCAACCCGACCTGGAGTTGGCAATTCCGATATCATCTGGTTCATTGATCGTTGATGCAATTAAAAAACGAAGTGAACCCGTTTCAACGTCAAAAAAAACCGACCCAAAAGATCTCCCCTGGAAACCGGATATCCCCAATATGACCTGTTCCAACCTCCCAATTGATACACTTCAATTATTGTCACGTATTGGCACATTGATATTTGTGCATCAGCCACAATGGATCAATTCATCAGACAATAAGCCTGTGTCAGTAAGGTTTGTTACAGCTGCTGCACGAATGCAAGGCCCCAAAAAAGCTGTAATCCCATTGGTTGCCAATTTCTCCCGATATACAGAATTTATGCCTCAGGTCACGTATGTAAAACAAAACATGACCTATGATGGAATGATTGTCGATTGGCGGCTTAAGATTGGGTTTGCCATCTTTCGTTTTAATGTCGATTTTGAGCAGAATTATGAATGGAATAGTGAGGACATTCTCGAATCTCATTGCAAATCCGGTGATATTGAAAAATGTTATGGCGCCTGGGAATGGTTATCCCTTTCCGATAATCAAACCATGACTTTTTTTACGAAAGCCGTGCCCACTGATACCAGAGTACCTTTTATTATTAAAATTTCAAAAATGATTCCCAATACTCAGGTAGTAATGGGCGCATCATCGACAGTGGTTACGATTGAAAGAATGACTCCCTGGCTTGAAGACCAGGTGTTGGATTATATTAATTTGTATCAATAAATACGTAAACACATGAAAAAAATAAGTGTTATTATCCCTGTTTATAATCGTCCGGGATTTGTTCAAGAAGCCATTCAATCTGTGCTGGATCAAACCTATTCGAATTTGGAAATCATTGTTGTTGATGATGGGTCTACTGACAAGACCCCGGATGTGCTTGATTCATTTAAGGATAAAATTAGAATTATTCATCAGGAAAATAAAGGCGTCAGTGCAGCTAGAAATAAAGGGATTGAGAATTCTAGTAGCCGTTGGCTTGCCTTCTTAGATTCTGATGATATCTGGCTGCCTGAAAAACTACGCATGCAAATGCAATTTTTCGAAGATCATCCTGATGCCAAAATTTGCCAGACAGAAGAAATTTGGATAAAAAATGGCAAGCGATTGTATCCCAAAAAAAAGCATCAAAAAAAATCGGGAATGATTTTTGAGCATTGCCTGCCATTATGTATTGTTAGTCCTTCGGCTGTAATGATTCATCGAGATATGTTTGATGTCGTGGGAACCTTTGATGAATCCTTACCTGCATGCGAAGACTACGATTTGTGGCTTCGTATATCCTGCCAATATCCCATTTATTTATTAGACCAACCGCTGATTATTAAACGCGGTGGACATGATGACCAATTGTCTCAGGCCATTCGTCTGGATCGATTTCGGATTAAAGCTTTGGTCAAGCTTCTCAAAAGTGGTGTATTAACTGATAAACAAACAGTGCTTACAATAAATGAACTTGAACGAAAATGCCGCATTTATCAAAAAGGATGTATTAAGCATGGTCGGAAGGATGAAGCCAAGGCGATGAATTTTTCCACTTTAATGGAGGAAGGTTCTGAAAATAAGTTCCCCATTAAATAAATGTTCATTTTCGTTTTTTGAACCATGATTACATTGAAGAAGATGAATAAGATGAATTTAAAGTGTCTTTATTTCATCTTATTCAGTGTAATCATGGTTCAGAAACGAATCAACAAATATTGAATAATGAGGTACTTATTTTCAGAGCATTCCTAAGCATATACGTTGCCAATAGTCAACAGTTCATTCTTAATAATTAAATAATAGAAATATTTCTTGAATTTTTTTTTTTTTTGTTATATTCCAATATTTTAAGCTTATCAATATTTTTATTATAAGGAGAGACCAATGAGTCAGTGGAAAAATCTTTCAATTGGAAAAAAACAGGCTGCCGGATTTGGTGCAGTTATTCTTTTATTAATTATTATCGTTGCTTCAAGTTATTCAGGGATTGGCCAAATTGTTGGTAATGCAAAAGAAGTGATTACTGGCAATAAACTTGATGGTGTGCTTGCTCAAAGGGAAGTCGATCATCTAAACTGGGCCAATGAAGTAAGTGAATTGCTGACAAATGAGAAGGTGACACAATTAAATGTTGAAACCGACCATGATCAATGTGCTTTTGGTAAGTGGCTTAATGGAAAAGAACGAAGAGCGGCTGAAAAGTTGGTACCAGAACTTAAACCATATTTGTTAAAAATTGAGCGGCCACATAAAGACATTCACGCATCAGCCATACAAATCAAAAAATACTATCGCCAAACCCACAAAGGGTTAATGTTGAACATGTCCAATAAACTGATTGATCATTTAAAATGGGTGTCGCAAGTCGCTCAGGAAATTGCCGAAGAAGCTGGCGGACTGTACTCGTATCAATCTAAATTGAAAAATTCAACTGAAGCCATTATGCGTATGGTTGAAATTATTGCATCCAACGAGCAACTCGGGGATATCAATACAAGAAAGCAAATTGTTAAAAATATGATCAACAAAATTCGATATGGTGATCAGAACGAGGATTATTACTGGATAAATGACTTAAATGCAAGGATTGTCTTGCATCCCATTAAACCAAGATTAAATGGGAAAGATATGACGAACTTTAAAGATCCTAAGGGGAAATATATTTTTCAAGAGTTTGTCAACTTATGTAAACGAAAACAGAAAGGGTTTATATGTTATTACTGGCCTTACCCTGGTCATGATGAACCGGTTCCCAAAATGTCATATGTTTCATTGTACAAACCCTGGGGATGGGTCATTGGTACGGGTATTTATTTAGATCATACCAACAAAAGACTTTTGAAACGAGCTGATCAGTTTGCATCAAACGAACCTTTTTCATTGAGTGTTCAAAAAAATTCATCTCTTTGTGAATTTGGCAAATATTTAAATATGCCGGAAACTCAAGAATTAAAAAAGAATTTTCCTGAGTTTAAAAAAGCAATGGATCTGGTGATGGAACCTCATGAAAGAATACATCAATCGGCTATTGCTATTGAAAAGAAAATAAACCAGCTGGATATCATCGCTGCAATACGAATATATCAAACAGAGACCATGCAGGCGATTGATAATGTTACAAAATTTTTCAACCAGGCGATGCAGGCTGAAGAAGATCGAATGGCAAGTACAGATAAGGCAAAGAAATTGTATGCTGAGGTTGTCATGCCTTCGCTGAAGGAAATCCAAACATTGTTAGCAGATATTCGTTCTACAGCCAGAGAAAAGATTATGACAGATGAAATCATGCTGAATAATGCCACAAAAACGCAGCAAAATTTGATTGTTTGGGGATTTTTTGCCGTCATTATTGGGATTGTTATGGCATTCGTTATAGCCAAAGCAATCATCAATCCAATTGTGAAAAGTGTTAATTTTGCCAATACAATGTCAAAGGGCGATTTTACAGCATCATTAGATATTGATCAAAATGATGAAATTGGCACACTGGCAAAGGCATTAAATGCAATGACAACAAAACTCAACAATATGTTTAAAGACATCGCCGAAGGAGTCAAATCTTTGGCTGCTTCATCAACAGAGTTGTCATCAGTTTCCCAGCAATTATGTAATGGTGCAGATTTGCAATCATCAAAGGCCGATACTGTTGCTGCCGCTTCTGAGGAGATGAGCGCGAATATGGATAATGTCGCATCAGGGGTAGAGCAGGCGACCTCAAATGTCAATATGGTGGCTTCAGCCGCAGAGGAAATGAGCGCAACGATTAATGAAATCGCAGGGAATGCTGAAGATGCCAGAAGCACAACCAGCTCCGCGGTGAGTCAGGCTAGAAGTGCATCTACCAGGGTCAACGAATTGGGTAAAGCTGCCACTGCAATTGGCAATGTGACAGAAACAATTAATGATATTTCTGAACAAACGAATTTGCTTGCTTTGAATGCAACCATTGAGGCTGCACGTGCAGGAGAGTCTGGAAAAGGATTTGCAGTTGTTGCAAATGAAATCAAAGAACTGGCCAAACAGACTTCCGGTGCCACAGACGAAATCAAAAAACAGATTGAGGGTATTCAAGGATCGACCAGCAGCACAGTGACTGAAATTGAAAGTATCTCCAAAGTGATTAAGGATGTTAACGATATTGTTGCGAGCATTGCAGTAGCGATGGAGCAACAAGCGACTGTGACCAAAGATATTGCCATGAATATTAACCAGGCGTCAATGGGAATTCAAGATATTGCAAAGAGTGTGAATGAAACCTCCGCAGCATCATCTGAAATTGCAAAAAATATTGCAGAGGTGAATCAATCATCATCAGAATGTTCCAGTGGCAGCCTTGACGTTCAAACGAGCGCCACTGATTTAAGCGAATTGGCTGAAAAACTGAGACAGATGGTTGAACAGTTTAAGTTGAAATAAAATCACGCTGAATTTATTTAATGAATACCAGAAAGGAAAAGGTTTAGGAAACATCGTTGATGACCTTGACGATGAGTGCCGAAGCTCATTCCCACGCTCTGCGTGGGAACGCATATAGTCCCCTGTGCTCGTCCCTCGGACATACAACACAGAGGACGCAGAGCGTCCAGTATGCATTCCCACGCAGAATGTGGGAGCGAGCTTCGGCACTTGTTTGTAAAAAAACTTGAATATCGAGTAAGATGAATTTAAAGTGTATTTATTTCATCTTATTCATCTTCTTCAGTGTAATCATGGTTCAAAAAACTGAATGAACATTTATTTAATGGGAAACTTATTTTCAGAACGTTCCTTAATTGAACTGGATCAATAATTTAACTAAAACATAATCTCTGAGCATCTCAACGTAACGGAAGACGGTTAAAGTCCGTCGCTAACGCGTAACTGTAACCGAAAATTCAATTTCGGAAGCCAGGAGACGACGTTGATGGATGTGGTGTTTTGGTTTTTCTCGCGAAAGGAAAAACCTTACATGCTATGAATTAACAAGCATCACTTTCAATAAACAAATTGAAGGTATGATTAAATAAAAAATAGCAGGAAACCCCATCCAAAGCCATATTTTGGATGGGGTTTTTTTGTTGGAAAAAAAGAAAGGAAATAATTCATGCATATTTATTGGCGTGTACAGCAAGATTTAAATTGTTTGGGAGAAGTGATCCAATTCCATGATCCCAGCTTTATTCGAAGTCAAAGGCAATGGATTCAGCGTAATGCTTCTGGCATCGCCATGGCAGAAACAATAATGACCAGTAATAATGAAAAAGAGAAACACTTTATGACATCACACGGCATAAAGATTGGTCATCTTGATCTACCCGACTATTCGAGAAACTGACAATCACCGGCAATGAAATTTTTATTTTTGTATTGATGGGGTTATTTTTTAATGATCAGAACCTTCAAATCGTTCAAAACCTGAAAAAATGAAGACCCCATCATTTTTACTTTGTATTGATGGGGTTATTTTTTTAATGATCAGAACCTTCAAATCGTTCAAAACCTGAAAAAATGAAGACCCCATCATTTTTACTTAAACAAGCCATAGAAATATTATATTCGCGTGCGATTTCGATCGCCAATGATGATGGGCGTGACACGCTAAAAATGCATTGAACAGGCGTCTGTATCACTTTTGTTATCAATTCATGGCTGACCCTGGATGACAAGACAAGAATACGTGCTTTTTCAAGGGTATCGTCTATCAAAGACTGACCAATCACCTTATCCAAAGCATTATGTCTACCAATATCTTCCTTTGCAGATATTGCCTGACAAGAACAATCAAATAGAACTGCTGCATGGGTTGAACGTGTCATCTCCCGGATCGGTTGGTGACTGGATAATGCGGTGAAACACCCCTGAATATCAGCCAGTGACAATTTTTTGCCCTGCCATTGATTATTCTCTTGTTTTATAGTAGATAAGCAGGATTGTTTTTTTTGTATCTGAACATCGACAGTATCGCCATGTTTCGAAGTTGTGAGCGTAACGCTTTGGATCTCATCAAAGGCGGAAATTATTCTGGAACAGAACATCAAACCGATAACCTGTGCTTTTTCATCTCCTGGTGTTCGCATGATTTGATCAAATAAATCATTATTGATACAGATGGTTAAAGGCAATTCTGTTGAAACCGCCATATCCTTTTTAATCATATTTGTCTGTTGCATGTGAATAAAATTAATTGTTTGAAAAGGCGCCATTTGTGTTTCCTATAAAAAATAAATATTACTAAATTTGAGTGACATTCAAATGAATTTCTTGACATATCCTTCATTATTGATTATTTGAAGACCAAAAAAAAATTGAGGATATCGGCGGCATAGCGCCGACTATTGTCTAATAAACTTAAGGAGTTTTAATTATGAGCAATCTTGTTGAAGCCTGTAATGGGTGTACAAAAATTTCTGATGGCAAATGCACTGTTTATCCTAATCCAGCGGCAGTCATGCGCTGGTCAGATGATAAAACAAAAATGGGCTGTTCCTTTAATGTAAAGGTCGAAGAAAAAGCCAAAGGAAAAGTTCGTGTCGGACAGCAGAAACAGAAAAAGCGATAGTTTTTTTTCTGCCATGCCAGTCATTTTATGGCTGGCTATGCCCATTGAAAAAAAATAACAGGCTTTCATCAGTTCAATCGTATAACCATAATAAGCATCGTTAATGCAGTCAAGACCTTTTTCATTCAACCCAACAGCAAAATTTAAGCACAGATGAAATAACTTTTCCTGACATTTTCTAAATTTCCCATAAAAATATCTTGAACTTTTTTTAAAAGATGCGTAATATATAAAGATTGTAAAAAAACAAACCAGCAATTAATATCCGATATATCGTATGTCTTCAATTTTCTGGGCATCGGACTCTGGTTTTTGAATAGACGATTCATTGTGGAAAAGCCAGAGAGATTATCTTGAGGAGGATTTATTATGCTTAAGTATATTAAGTTTGGGATTGTAATTATCATCATACTTTTCCTCGTGATTGTGGTAATGCAAAATAAAGATTTTCTGATTGATCAGACCAATGGCCTGGATATCAACTTATTTTTTACCCAATATGAAGTTCCCAATCAACCCATGTACGCCTATTTTTTAGGATGTTTCCTATGTGGATTTTTGCTTGCATCGTATTTTACTATGGTAAAACATTTTCGTGCGCGACGTATTATCAAGGACCGGGATTCTCAGATTGAAAGTCTTAGAAAAAGTCTTGAATCTGACCAAAATGAACCCACGATTGATGTAGCAGAAGTTCAGCCTTCGGCGAATGAGTATACATAACCATAATTGATTTACTAACACACACCTATGGCTTCCCCAAAAAATACTCCAATGCTGGATCAATATCTAGCGATTAAATCAGAATATCCAGATGCCATTCTGTTTTTTCGTATGGGCGATTTTTTTGAAATGTTTTTTGATGATGCAAAAGTGGCATCTCGCATCTTAGACATTGCGTTAACATCAAGAAATAAGAAAGAATCCAACCCAATCCCCATGTGTGGCGTTCCCTTTCGGTCAATCAATAACCATATTTCGAGATTGATCGAAAAGGGTCATAAAGTTGCTATATGTGATCAGGTAGAGGATGCATCCCAGGCAAAAGGTCTGGTTAAACGTGAAGTGACGCAAGTTGTGACCCCTGGAATGATTTTGGATAATCAATTTTTGGATGCTGGTCATCATAATTTTATTTTAGCCATGACCTGTTATCAGCAAACCTATGGCCTGGCAGCCTTGGATATTTCAACAGGTACATTTCGTATTACCGAAACAAATCAAATTGAATCTGTGGCTGAGGAAATACAGCGCATTAATCCGAGTGAAATCTTGTTTCCAGATAATCCAGATTTAATGAAACAATTAAATCAGGTACTTCTATTGCTTTCAGATAAATTAATTACATATCCACCACAAAACAATTTTTTACCGGTCAGCGGGCATGAAATACTGATCGATCAATTCCAAACACGCTCATTGGAAGGTTTTGGCTGCTCGCATTATCAGTCAGCAATTGGTGCTGCAGGTGCTTTATTAACCTATGTTAAGGATACACAAAAACGAGCCATCCCCCATATTACACGCATTGAACCCTATGAATTAAACCAATATCTCTGCATTGATGAAACAAGCGCTCGAAATTTGGAACTGACGAAAAATAATCGTACCAATGCCAAAAAAGGCAGTTTATTGGGGATATTAGATCATACACAAACTGCAATGGGAAGCCGCCTTTTGGCGAAATGGATTCAATATCCTTTGTTGAATGCCGCAACAATTCAACTTCGATTAAATGCTGTGGATGCGGCGCTCAATCGGGTTGACATTCAAAAACAAATTGTAAAACTATTAAAAAATGTTTATGACTTGGAACGTCTGGCAGGCAAAATTGCATTAAATCAATGTTCGGCTCAGGACTTGACAGTTTTGAAACAATCTATTTTTCATTTGCCACAAATCTGGACATTATTGAATGAACTTGATACAGAACTATTTAAAAATCGGCCTGACCTGGAACAATTGCTTGAAATGGCCCGGCTGATTGATCGTGCGATACGTGAAGATGCCCCGCCGACCATTCGTGATGGCGGCATTATCAAGACGGGTTTCAACGCTGAATTGGATGAATTAATTCTAATCAGCCGAGATGGCAAAAAATATATGGCACAGCTTGAGGCCAACGAACGTCTGGCAACAGGGGTTCAAAATTTAAAGGTTAAATTCAATAAAGTCTTTGGTTATTTTATTGAAATATCTAAAGCGCAGGCCAAAAACGTTCCGACACATTATGTGCGCAAGCAAACCCTGGTGAATGCCGAGCGCTTTATTACCGAAGAACTCAAAGAACTTGAGACCAAAGTTCTGGGGGCTGAAGAAAAACGTGCATCACTGGAGTATGATATTTTCTGTCAAATTCGAGAAGACATTGTTCTAAAAAACAAGTCCATTCAAGAGGCAGCAGATTTTTCGGCCATGGTGGATTGCCTGATGAACTTTGCTGAGATTGCGGCATCGAACTCATATATACGCCCCCATATTTGGGAGAAAGCAGATCTTGTAATTCAGGAAGGCCGACATCCGGTCATTGAAAAAATGATTACTGCCGAACGTTTCGTACCCAATTCCATTGTTATGGATGATACAGGTAAACAGATTTACATGATAACCGGTCCAAATATGTCTGGCAAATCAACTGTTTTAAGGCAAACTGCGCTGATTGTGATTATGGCTCAAATAGGCGCTTTTGTTCCAGCGGAATCTGTTTCTATGCCTGTATTTGATCGTATTTTTACACGCGTCGGCGCATCAGACAACCTCTCTCAAGGACAGAGCACATTCATGGTTGAAATGGAAGAAACAGCGAATATATTAAATAATGCAACATCCCGCAGTTTGATTGTTATGGATGAGATTGGCCGAGGAACTTCCACATATGATGGTGTCAGTATTGCATGGGCAGTTGCTGAATATCTTCATGATTGGCAGCAAACTGGTGTAAAAACGCTCTTTGCAACTCATTATCACGAATTGATAGAGTTGGAGAAATTTAAGCCTAGAATTAAAAATTATAATATCGCTGTGAAACAGGATGGCGATAAAATTATTTTTCTCAGACAGCTAAAAGAGGGGGGGGTAAACCAAAGTTATGGAATTCAGGTCGCGCGGCTCGCAGGAATTCCTGATATTGTTATTGATCGGGCAAAAGAAATCCTCAAAAAAATTGAGGCCAGTCATAAAGCCTCTCAACAGACACCCTCTGAACCTGAGAAAATAAGTCCTGAAAAAAAATCCCAGGCAAGCATCAAAACAATTAAATCCAAAACGCGTGCGCAACTTAGCCTGTTTAATACGCACGAAAAAGATATTGTACGCGATTTAATGTCGATTGATATTTCCAATACAACACCATTGAATGCACTAACATTTTTAGCAAAATTGCAAAAAAAAGCGGCACAATAATTAATGAATATGAAAAAAATACAATTAAATATGTTTATTTTGATACTGTCGTTATTATCCTTGATAATATCTTCGACAGCCTCAGGTGAAACAGACTCACCCGCACAAAAAAAATATTATCAAACAGCTGCCTGTTATAAAGAATTACGAAAGAATCCGGAGAAACAGGAGTATCGGAACGAATGGCTGCAATGTATCAAATATTCAGAAGATATATACAAGCTTGACCCGAATGGGTCCTGGGCCACTGCCGGACTTTATTTAACAGGACATTTATATGATAAACTGTATCGTCATACAGGAGAAAAGGCAGATTATGAAAAAGCGGAGTCGTTTTTTCATAAACTTTTAAAACGATTTCCAGTCAGTAAATACCGAGATCGAACCTTTAAAGCCTTGCATGATTTACATACAGACCATCCGGTTTTTGCCAATTTCAACACCGAGTGCTTGCGCCCTCAAAAAAAACCGATCACGAATGTTGCCAAAGAAAAGGAAGCTCGGGGAATATATTTTAAAGCAGAGCATTGTGCCAGATCATTAGGCAAAGATGCTTCTGAAACGAAATGGCTTCAATGTATTCAACAGTTTTATGATGTCTACACATGTGACCCGAATGGTCGATGGGCTGCGGCAGGATTATTCCAAACTGCGATTTTGTATCAAAACCTTTCAAGTCATGTACAAAAGAAAGGATACAATGATCAAGCAAGGAATTATCTAAAAAGCATTATTGAAAAATTTCCAGAAAGTGTATATTGCGGAAAATCCGCTGACCAATTGGAACAATTCTATTTACAAAATCCGCCTAAATTTTCTACTGAACCAAAACCACTATCATCATTGAAATTAGATTTGCCTAAAATTCAGCCAATAGAATCAAAATCCCCCACTGTTAATCATGAAAAGGATTCTGGTGCCAAAGATCGATATTTTCGTGCAGAAAGTTGTTATAAAAAACTCATTCGGACGAATTCAAATCATGAGGAATCCTGGTATGCATGTATTTCAAAATTTAATGATGCTTATAAATATGACCCAAAGGGTCGATGGGCGGCTGCGGCTTTGTTTCGTGCTGGACGATTGAATATGGGCTGTTATCATCGTTTCAAGCAACTCAGGTATTTAAATGAAGCTGAAGACTATTTTCAACGAATTATCAATCGTTTTCCAGACAGTGATTATATAAAAAAAACGAGACAGTTGATTGATGAAATTCATGAATTAAAAAGAAAACTGCATGAGTCTGTAAATCAAACCAAAAAGCAACTCGAACCGCCAAAAAAGAAGCCTAGTTTACCAAAAAAAGAACCGGTCTTACCAAAAATAAAAAAGCTCCCCAAAAAGCAAACCGAGGTGACCCAAAAACAGCCGGCGTCATCAACGATAGAGAAGGATGACGCTCCGGATATTATTATCCAGGATATCACCTGGGAAAGCAAACCCGCGCATACTCGGATCACTGTCCGAACTGATAAGCGGGTTGAATATTCTCAGTATTTACGAAAAAAAGAGAATCGTATTCCAGAATGTTTGTTTGTCGATTTTGAAAACGCTCATTTATCCCAACACGTTTCCAAATTTTTATCCATTAGAGATAACCTGGTGAACGATCTGCGTATTATCCTTAATGAAAACAAACAAATACGTGTTGCATTATCGTTAAAGGCCTATCATCATTATAAGATATATTCACTCAAGAATCCACAACGTGTCATTATTGATATTTGGGCTCAAACCAGGCGGAATACCCACAGAAAACATCAGTCAAATAAAAGTCTTGATGCCAATTCTTTGAAAAATGCTGCCATAGCGCGGCAGTTGGCCCTGGGAATTCGGCGTATTGCAATTGATGCCGGGCATGGTGGCAAAGATGGTGGCGCTGTGGGTTTTTTTAAAGGCGTATATGAAAAGGATATCGTTTTGTCTATAGCGAAACGTCTTGCACAAAAAATTCGTCAACATATTCAATGTGAGGTCATTTTAACGCGCAATAGCGATCAATTCTTACCCCTGGAAAAAAGATCACAAATTGCCAATGCAAATCATGCGGACTTGTTTATCTCCATACATACCAATGCGCATCCCAATCATAGCGTATATGGATTTGAAACCTATTATTTAAATCTGACATCAGATGACGATGCCATTCGAGTCGCTGCTTTAGAAAATGAAGTGTCAGGTCGAAAAATGAATGACCTTGATACCATATTGCATGATTTGATGCAAAACGCAAAAATCAATGAATCCAGTCGTCTGGCGGGTCATGTTCAAAATTCAATATACCAGCAATTAAAAAAATATTATCGCTTTATAAAGGACAATGGGGTGAAGCAAGCGCCCTTTTATGTGTTAATGGGAGCAGAAATGCCAGCGATTCTTATTGAAACCGGATTTATCAGTAATCAGCGCGATTGTCGTCGATTAACCAACCCGGCCTTTCAAAATCATTTGTGCAATGCAGTTGTTGAGGGAATCAAGAATTATATCGAGGAAACCCGAGCCTTACCATCTTATTAATTATTTAACTTCCGATACCTTTGAAGGTGTCCTTGAAGTTCGTTGAATATGGATTCAGGAAAAACTTTATTTGTCGTTTCAGCCCAAATGGAACGACAGATTTTTTTGATCGTGGATGTTTCATCTGGTGAGACATGAATCGTTTTTAACCCAAAATTTTTCATCGCCATCAAGGTTCGAGAAGTATCAATACGCGCTTTTTCACAAAATTCACGTCTTTTGGTCTGTAAAATTGATTTGATACGTGAATGATATTTCTCAGGTATTTTGTTCCAGGACTCTCTGGAAAGCACAAGTGCAGCAGGAGAATACCTCATTTTTAGAGGAATAATATATTGAAATAAAGTATACAATTGACAACTCACCACCCAAAATGCCGGACCGATATACGCATTCGCTTTTCTCTGACGAAGCACACTATTTTTTTCAAAGGTTCTGACAGGCATATAATCTGTCCGCAATCTTTTTGTCAAAAGTCGATCAATTGGCGTATTATACCACCCAGTAATCGTAATGTGTTGAAAATCATTGATCGTTCTGATTGGACGTGTTGTGGTATAAATCTGGTCAAAATCTATATCTCCCCAAGACAATAATTGAAATCCTTGTTTTTTAGCCAATTCATTGAACCTAGAAAACATATGCCTTCGAACATAATCGACTTCATCAAAACTCTGAAATAAAAAAGGTAAGCTTAGAACAGACATTTCAGGGCAAACCATTATTACCCCTTGACCTGCCAGAGCCGCACCATCCAATTTACCTTCTTTCATTAACCGAACATAGTCTATATCATCACCTTTAATTCCACCCCAATACCACTTAATTGAAACTTTTCCATCAGTTGCTTTTTTGAGTGCGGGCATAAAAATATCTCTGATTGGCATAGACCAGCCAATGGCTTTAGGCGCCATTGTTGCAAATTTAAGCCGGTATTTAGATTTGGCACTGACCTGGGAACAACTTAATATGATAAACATCATAAATAATAGAACTTTTTTGGCTCCTGACATCGTCATACCTCCAACCCTTAAGAATTCTTTTGTGATTAGAATGCAATTATTGTTCCTATGGAAAGCTCTGAAAAAAAGTTCCGCATTATTCAATATTTGTTGATTCGTTTTTGAACCAGGAATTACAATGAAAAATGGCATCCTTCATTTTTCAGTTAACACTTGTAACCATTTTCGATAAAACTTGCCATAAATGCCTTCCTGTTTGATATCATCAAGTGCTTTTTGCCATTTACTGACAATACGATCGGGTGTTTTTTTTGAAAAAGCAATATACTAATCTCCAGTCATAAGGAACATCAAACAAAGTGCAATTGAGTTTATAACCATATTTTTGAGTTAGAAGTTTTTTTAAATCTTGCCAACCGACTGCACTAGTCATCAATTAATAGCGCATAATCAATTTTTTCATTAAGTTCTGTTTCATAATAAGAGTTGTCCAAAATAAATGATATGCGTAAAAAAGTCTTCTTCAATTATG
>Ga0272440_1000666_pt1 | contig 28790 bp, 23 predicted proteins | sample SSMMMBAug17_FD_192440 | JGI IMG/M metagenome (GOLD analysis project Ga0272440, IMG submission 192440) | Marine sediment archaeal communities from Little Sippewissett salt marsh, Falmouth, MA, United States - SSM-MMB-Aug17 | ecosystem: Environmental > Aquatic > Marine > Wetlands > Sediment ... | reverse complement strand
TAGGTTTGATACTGGTTTTTGTTCGGAGGGCGAACATAAGGTTCGCCCCTACATTGGTTTCGTTCATTGGTTTGAATTCGGTTTTGGTCTAAGGCAAACATGTTCCCACAACTTATACATACGCCCCTTAAGTACTTTGTTCATTATTGAAGTAAAATATAGGTTTGATCACAGATTGACTTTCCCCAAAAATAAAACCGAACAGATCCTGGACTGTGCTCGTTCCCAGGCTCTGCCTGGGAACGTTTTCCGAGGTGGCTCTGCCACCTACGAACTGAACAGGCGGCAGAGCCGCCAAGAACACGTTCCCAGGCAGAGCCTGGGAACGAGAATCAGAGCGAGTTTGCCTTAGCCTGACGGCTATGACATACGCCCCTTAAGTACTTTGTTCATTATTGAAGTAAAATATAGGTTTGATCACAGATTGACTATCCCCAAAAATAAAACCGAACAGATCCTGGACTTAAGTTTACAAAAAAAATTGATATTGATAACTTGGGCGGTCATATTTGCTTTTCATCCTGATCACCACGCCAGGGAGCAAAAATAAATAACATCAAAATACCCGGAATTGCCATAACAGTACAAAAAAGAAAAAAGACCTCCCATCCAAGTGTTTCAGCCAGAAATCCAGTTGGTGCTGCGGCGATGACACGTGGTATGCCCATCAGGCTGGTTAACAAGGCGTACTGTGTGGCAGTAAATTTTTTATTGGTAATTTTTGCCATAAAAGCAGAATAGGCTGCTGTGCCCATTCCTCCTGAAAGATTCTCAAATGCAATTACACCAGATAATATGGTTACAGAATGGCCGGTTCGCGTCAATAATACAAAGCCAAGAATGGATAGTGCCTGTAAGAAACCAAAAATCCATAAGGAACGATTGATTCCCAGTTGAATCATCACAATACCGCCTATCAAACCACCGGCAATGGTTGCCCAGAATCCAAATAACTTGACGACAGCGCCTATTTCAGTCATTGTAAATCCAATATCCAGATAGAATGGTGTTGTCATGGCCAATGCCATGGTATCTCCTATTTTATAGAACAAAATAAAGGCCAGTATCCAGATAGCATGTTGTCTTGAAAAATATTCAATCAGGGGATCAATAACAGCTTCTTTCATATTTACAGGCATTTTTTCAGTAATGGTGGGTTCAGGTGTCAACAAAGTGGTAATGATGCCCGGAATCATACAAAGCGCCATCAACATGTAAACCTGAGAAAAAGGGATCATGTCTGCCAGAATCAAGCCGCCACCAGAAGCCAAAAGCATACCAATCCTGTATCCATTGATATAAAGTGAAGATCCCAGGCCCAGTTCTTCATCAGATAAGTCTTCACGACGATAGGCATCAACAACAATATCCTGTGATGCGCTAAAAAAAGTAAGTAAAAATGCGGCAAAAGCAACCATCCAAGGTGATTCAGCAGGGCGGTTCAAGCCCAAACCTGCAATAGATAATGCCAGCAATATTTGTGCAATTAAAAGCCAGCCTCTTCGGCGGCCCAAAAATGGCAACGTGAATCGATCTAGAAATGGAGCCCATAAAAACTTGACTGTGTAAGGAAAGCCAACCAGCGCCATCAGGCCTATAACTGACAGATCAACATTTTCTTGTTTCATCCATGCTTGCAGGACTGTCATGGTCAGCAATAAAGGCAGGCCGCATGAGAATCCAAATATGAAAGAAACCAGCATACGCCGGTTGAGAATGCTTCGCAGCATTGATTTTTTTTTCATTTTATTTCCTGGTTGGTTTATAAATATTAGGCGAAATTTTCCTTTGTGGTGCCCCAGACATGGGCCTATATAAAAGTTGGGGGGAACATGTTTGCCTCAGACCAAAACCGAATTCCAAGCAATGTCCGAAACCAATGTAGGGACGAACCTTATGTTCGCCCCTCCGAACAAAAACCATAAACGAACCGATGACCTAAACCAATGCAGGTATCTGATGTCCTCAGGCATAGGTTTGATAGTGTTTTTTTTTCAGAGGGCGAACATAAGGTTCGCCCCTACATTCGGTTTTTAAATATAGGCTTGATGCCGGTTTTTGTTCGAAGGCAAACATAATGATATATTCGCTCAACCACACAAACCACAAATCAAAATTAAAGTAGTTCCCCTTTGAGTTGAAAGATACGTCCCAAGAATTATTGTAAGAGCTTTTCTGGTAAAACAATTGGGCCATAGTTTTCTTTTAATGTTGTCAATGCTTCTTTTTGCTCATTCAGAATTTCAAACAAACGTTTGGGTATATTTTTTTCCTTACCATAGGCATCAATTTGCAAGTTAATTCGAGCGAATATATTATCCAGGTAAAGAGCGAATTGTTTGTTATAAAGATCTTTTGGATATTCTTTTTGGATCAGTGATGCAAACAGTTTGCTCAAGTCTTCATATTTTGGAATGTATCCAATTGGCGTTAAAATGGCATCAACACGATTATGGGCCCGACGTCCCAACCAGGTCAACCATACGCGAACATCTCGTTTTTCGCCCAACAGTTTGTTAGAATCACCACCTCTGGCTGCATGGGTAAGAAAATAATTCAAGCCGGCCATAATTGGCTGATGTTGTTTGTCAATTCTGGGATTACCAAAAAATTTAAATTGGGCATCCATGTAATCTCCCAGAGCGCCAGGAATAAATGGTGCATTTGCCCAGGGTGCGCGTTTGACACCAGTTGCACCAACTTCTGTCGCTGTCGCAGCAGAGACAATACATGCACCAATAACAACACCATGATCCGGTGTTTTGGCAACCCACACAGGTGGCATGGTATCACTATCACGACCACTGTAAGTAATGACTTTAATATTAACACCTGATGCGCTTTCCGATTGATCCGAATAGGTAGCAAGTGCTTCACATGATAGTGTACATCGGGCATTTGGATGTGAAAAAGGAACAGACTTACCATTATCATCAGTCAAGCCATCTTCCCAGTATCCCTGAAAATTCTTCCCTTTTGAGGGTGGCGTTTCACCATTACCCACCCAGTGTGGTTTTCCATTATCATCAATTAATACATTGGACCAGATGACTTCAGTTTTTTCTTGCCGCAAACAGTCCATGAGCAGGGGATCTCCTTCGCGATTGACATCCTGAACAATTCCAAAAATGCCACATTCAGGATTTATTGCGCGGACACTGCCATTCTTATCAATCCACATTTGCGCCAAATCATCACCGATAAAATCAGTCCCTACCATTGCTGTTGTTGTTTTGCCACACCCACTGGGAGCTGCACCGGCAAACCAGGTCAATGTGCCATCATCATCCTTCAGTCCAGTAATAAACATATGCTCGGCAAGTTCACTGCTATTAAATTCATAAATCGCTTTATCCACTGCAAAACGATGGTTTCCTTTTTTCAATAGCAATGTATTTCCCGCATAAGTGCAATTGAAACTATAGGTGGTTTGATGACTTCTATCCATGTAAACCCTGGCATTGGGAAGATCTTCAGGCCGATTCATGCCTTCACTGTGAATATTGGTAAAAAAATGCTTGAGAGCATACACCTGGTTATCAAAGACCTTAAATGCATTTCTGTATAGCAGTTCAGCACTATGTGCAACATAAGCAGAGCTTGTTATTTCAAGTGCGGGATTTGAAACAGGTGAGCCAACAGGACCACGCATATAAAACCCAACAATCATGGTTTTGCCTTTCATGATTCCAGACATTTTTTCCCTGATATCATCAAGGGCATCATTGCGCAATCGCTTATTGGCCAAAGAACTGACATCTTCATCTTCATTGCTTATATAAAAGGTACGGTCGATAATGCGGCCTTGTTCATCTTTTAAATCGTAATGAATCGTATGATTATTCATTGAGAGTGATGTTTCTTCACATTTTTGAAGTGCCAATTCCCGAATGAATTGCTTATCCTCCAAAGTCCCTGTGTTAATAAAGACTTTGTCTGGATCACACATAACAATTGCATTGGCAATTTTCATCAATACATCAGGCGTATTGATCTGATTAATGCGTGACAGGTTTGTGGCATCAAGTCGAGATTCAAAGCAGGCCATTACATTTTCGATTGTATGAATACCACCAATTTCACAAACAATATCAACGCCTTTCTTTTTTACAAACATGATACATATCTCCTTATTGTATCGCTTTTAATATATATGAACGACTATGTCATTAAGACTGCGTTTGGGTACATGATGAACATCCTGATCATCTCTAAAGTATCGACAATTGCCATCAGACCCCATAGAATCAATTACGATTGATTCTTTTGGCGCACCCAATGCAAGGACAAGCGAGATTTTATAGTGATTGTCAATTTGAAGGGCATCGGCCAATTTCTGATGACGAATATTGGCAAGCATACAGCCGCCAAAACCTTGATTATAAGCGCCTAACATAATTGTTTGAGCGGCAATACCAATATCCATATCAACATTTTTAGCGATATTATGATCTCCCAGCATGACAATATAGCCAGTGGGTTGTTCATCAGGTTGCGGCCCTGGCCAATCCTTTAAATATCCAGCCCAGCCCAGACAATCAAATATTGTCGTGTTCATTTCAGGATTACTACATAATATATATTTTAAAGGTTGCAAGTTCGCTGCTGATGCTGTTAAACGCGCCATATTCACCAAGGATTTGAGGAAGTCAGCATCGACAGGTGGATTTTGGTGAAACCTTCTGCAGGATCGTGTTTTTTGAACCAATGAAATAAAGTCCATGTTAAAAAACTCCCTTTAATGAATTCAATAGATTATGTTACATTGAAACGTTTTTTTAATGCACGATTTTCTTTGACCGATGAAACAAGGAAATTCCAGTTTCGTCTGGCTATTTTTAGTTTTTTTTGAAACCGGATTTCCTCAAACCGGGTCATGCCACTATTGAAATAATTAATATCCCAACCGCATTTAAGACATAAACCATTGTTTTCATCGGAAACAAGTTTTTTACAAACTGGGCATTGATTCATTTAAATTGCTTAATTCATAAAAAAGTTTAAAAAATTTTATCAGGCATAAAAATTGCCATCACTTAAAGTACATTGACCGATAATAGATAAAAACATGAGCGTTTTGTTTCATTTCTATAAAAAATTGATGATTATCGCATTTTTATCAAATTTAAATGGACACAATCCGATGAAAGTCGATATAATAGGAAAAAGATTATGAGATTCAGGACAAATAAAAATAAGCATGACTTTGTGGAAAAAACGTAAACTCTAAGATTCACAAAAAAAGTATACATATCGAAATTTATACTGTGTGTCAATGTAAGAATATTACCAGATACAGTACAATCTCCTGAGGAATTCAGATAATGGAAGATGAATTTTATTATCAAGCCGTTCCACCGGTTAATTCCGGTTATATCAAAAAATTTTTATTTCGATTATATAATCGTTTTATTCGTATTAGAGGAACGCCTGAAAGAGTAGCCTGGGGAGCGGCTATCGGTTTTTTTATAGCTATGACGCCTACAATGGGAATTCAAACATATATTGTGGTTCCTTTGGCCGCATTATTGGGTGTCAGTAAATTAGCGGCAGCCATCACTGTATGGATAACCAACCCGCTCACCGCCCCATTCTTATATGGCTTTAATTATATGATTGGTGCAATGATCCTGGGATATCCGCTAAAAATGAATGTGTTTTCTAACACGTCATGGTCTGTTATGTATCATTCTGGTCAACAGGTATTTTATTCTCTTTGGGTGGGCGGGTTTGTTACAGGAATTATTTTTGGAATTGCCGGTTATTTCTTGGCTGAAGGAATTATTATTACAGCAAGGGAAAAATCGGACAAGCTAAAAAAACTCAAACAAAAAGTTCAAACATCTGCAAGTGGGCTGAAAAAATTAAAAGAAAAAATTCCTGTTGATAAATTGAAACATAAAATCCCTGTTGATAAATTGAAAGAAAAAATTTCTGTTGATAAATTGAAACATTGAAACATTCTTTTTTAATTTCTGAAGTTTAATTATGAAAGACATTCGCGTTGCAACTGCCATGATGCAGTCCGAAATCAATAAGACAAATCAAAACATGACAGTAATGCATGATTTTATTTGTATGGCTAAAAAATCAGGCGCACAGATACTATGTTTCCCAGAATTAAACATGACTGGCTATTGTAACCAAAGTATGATTCGTGAGGTTGCCGAGCCTGTACCAGGGCCCTCAGTTAATAAATTGCTTGCATTTGCCAGAGATTATAAGATGGTTATTCTTTCAGGCCTTGCTGAAATCAACCAAGAACAATTATATATTACTCACTTGATTGCATTTCCAAATGGATATCTGGGAATTTATCGCAAATTATATTTGGCTCCGCCTGAAAAAAAAATTTTTGCTTGTGGTCATACTGCGCCTGTATTTCAAATGTCAGATTTATCTCTGGGGATTCAATTGTGTTATGATGCTCATTTTCCTGAATTAACAACCTTAATGAATGCATCAGGCACAGAAATCATTTTTATTCCCCATGCCTCCCCACATGGCACATCAGAACAAAAATTCAACAGCTGGATGAGACATCTACCTGCCAGAGCTTATGATAACTCAATATTTATTGTGGCATGTAATGCTTCCGGACAGAATTGTGCTGGTCTGACATTTCCCGCTCTCGCATTAGCCCTTGATCCATCCGGTAATTTAATTAACAAATCATACACACAGGATGAATTAATGGTTGTTGATTTAAAGGAAAGTGCTTTTGATTATGTTCGAAAGCATGAAATGCGATATTTTTTTGCAAATCGACGTGAGTATGGGGTCGAACCAAGCCAACCCATTGTTATTCATAATTATTCATTCTGATAACGACTGTTTTTACCCGCTATGTAAAAAAATTGCCGGTAAACCAGGCCCTATGAGCAAAACCAATGTAGGGGCGAATCTTATGTTTGCCTCCGGACAAAAACCGTTATCAAACCTATGTTCGAGAATGAATTAGAAACGATTGCCTCGGATAAATGGGGAAGTTATTCCGAGCATTCCTTAACAAGTTTACAAGCAATAAAACCAGCAACACAACCAAAGAAATGACCCGACCAGCTAACACCCGGAAGAACAATCAACAAAGATAACAATGCGCCACCATAAAAAAAGAAAACGATCAAAGACACGACAATCGCTTTTAGATTTTGATGAGACCATCCCGAGCAAATTAAAAAGCCAATTAATCCAAAAATAATCCCACTGGCACCAATATGAAGACTTCCAGGAGAACCAAACAGCCAGACCATTCCCCCTCCAATGATTGTTATATATAGGAGAGCCATGGCTGTTAGTTTTCTGCTGTAAGTCAATGAAATAGTCAGTAAAACAAATAATGCGCCAGAGTTTGCACACAAATGTGAAAAGCCACTATGCAAAAAAGGACTGAAAAGGATCCCCCAAAGCCCCTGGATCGTTCGTGGTTGAATGCCCATTAATCGGAAATCCCCTGGAAAAATGATATTCAGACCATGGATTACCCATAGCATTGAAACAGCGAATATTGCTAATTTAATATTTTTCATTTTATGAATTTATTGAATTATAAGGGGTTGATATGAAAAAATGTGTCCTCAGATAAATAGACAATTTAACGAATAACTGTTTACTTTGCAAAACATTTTTTTTGAAATTAAATAAATTATATTTTGTGAAAACACCGATTAAGGGGTTAAGTAAATAAAAATAAGTGTTAGGGGCATTTTTCATATTATAAAACTCCTTTCTACCCTATAGACACAAAAAAAATGAATTTCTTACAGTTTTTACATTTCTTTTTGTTTATTTTTTTATTTTGGTTTGGTTGGGTGCTAAATTAACTAGAAATAAATATTACCAATAAATCATAATAATTATTAATAACTATCTGTATTTTATGATATTTTACTATGCATACACTTTTAGACCTATGCGTGCCCCCGAATCAGAGATGATTGAGATGTTGATATGTTTCTAATAGCGAATATTTGTCCTTTTTTCAATATGACATCAAAAAATAATTGCTGCAAAACTTTTAATAAATTCAATCCATGGCAATGCTTCAATCCCTGCTGAAACCATCTGTTTATCTTTTGCATTGCATACAATTTTTACCCCTGCTATATCCACATGACTTGCAAGTTTTCCAAATTTGATTAAAGATTGCGTATGTTTTGGAGATGGCGTTGCTATTTTCTTTATTTCTACTGGCCATGTTTTACCATTTATTTCTATGATCAGGTCAATTTCCAGGCCATCATGTGATCGCCAGAAATAGCAATTCGCATTTACATTATTTGAAATTAACGTTTTATATACTTCTGTAACAATAAAACCCTCAAAAAATTTGCTTCCCATAGCACCTTCAAACATTGACATCGGATCGGGTTGTTTTGTTAAATAAACAGCCATTGCCTGATCAAAAAAATAAAGCCTGGGGCTTTTGATTAATCTTTTTTTGAAATTTTGAAAGTAGGGCTGAATCATTAATATAATAAATGATGCAGACAGGATAGAAATCCATTTCTTGCATGTGGGTTTTGTGATACCGACTTGTCTGGATAATGAAGCCATATTCAGTTCTTGTCCATTCATGGATGCACAGATCCCCAAAAATGTTTGAAATGTATTCAGATCCTGAACCTGTATAAGTTGTCTGACATCTCTTTCAATAAATGTTTGAATATAATTGGAAAACCAAATATCACGTTTTTTGGAATAGAGAATATTATCTGGATATCCCCCTTGCCAAATGAGTTTTTCTATGCTTTGACCCTCAAGAAATATGTTTTCCAATGTATGAAAGGGAAACATATTGAACGAAGCAATGCTATCTGAAAGACTGGCTCTAAAATTGTTGAGCAAATCAGACTCTTGAGAAGCGGTCATAATCCATTTTCCATTTGTATGTCTGTTTTTTTGAATATCCATTTGTATATGTGAAAAAAGATTTGGTACATATTGTATTTCATCGAGAATAACAGATTTACCCTCATATTTGTTGATTAAACTTACAGGATCTTCATTTGCGAACATTCTTTCCAGGGTATCATCAAATGAAACATAAGACGTGTTTGGATTGAGTTCATTTTTTAGAAATGTTGTTTTTCCCGATTGTCTTGGACCTGTAATCAGTACCGCAGGAAATTTATTGAGGGCTGTTTGAAATATTTTTTGTAGATGTCTTTTAATATACATAAAAAAAATTCCTTTTTGAAAAATTGTTCACAAGTTGTTTCCCCTATATTAAAAAAGCTATTAAATCAATAAGTTTTATTTTTTTCATTGATGCAAATAAATTATATCATGATGCGTCTTTCATTATATTTTAGACAAAAATAAAATTAAAATTTATTTTTGTCAATGATTATTGCATTTTTTATTGCAAAAGGCTTTTCAATGTTTTATACAAAAAAATATGAATAAAGATTTTTTGAACGATGGAGAAACTTGATTGAAAAAATCACAATTAAATATATCAATAAATGCAATCCTCATAACTATTGCACTGATTGGCCTTTACTTCACAAGTCTTTACAGCTACTTGCTATTTCACACGATTGCTGAAATTTTTAGCATTATTGTGGCATGCAGCATGTTTATGATTGCATGGAATTCCCAAAAATATATTCAAAGCAGTTATTTAATTTTTATTGCCATCGCCTATTTATTCATTGCTGGATTGGATCTCTTGCACACGCTTTCTTACAAAGGAATGAATATCTTTCAAGATTATGATTACTATGCAAACCAATTGTGGATTGCGGCCCGGTTTTTGGAAAGTGTTACATTATTCATAGCCTTTTACTTTGTAGGACGTAAACAGAACTTTCAGCCATTGTGGATTTTATTTATTTATACAATTATTTTCAGTTTGATTGTGTTATCGATATTTGTTTGGAAAATCTTTCCAATCTGCTTTATTGAGGGACAGGGGCTCACACCATTTAAAAAAATCAGTGAATATGTCATATGTCTGATTATTGTCGCAGACATGAAGATTTTAATGAGAAATCGGGGGCAGTTTGAATCATCAGTTTTTCAATTGTTATACTGGTCAATGATATCAACCATAATTGCAGAATTGGCATTTACTTTTTATATCAGCAATTATGGTTTTTCTAATTTAGTGGGGCATTATTTCAAGATTCTTTCATTTTATTTTATTTATCGGGCAATAATTCAAACAGGCATTCAAAAGCCTTATGATTTGATATTCCGAGAGTTGAGTCAAAAAGAGAAATACCTTCAAAAAGCGCGGAAGGCAGCAGATATCGCCAATCAAGCAAAAAGTGAATTTATTGCCAAAATGAGTCATGAATTGCGTACACCTTTAAATGGCATTTTGGGATATTCACAGATTTTAAAACGTGATCGACAATTAACATCATCACAGCAATCGGGTATTTCTGTTATTGAAAGAAGTGGAAAACATCTTTTGGGACTCATCAATGACATCTTGGATTTATCCAAGTTTGAATCCAAACAAACACCATCAAATAAGACCCACTATTTTTTTACAAGTAGCCTGAACGATATATCAAATATGTTAAGAATAAAGGCTCAGAAAAAAAAGATTTCTTTTCAAACCCAATTTGATATCAATCTGCCGCAAGCAGTGTATGCTGATGAAAAACAAATATCTCAAGTTTTGATCAATCTGTTAGGTAATGCAATTAAATTTACAGATCAGGGACAGGTTACATTTAAGGTAGAATGCGTTGGGAAAAAAGATCAAGATACATTAACGATTCGTTTTATCATTGAAGATACAGGCATTGGTATTGATGATGATGATATTGAAGCCATATTCAAACCTTTCAAACAGGTAGGCGAGCAATCCAGATTTACAGAAGGCACCGGGTTGGGATTGTATATTTCACGTGAATTAATTCAATTATTGGGCAGTGAACTTCAGGTGAAAAGCAAAAAAGGAAAGGGCACATCTTTTTGGTTTGATCTGACATTAATACCTTCAAATGAATCTGATGTTGTTGTGAAAGCATGCGATCAACCTGTTTATGGATATGTTGATAATATTACAAAAAAAACAAGATTTATTAAAGTGATGGTTGTGGATGATCGTTGGGAAAACCGCGTGGTATTGACTGACTATCTTTATTCTTTAGGATTTGAAGTTTTTGAGGCAATTAATGGAAAAGAGTGTATTCAAAAATTTCAGCAAGAACCTGTTGATGTCATTTTAATGGATTTAGTTATGCCCGAAATGGATGGATATGAAGCCAGTCTTGAAATTAGAAAAATTTCAAGACAACCAGTAAAAATCATTATCGTCTCTGCAAGTCATCGAAAACTCTCTGATATTGAACTAAAAGCCAAAGGGGTGGATGCCTTTATTGAAAAGCCCCTTAATTTTTCTATTTTGCTAAATACGCTGGCAAATCAATTGAAGATTCAATGGCTGATTGAACCCCAATCAAACGAATCACAAAATGAAAAAAACAATTATGAAATACCCCCTTTAGATGTTTTAAAAACATTTCTAAAATTGGCTACTGGTGGTGATATCTTGGAAATCCGCAATCAATTGGATGAATTGGCCAAAACAAATTCATATCATGCATTTATTACTGAAATCAAAGAATTGAGTCAAAATTTCAATATCAAAGCAATTCGTCAACTGGTTGAAACATTTATTCAGGAAAAAAAATTATGATAGGATTCAATCAGGCAAAGATTTTAATTGTTGATGACAACATTTCTCAAGTCGGACCGCTGATTGACTTGTTTTCACAACATAATGCCATCCCATTAATAGCGCAAAGCGGAGAAGATGCAATAGAATTGATTCAAGAAAATCGGCCTGATCTGATTCTGATGGATATCATTTTATCTTATGGAATGAATGGTTTTCAAACATGTCAGAAAATTAAGTCCAATAAACAGTATGAAGATATTCCGATAATTTTTTTAAGTTCATTGAAATCCATATCTGATAAATTGAATGCCTTTGAAGCTGGCGGTCTAGATTATATTGAAAAGCCGATTGAACCTAAAGAATTATTAATTCGTGTGAAAACACATTTAAAATTACAATATTTACAGGACTTGCTCGCTCAAAAAAACAATGATTTAAAAAAAGCCAAAGAGCAGGCTGAACAGGCCAATCAAGCTAAAAGTAGTTTCCTGGCAAATATGAGCCATGAAATCAGAACACCGATGAACAGCATTGTCATTGCAAATGATTTGTTATCATCAACCCACCTGACTCCTACTCAAGCAGAATATGTTGCTATTCTAAATGCATCTTCAAGCCATTTACAAAACATTATCAATGATATTTTGGATTTATCCCAAATTGAATCTGGAAAGCTCAATTTGTATAACGAAAATTTTGATTTATTTAGATTATTGGATGATATCGAAAAAATGTTTTTATTTCAAACCAGGAATAAGGGCTTGAAATTTCGCTGTCATCGCTCAGATAATGTTATCAGATACATTATTGGTGATGCCGACCGGCTCAGACAGATATTGATCAACTTAATTGGGAATGCCATTAAATTTACAATTGAAGGCGAGATAAGAATCAATATCCAATTGGATAAAAAGGTTTCTGACAGCCATTTTATTAAATTTGAAATCCATGACACTGGCATTGGTATTCCAGAAGACCAAAAAACTAAAATATTTCAAGATTTTACACAGGCAGAAAAAAATACTCGAAAAAAATTTGGTGGCACTGGCCTGGGGCTTTCCATATGTAAAAAATTGGTCTCTTTCATGGGTGGAAATATTGATGTGAAAAGTAAGGAATCCATAGGCAGTGTCTTTTCTTTTACACTCCCATTTAAACAAGGCCAAATAATTACTGAAATCCAACACGATAATCAAGAAAGATCTCAATGTCTGAAAATACTATTGGTTGATGATGTCGCTATGAATCGAAAAAGTGCAAGAATGTTGCTTCAAAAGATGGGGCATAATGTAGAGGTGGCTGAAAATGGTTTTCATGCGATAGAAATCTTAAAATCAAATACCTTTGATCTTGTTTTTATGGACGTGGAAATGCCAGAGATGGATGGTCTGAAAACCACACAATACATTCGTCAGGGTAAAGCAGGAAAACAATCTCAGAATACCCCGGTTTTTGCGATGACAGCCCATGCCATGGCACATATCAAAACAGATTGTCTTGCCGCAGGCATGAATGGATTTATTTTCAAGCCAATCAATAAAAAAGACCTCACAGATTTTTTTAATAATACCAATTTTTTAATAAATGTTCATGAAATATCATTACAACAAGAACCTTTCACCCAAACAGAAACATGTAAAGATTTTGATTTTCAGGCCATGATTGATGCCTTTGATGGTGACAAAGAAGGCGCTCTTGAAGTAATTGAACAAGCATATCAAGATTTTAAAAAATATCTTGAACAATTGCATAATGCTTACAAATCTAACAATTTAGATAATCTTAGCATTCTATCTCACACAATTAAGGGCATGGCAGGAAATATTCATGCTAACGCCAGTAGTTCCCTGGCAAAGCGTTTGGAAAATGCGGTTAAGCAAAAAGATGTGACGCTTATTCGCGATACTTATGAATTATTTCAGGCACAAACACAGCAATTAATAACTGAAATAGAAAATGTGTTGAATGTGCGCATTTCACAAAGGTGGGATTTTCTTAGACCTGAAAGGGCGTAACGAGCGCATTTCAAAAAAGGGGGCATTTTCTTAGCCCTGAAAGGGCGTAATATACCGGCCCAGGGCAACGCCCTGGGTAATGTTGCATAAAGTTTTTTTAGCCCTGAAAGGGCGTCACATCTATGTTTTATGTGTCGCCCTTTCAGGGCTAAGATTCTGATCAATCTTTAACCCAGGGCGTTGCCCTGGGCTGGTATATTACGCCCTTTCAGGGCTAAGAAAATACTCCCTTTTTTGAAATGCTCTTGTGTTGAATAAATTACATTATACATAATTAACAAAACTATTTGAATTTTCAATAAGATATGATATGTTCACAAATATGATCATACCATGGAGAAAATGATATGTCGAATACGATCAATGTAAAGGATATGATTGATGCTTTTAAACAAAGTATTAAAGATCAAGATTCAATTAAAGCGCGTGTGATACTGTCTTATATCGATCAGGTAGATGACAAAACACAGTATCGTCTTCTTTTCGAATTAGTTCGTTCTGATGTCAATTTTCATTTGCCACTTTTAATTTATTTGATTGATCAACATCAAACTTTTAGCCAAAAATTTGATGTTATTGAGGAAACACTGATCTCTCATGCTTTTGATTATCCAGAAGCGTTTGCAGATGCCATACATTCAGATATGATAAAGAATCCGAAGATTATGATTGAAATTACTGAAAAAGCGGAAAAGATACATCATATTAACTTATAGAATTATCCGAATGATATTGGATTTCATTCAAATGTTTTCTCAACTTGATGAGAATAAAGAATTAGTCAACCCATAAATTACAGTCACTGTAATTTAAAGCCAACAAAAAAAGGACATAGATATCATGATGATAGACGACGAAACATTACAGGTTTATGTCGAAGAGTCAGAGGAACATCTGGCAGATATTGAAAAAGACTTGTTGACCATTGAAGAAATGGGAGCAGATATTGATGAAAACCTGGTAAACAAAGTTTTTCGTGCGGCACATTCAATAAAAGGAGGCGCCGGATTTATGGGACTTAATGGCATAAAAGAACTGTCCCATAAACTTGAAAATGTGCTTGGGCTTATTCGAGAAAAAGAAATGGCTCCCAATTCTGAAATAGTCAGTGTTTTGCTAACTGGATTTGATCGTCTCAATGAGCTAATGAATAATATTAGTGCCAGTAATGATATGGACATTTCAAGTCAGGTACAGGCCTTGGAAAACCTGACTCATGCTTCATTGTCTGAGGAAGATAAGGAGAGTGTTGATCGAACTGTGGATGTTTCATTACCCAATGGTCAACTTGTATTTCAGATATGCGAATTTGACATGAAGCAGGCCCGAAAAGGCGGTAAATTTGTATATTTAGTGGAATATGATCTGATTCATGATATCCATTATAAAAACAAAACACCGCTGGATATTATTACAAAAATTCAACAAAGTGGTATTCTCATTGAATCAAAGGTTGATATTGCTACTGTTGGAACCCTTGACGATGATACCATTAACCGAATTCCTTTTTATGCATTGCATGCATCAATCATAGAACCAGACCTCATTGGAGATGTTCTTGAGTTGGATGAAAAATACATTCATATTCTGTCTGAAGATGAACCACAAACCGATACTGTACAGGGTTCCCCAACCATTGAACAGACTCCTCCTGAACCCGAAAAAGCGCCAGAGGTAATATCTCCGCCTAAAGAGAAATCACCACCTCCCAGTAAACCTACTCGTAAATCTCAACCGGCTGAGACTGAAACCAAAACAGAACCTTCATTTCAAAAAGAAACCAGTTTGCGTGTCAATATCAGTTTATTGGACTCGCTAATGAATCTTGCAGGAGAGCTTGTACTCAGCCGAAATCAATTGATACAAAGTATTGCATCAGATAATGAACATGGGCTGGATATGGCAAAACAACGTATTGATATCGTTACATCAGAACTTCAGGATGCCATTATGTTAACCCGCATGCAGCCCATCGGAAAGGTTTTCAACAAGTTTCCGCGTGTTGTTCGTGAATTGTCCAAAGATCTCGGTAAAGAAATTAAACTTGATCTTGAAGGTAAAGAAGTTGAATTGGATAAAAGTATTATTGAAGGTCTGAATGATCCATTAACACACATGATTCGAAATTCAGTGGATCATGGCATAGAATCTCCTGCAGATAGAAAAGAGGCTGGAAAGAAAGAAACTGGACGTGTATTGATGCGTGCTTATCATGAAGCGGGCCAGATTAATATTGAGATTATTGATGATGGAAAAGGAATTGATGGTGATGTTTTGGCATATAAGGCCATTGAAAAGGGGCTGCTCACTGAAGATCAGGTTGAAGCCATGTCTGATAAGGACCGTGTTAACCTGATCTTTTTACCTGGTTTTTCCACAGCTAAAACAATCAGTGATGTTTCCGGTCGTGGTGTGGGAATGGATGTTGTCAAGTCCAACCTGGATACTTTGGGAGGTGTGGTTGATGTTCAATCAATTGTTGGGGAAGGCACCACATTTCGTATTAAATTACCTTTGACATTGGCTATTGTTCCAAGTTTGTTGGTCTCTATTGGTGAAGAAAGATTTGCCATTCCTCAGGTCAACCTTGATGAATTATTGCGAATACCAGCAAATCAAGTTAAGGAACGTATTGAGGTGGTGGGTGACGCCAAAGTTGTCCGGCTTAGAGAGGATTTGTTGCCTGTTCTCAGTCTGGCTGAAATTTTGGGAATAGAAGATAATTCATCTGATAAGACTAAGGCTGTCAATATTGCTGTCGTTTCAGCTGGCACGTTAAGATATGGCTTGATCGTAGATAAACTTCATGATTCGGTTGAAATTGTCGTGAAACCTCTGGGACGACATTTGAAAAACTGTAACGAATATGCAGGCGCAACGATCTTGGGTGATGGACGTGTTGCATTAATTCTGGATGTTGGCAACCTGGCTTCACGAGCAGAACTGACAAGTATTGAAGGAGGCATGACCAGTAACAATGAAGATGGACAGCAACAAAACATCATTCATGTTGGAGATGTTGAATTATTTCTACTTTTCCGATCATCCAGTTCAGAACAGTTTGCAGTCCCATTAAATCTCGTCTCCAGGATTGAAAGAATCAAAGCCCATCAAATGGAAAAACTTGGGGATCGTTTCGTCATTCAGTATATGGGTGGTAGTATTCCATTATTTGCCATGCACGAGGTGGCTGCAGTCAAACCGATAGAAGAACAAAAGACTTATATTGTTATCGTGTTCGTTATTTCTGGCAAAGAATTTGGATTACTGGTTACAGGTCCACTGGATACAGCTGAAGTGGAAATCAATGTTGATGATCGGGTTTTTAAGCAACCTGGCATCTTAGGTTCAATGGTTATTCGAAAGCATACGACCCTGATTGTTGACATTTTTGGCTTTATTAAAACAATTCAGCCCCAATGGTTAGAGCATGAAGAATCTGATGAAGCAGAACGTCCCACACTTCTTTTGGCGGAAGATGCTGCATTTTTCAGAGAACAAGTCCGCGCTGTATTAGAAGATGAAGGGTTTAATGTTCTTACTGCTGAAGATGGTGCGGTTGCCTGGGATAAACTTCAAGCCCACGATGAAGAAGTATCACTTGTAATCACAGATATTGAAATGCCCAATATGAATGGTTTTGAACTGACAAAAATGATTAAAAAAGATTCAAGATTTTCATCTTTGCCAGTTATTGCAGTAACCTCTTTATCTGAGGAACGACATCGCATTGAAGGTAAAAAAGTCGGCATTGATGATTATCAGTTAAAGCTGGATCGACTGAAATTAATTCAAAGTATCAAAAAATATATCAATAAATAACAATATTCTAACAATATTCCAAAAATTTGAATCGCTTTCTTGATTCAGATTTTTGACAACCTTATGTTCGCACGGCGTATGTTCAAGTTGGAGGAACATGTTTGCCCAACTTGTGCATACGCCCGCTGGACGATCATACAAATTGGGGGATATCATAAACATATTTATCCCTTTTTTTTAGAAGATCAAAATTTACAGAATTTTAAAAATAAACAGAATAAAGAATAAAGTACGATATAACACCTCTAAATTTTTCTTAATTCTGAAATCTTTTTGAATTCTGAAAATTTTGATTCATTCTAATAAATGACACACAACACGAATTTATTTATTATTTTCTCCTAACTTCTACATACGCCCATAATAGACATCGCTTCAAGGATGCATTCCCACACAAAGCACAATTCCTTATATACAAACCCATAATTATTTGGTATGGATAACGAGATATAAAAATAAATAGAAAGGCCCTATTCATGAATCCCAAAAAAAACAGTAAAACAACGACTAAAATTCATCAAACAAATGAACTGATATTACATTTAACCGAATTAATGGTTCAGGAAGATGAGAAGCAGGTTATAGCCAAAGCTGAACTTGAATATATCATTGACCAGGCGGATGAAGTTCAGGCAAAAAAAACAGAACCTTATGAATTAATTCTACCATACCCCATTCAACCAAATGAACTTCAATGGTATTTGACCCAATACAGTATTTGGCCATCAGATCAGCATCGTGAAAGAGCAAGAAATGTTGAAAAAACATTGATGACATGGGGATCTCATTTATACAAAAATGTATTTCCATCAATGTGTGACGATATTTTAAACAGTTGGTATCAGGCGAAAGCGAAAAGTTATTTTTTTACTGTATGCCTTGATCTTTCATTGTTTGAACATCATTCAAATCGTGTTCTTAGTTTGGTGTTATCTCAACCCTGGCATTTGATGTACGATGGATATGAATATATATTCGGTTATAAAAGCCGCCCTGTACATGTTCGCTGCCTGTATTCTTTTACCAAACAGTCGGGTATTCCATTATATGAACAACCTGTACGTGTGTTGTTGATTAGTCCTCGGCCAGAAGATGATCTAGAATTAACTGATACAGATCATCGTTCCATGGCAAAGCCATTATTTCAAGCAATAAATGCATTGGGAAATAACATTTCTGTTCATATTTTGAAACCACCAACCTTTCAGGAACTGGAACAGACGCTGGATAATGCCAGACAAGCTGGAAAGCCTTTTCATGTAATTCATTTTGATGGTCATTGGAAAAACCATTCTGAGAGTCGCTTGACAGGTTTCTGTTTTGAAGATCCTGAATGGCTTCCTGATACTCAAAAACGTAAGGTGACCATTATTGATACTGAGCAATTGGCGAAATGTATGCAAACATTTGCAATTCCTATTGTTTTTCTAGGGACCTGTCAACATCCTGCAAACAATTATTCTCAGGTCGCTACTGCAATGCTCAAAAATGGAGTTTCGTCTGCAATACTTTTTCCTTATAAATTGATGTCTGAAACAACAACGCAATTTTTTAAATATTTTTATCAATCATTATTGCAGGGGAAGCGGGTAACACAAGCCATGCTTGCAGGTCAAATTGTTATTAAATCAACACCGACAATAGAAGAGGTTTTTCATCACCGCCCTGTATATCTTCATGACTGGTTTGTTCCCACATTAATTCAAAGACATGATCCCCAAATTTTTTACCATAATGATAGCACAGAATTTGAATCTAACGAAAAAGAAGCATTACCCAATGCACCTCATCCTCCAGCAAACACATTTGTAAATCGTTCACAAGAAATTCTGTACATTGAACGTCTCCTTGAAAATGACAAATGGGCAGTTATCGAGGCAAATAATGGTGAGGGGAAAACAGCTCTAGCAGTAGAAATAGCTCGTTGGTTCATAAAAACATCATGCGTGGATATGGCTTTATATGTCAAATTAAATTATTCATCCACTTTATCAACAATAGTTCGTGAAATTGGTGATCAAATTCTTATAAATCCCGCAATAGCTGATGCTGAATGGAGTAATTATATAGACGCTGTTTTGAAACAAGTTATTCAAAAAAGAACAATGCTCATAATTGATAATGCGGAATACAGTTGCTCCAGGTATATTGATAGTTTGATAACGAGAGACTTTCAAATATTATTCAGTATATATAAATTTTTTGTCAACTTACTGGCAATTCAGGAAATAAAAATAATTTTTTGTTCGTCTCAACCAATTGAAATACCATTTGATACACAGAAAAATGTTTTTAAACTCAAACCTTTAGATAAAAACGCAGCCATTCAACTCATTCATGCATCCATAAAAGAAGATAGATATCATCTAAGACATTCACCTGAAGGTCGTCCTGAAGGAGATATTGAAAGACTGATTAAAGCGGTTCATTATCATCCTCAATGTCTGATATCCATGGCACCAACAATTCATCGCAGAGGCATCAAGCTGACAATTAGAAAAACTACCACGCTAATGAATAAATTATCAAAACTTTATTCTGATCCCAGAGAATGTGCATTGGCAGCCAGTTTTGAGTTAACAATTCAGAAATTTTCCGAATATACACGTCAATATTTAGATTATCTTGCTGTCTTTCATGAATGTGTCAACGAATTGATATTTACGCAAATGATTGGAGAATTTTCATCAATTATTAGAGATTTAATTCAATCATTAAAACCGGATGAATTGGATGAATTGGATGAATTGGATGAATTGGATGAATTGGATGAAGAATCCAGTGAACAAAATGAAGATGAATTATCAGACATGTCCTGGTTAGATGAAGATTCAGAGGAAGAACTTGAAGATTTCTTGGATGAGCCCTTTAATTTATTACAGGATGAACTTATCTTGCATAATCTTGCCTGGGAATATCAAAATCAATTGGTTCTTGACCCAGCATTCATAACCCATCTGAAAAAGCGACTTACACAAGAGCAGTTTCCAAACATCCAAAGGAAATGGGCGCTGAGCATGGAGGCGTTTATTCATTTAATCAACAAGAAATTTTCAAAGAATCCATCTTTAAGTATTCAAAAGTTAATTTTGGATTTACCAAATATTATGGCTTTTTTATCATACTGCATTTATTCAAAAAGACCGGAAGATATTCTTGAAATTATTGATCTGATATATCCCATTATAGAAGAAATCAATTTCGAACATATATTAAAACAACTTGACATGATGCGTAATAAACTCAATGAATTTGTAGATAATAAAAACGATGATTGATCTCATCAATAAATATGAACAAAAACTATATCAAACCGGGCTTGTGGCCACTGGTAATGCATTAATTGGTGCATTGGATGATGAATGCGTCTGGAATCAACCTCATGAACGTCTGGCAGATCTTGAATATATTCTTATGCATTTACCGATCAATGCAATAATTTTTGCACCAGCTCATTCACCCTATGGCCCCATTATTGATTATTTATCGGAGAATTCCAGGAAGACCATTTGTCCGCAAGATACTGAAAGTAGAACTTTTTTACATGAGCTGCCAATCATACGTCAATGGGATTGCAACGCAATTATTGCAGCCCTATCTCATAGAAAGGCAGTCATCATTCCACAAATGGGGATAATTGCAAGCGGTACTTTAACACCTGAACAATCATTTGTTGTATATAGTTCTCTATGTTTTGCTTGTTTTGTTGCATTTTTTTCTAATAAAATTCAACGTGCATACGAGAAAATCTTATCAAACAATGAGCGAGACACAATATATGGATTATTAAATGATTATCCTGATCTGCCTTCTGATTTACCAAATTTGACAAAAGGACCATTCCAATCAGAAGATGAGGTGTATCATGCGATTAAAGAATCTGGATTTTATACTGTTTTTTATGGACTTGTTGATTCCTATTTTGGTAATGTTTCATATCGGCATAATGATATTTTATATATTTCTCAAACCGCAAGTTCATTGGATGAATTAGCAGGCTGCATAGATCCCTGTCCTTTGGATGGTTCATCTTGTGCAGCAATTACAGCATCAAGCGAGTTTTCAGCACATAAACAGATTGTGTTAAACAATGATTTTCTGGCGGTTCTGCATGGGCATCCAAAATTCAGCGTTGTGATGTCTATGTTTTGTACCAATAGAAATAACTGTACCCATCGAAATCATTGTCATACGCATTGTTTATCAAAGCGAAAAATTAATGATGTACCGATTATTCCAGGAGAGGTTGGATGTGGTCAATATGGCCTGGTGCATACATTACCAAAAGCATTTCATGATAGTGGCAGTAAGTCGGTTATTGTTTATGGTCATGGGGTATTTACAGTGGGAGAAGTGGATTTTATTTCTGCTTTTCAGCGACTTGCTTTAACAGAAACTATGTGCAGGGAAAAATATCTGGAATGGATTCAAAACAATTCATAAAAAAAAATAGCTTTAAAGACAGCATATACGAAATTCTTGAGCCTTATGGTGGCAAATTTCGATCTACTCCAGGCAGTCTGGTTGTGGATATCATAATTATTGTTTGTATTCTAACCTCATGTTTGCTCATACCACTGGGATATTATTTTCCTGAATATGATGCTTTTTTTTGGCAGTTGGAAATTGGTTTTACTGTCTTGTTTTGTATTGAATATCTCTTAAGGTGGATCGTATCGATAAATCCAATTACTTATCCATTTTCCTTGTTTGCAATCATTGATTTTTTGGCCATTATGCCCACCTTGCTGGTAATTCATTCAGATTATATTTTTCTGCCATTTTTTAGAGGGTTGCGATTACTTCGTTTACTGCGTTTGTTAAAATTTATAAGATATCGCATATTTTTTTACCGCGCGTATATAGGAATAAGAAACTGGTCAAGTGCATTAACACACCATTATCATCTCAGACAAATGAGATTACTCTTTCTGGTAACCCTTGTGTTTTGGGTTTTGGGCTCAAATCTATTGTATTTTACAGAAACACGTTTAGTCGGCAATACAGGTCCTTATGCCAACTATTGGCAGGCATACTGGCATATCATCATCGTTCTTGTCTCAGGTATTGAGGACAAAGAGCCTTTGTCATTGCTTGGACGTATTGAGGTTTCATTTTTTCTACTTATAGGTATTTGTTTTGCAGGTCTGGTAACTGCAGAATTGGTTTCCATTCTGGTCAAACAGATGAATCGTTCCGGCAAAATTCAACTGAAAGCACCATCCAGTCGGTTGCATCATCACATTGTGATTATTTCATTCAACTCACATTTATATAATGTTATCAAGCAAATCAATGCAGCTATTAAAGGTAGAAACCAGATTGTCATTGTCAGCCAGCGGGGCAACAATATAAAGATAGCAAATCCCAAAAAGTATAAAAAGGTCTCTGCATTGTTTGGTGATCCACTAAGAAGATCCATTCTTGAGCAGGCCTGGATTGACCAGGCTTCAAGAGTTATAATATTGTCTTCAGACAGGGATGAAAAGGAGAGTGCTCTTGAAAAAGATAATCGTTCATTAATGAAAGCCATAGCTGCACTGTCATTTAATCCTGATGTGCATATGACTGTTGAACTCCAAACACAAAAAAGCCTTCGGTATGCATCACATCTTGCAGGTGTTAATTATATAGAAGCCAGAGAGTTTGGTGAACGTTTGATCGGTCAGGCTGTAATGAATCCAGGTGTTACAGAGATTTATACATCATTAATGACCTACACAGATGATTCCAGTGAGTTTTACTTGATACCAGTCCCTGGTGAATTGATTGGCAAGACACTCAAACAAGCACAACTGTTTTTTTTAGATCTGGATGATGAACCCATGATTTTGGTTGGTATTGATCGATCTCCCAAACAATTTCCAGCAACCAATTTCAAGCTCAATCCAGTTTCAGATGATGATGGTCTGTCATCACCTGGCGTAATTTTAGGAAAACAAGACAATTTAATTTTAATTGCATATGAGTTTCCATCATTTGCACGTTTAAATCAGGATGATTTATGGAAAGGACGAATTCTTTTGAGACGTTAAAAGGTCATGTCGTGATCTGTAATTGCAATGAAAAAGTCAAAACCATTGTTGAAGAATTGCAAAACAGTACAGTACAGGCATCTCTTGATGTTGTTTTAATTGTTCAAGATTCCAAACTATGGCAAAATAACCCAAATTGGCATCCGATCATCACGGGAACAGCCCGATTTATTGTAATCTATGGAAGTCCCACAGATGAAACAATTCTTAAAAAAGCCAAAATTAGCAGTGCGCGCGCGGCAATTATCCTTGCAGATCCTATACATGGTAAGCTGGCAGATGCGCCATCATCGCTGAATGCGATTGCCATTGAACGTGCCAACCCTCAAGTTCATACAGTTATGGAACTATTGTCATCCATGAATCGACCGCATATTGAGCAATCAGAAATCAATGAAATAATCTGTTTGGGAGAAATATCGGAAAAATTAATTGCATCCAGTTGTATCACACCGGGTGTAACCAATATTTTTTCAAATTTATTGACCACTGAAGATGGCACCCCGCAAATTTTTGTTGATCTCATTCCTCAACGTGCACGGCAATTAAGTTTTCGTCAATTATCCAGGAAGTTTATATTAAATGAAGCGCCATTTATTTTAATCGGTTTTATCAAAAAAAGTGTTCGACATGAATCACGAATTGTAATCAATCCAAAATCCAGTGGTCTTTTAAGCAAAGATATGCCTTTACCTGGTCGAACCAAATTAATCACAATGGGCTATCAAAAACCTGATTTTTTACCATATTTATGACTGTCGGGCAAAAAACATAATTTTCAAGAAAACCGCATAAGCGATGACTGCCAGAATTGAAAATATCCAATAATAATATCCCAAAGGTGCTAAAAATGCGACAGTCAACCAATGAAGCACAATGGTTCTTCTCGAATGGAGTTGAATAGGAAAATCTTTAAATCGGCAAATTACAGCCAACCCGCTTAAGTTCCATCCATATAAAGATAAAATCGTGTGCAATCGAAGGATAAAAACTCTATCCACTTGAACAGTTGTAAAGTAATCAAGGATATACGCTATACCAGTAATTGCTGTCAGTACCAAAAACACGATGCCCGATGTTAAAAATGCTTTGGGTTGATGATGCAAACCATGGGTCACATATAAATATAAAACTGAACAAACAGCTATCAATAATACAACTGAAATAAACAATTCCAGTATCCAAGACCCCATGAGAATAAAAATAAAAAAAATGATTACGCCCAGGTTTATTGTCCAAAAGTCAATTTCACTCAGTATTCGATATAAAGGTGTGTCTGAGTTATCCATCAAACGAAACATTACAGACAGGGTAATTAGAGATAAAGGGAAAGAAAATCCCAGAAAAAATGTATCCAACTGGAATTTTTCAGATTGAATCATCAAAAAATATTCATGGTTGCAAATGGCCAATATAGAAATGATCAGTCCAATAGACAAACACAACAAAGAGGCATGGTGAAACTTTCGAGAAACGCCAGCTGTTTTTGAAAAAAATTGAAAAGGAAAAAATGAAAACTGCTGAATGCGCACGCGTTCAACCAAAGCAAACATCGCTAGTGCAACGATAATTGAAAGAAAGTAAGCATTTAACCACACCAATAATGCATATAAGAGGCTCATTCCAAAAAAAATCATGGTTGAGCGCGATGGTTCATCATGACCTTCTGAAAAGTATAATAATATGGTACCGCCACTGCATAAATTAAATAAAAAAATATGAAGTCGTTCGAAATTATTTCCAGGAAAAAACAGATGCATAAAGCCGAACGATAAGGCCATTGTCATACTTAATATTAGCGTGAGTTTAAAATATGTTAGCTTCATAATATCCTCTTAACTGCGGGTGGTTTCAAAGCGTTTCGCTGCATCATCATCAAAGGGATATAGTCCCAATAAATGCTGAAAAGCATCTTCGAGCTTTGGATGTAAAAAAGAATAGTTTGTTGCCATTAATTTATCAGGCATGGCATTATTGCCTGATAAAATCACCTCATTGCCCATTTGACCATAAATGGGCGTTATAATCCATTTGGGTATGCGAATGGAAAAAGGGTTTTCAAAAATGTTTGCCAGGCTTTTGGAAAAATCTCGCTGAGATACAGGATGTGGTGAAGTCACATTTACCGGGCCAGATATTTTTTTATGATGAATAACATGATTCACCACGCCCAGAAAATCATCCTCTGAAATCCAACTGATGACTTGATTTCCATCCCCAAGTGTCAGGCCAAGCCCTGATTTGAAAACTGGGAGCAAACGTTCCAATGCGCCACCACGAGGCGTCAAAACAATGCCAATACGCAAAAAAACTACGCGAATCCCTGCATCAATAGCAGGTTTCGCAGCTTTTTCCCATTGTTCACAAACATCAGAAATAAAACCAGATCCTTTGCTGCTCGATTCTGTGAGAATTTCTTCACCCCGATTCCCATAATATCCAATCGCAGATGCACAAATTAATGTTTTGGGCGGCTTTTTCAAATTGCATAATGTATGTGCAAGAAATTGAGTGCCTTTGACACGACTTCCAACAATTCGTTTTTTCTTTTGGGGTGTCCAGCGTCCCTCTCCAATATATTCACCCGCCAAATGAATGACAGTATCTATATTCTCAAATGCCTGTTTGTCAATCTCTTGATGATATGGGTTCCAAAAGGCTTCATCAGGTTGTTCGGGCATTTTTCGAATCATTCGTTTTACAGAATGGCCCTGTGTGCACAAAAATGGAACCAGCGCAGCGCCCAAAACGCCACTTGCACCGGTAATCACAATCTTGTGTTTATCTCTATAAAGGGACTTCTGAATTAAATCGTTCTTTGTGACTGCATGGCGATACTCAAACATGCGATTCAAACGTTTTTTTACTGATGTCAGTACTACAAGATCTGAAATGGGGGGAATTGGAAGACGAAAACGAAGATGATCTTCCAGAATCAGCGCATGATCGCCATCAGGGTGAAAACGATGGTTATGTTCCCAAAATAGAAATGGTCCATCGCGTTGAATATCGGTAAATATTTCATTTTTGTTATATTCTATGTGATGGGCTAACCATTTCATCCAAAATGGGCCAACCTTAACCTTAAAATATGTCTGATCACCTTCTTTTATTCCGCCGCTTTTTGATATTATTTTTATCTGTTCCCATGGTGGTGTAAGCCTTTCAATCGCTCCGGGTGCTTCATGCCATGCAAAGGCTGTTTCTACAGGAACCTGAATACGTGATTGTTTTTTTAAATGATGTATTTTCACCTGGACTCCAATAAATCTGATAATGATTGTTCAATATTCAAAAATTGAAATGTGAATCCATTATTAATAAGCTGTTCAGGAATTGCTTTTTGGCCGGTTAATAACGTCTCAGCCAATTCACCAAAAATCAGACGAATCATGAAGGCCGGTGCCGGAATGACCGCTGGTCGATTAAGAGCATGGCCAAGAGAACGTGTAAACTCAATATTTCGAATGGGTTGAGGTGAACAAAAATTGAAAACACCCTCTTTATCCACTTTTTCAATTAGAAAAGAAATCCCTCGACACAAATCCTGAATATGGATCCATGGCATCCATTGTTTGCCATTTCCCAGGGGACCACCTAACATCATTCGAAACGCTGGCAACATAGAGTGCAAAGCGCCGCCACCATGACCCAGAATAATGCCAAATCTTCCAATGATAACCCGACAATTCTTTTTTGTCGCCTTTAATGCTTCAGTTTCCCAGTCTTGGCATACTGCAGCCAAAAAATCTTTACCAGGTGGATGAGATTCAGTAATGACATCATCCTGGCTCGGGCCATAGTAGCCTACTGCTGATGCACTAAACAGGCTTGTATTTTTTGACATTGCAGATACAATATTTCTGGTAGTTTGAATTCGTGTATTATAAATGCTTTGTTTATATGTATCTGTCCAGCGTTTGAAAATGGAAACACCCGCAAGATTAATAATTGTATCAAATTGACTGATTTGTTCCTGCCAATCACCTTTTACACTTGTATCAATGGATAAATAAGTAAAATCAGGATGTGCAATTTTGTTTTGTTTGGCTGATCTACCACAGGCAGTTACTTGATGACCTGCCTGTAATAGATATCGGCATATATGTTGTCCAACAAACCCCATACCGCCGGTAATAAATATATTCATTGTGATGACCTCCATTATTTCAAATTTCAGGTCAGACCGGCCCGGATATGTCGGATCAATCAGACATATCCGGGATTATAAGATCAAGAATAATATTATTGGGTGATTCCCAAATTATACATTAAATCGCCCAGATTCAATGATGGGCGGATCTTCGACATCAAGGGCATGCAAAACGCTTTTGTATAGCACTTTTTTGAGTTCAAGAATAACAATACGTCGTTTGTTTTGCGTTTTGGCAAATGCGATAACGTCATCCATAAGGTTTTCAACCGGGCATGACTTGACAATGATGTTGTGCTTTTCACATTCTTCAGCAGGCAAACGGACGCCAGTAAGCTGCATTTCAATCATTTTATATTTTGGAATTGCTTTATCCAAAAGAGCTGTCATGCCGGGTAAAAATGGAATCCCCAAATCAACTTCAGGAAAACAAAAGAATCCACGTTGTGTCCGCATAAAACGAAAATCAAAAGCGCATGATAAAATTGCACCACCTGCAAAAGAATGACCATTCATTGCTGCAATGGTTGGCATGGGATACATCAGCACACGTTTGAAAACATCGTTTAGTTTGTAAAAAAAGGCTTTACAGGTATCAAGATCTTTTTTCTGTACATAAGGATACAACCATTCAAGGTCAATCCCATTTGAAAATATTTTTTCATGCGCTGATTTTACAACCAATGCATTGGCCTCAGTGTTTTGTTCAATATCATCCAGAACAGATAATACAGCATCTAAAAATGTAGGATTAAAGCGATTTTCACCATCGTTAAATTTTACAATCGCTACGTTTTCATCCATTGTGTATTCGACAAGAGACATTTATATTTCCTCCAATTAATTATGTTGTTAATTGTAAATAATAAGGCGTCATAACAAATTAATGACTTTTCATAAAACATAATAGCTTTCATATGAAACAATACCCAAAACAATGCCAGTATTTTTGTGTCATGTCTACAAATTTATTTTTTTCTGGCGCTCTTTTTTTTGTCTGTTAAGCATTGCATCAATTTCAGCAGTCACTTTTTTTAAATCTTTTTTTAATGGTTCACAAAGTTTTGTAAATATGTTGTCATCAAGTTCACCCTTCTGGTTGAGTCTTTCCATTTGCTTTATTT
>Ga0272440_1000665_pt1 | contig 28840 bp, 20 predicted proteins | sample SSMMMBAug17_FD_192440 | JGI IMG/M metagenome (GOLD analysis project Ga0272440, IMG submission 192440) | Marine sediment archaeal communities from Little Sippewissett salt marsh, Falmouth, MA, United States - SSM-MMB-Aug17 | ecosystem: Environmental > Aquatic > Marine > Wetlands > Sediment ... | reverse complement strand
CTGCTTCAGTTCGTGGCTGCTTTTACAATCATCGATACATTTCATGCAGTTATTCCATTCAGGTTTTTTATTAGAGCAGAAATTGATAAAGGCGTCAATCCATTGTTGTCCAGCCCGAGGACAGGTATCAATAAATTTAATAAAGTGAACAATCTTGTCCATTGATTGCTCATCCACAGCATGTTCCATTCGACAGGCCATTTCATCAGCGTTTTCAGGTGATAATTGAACGATTCGTTCCAAAAAATCCTTTATTGTCTTATGCCGCCATGAAATCTTTTCGGCAATGGCCATCCCTTTTTCTGTCAGAGTAATGTAGCTGTAAGGCTCGTAATTAATTAATCCCTTTTGAGCCAATATTTTTAGCGCTCCTGTAACAGAACCTCTTTGTATATTGAGTTTACTCGCGATATCTTTAACTCTGGCAACTTTTTTTGTTGTTTCTAAAGCTAATATCGTTTCAAGATAATCTTCCATACTCTCTGAAAGCGCACTTATCGTTTCCAGATAATCTTCCATACTCTCTGAAAGAGCACTTTTTTTATTCATATTTCCCCCAATAATTATTATGAACCAATAACAACTTTTTATTTAGAAAGAATAGCGGAACCAATTCGGCTAACATAAGCTTCATTTCCAGGTAGACTATTGGGTATTACTTCACCACACTCCTCATTAGCTTATTAGCTTCCATATAAATATTCATTAGCTTTGTGGATTTAATCAGCTCAGTTATTGAAAATATTGCTTCTTCTCCAAATCATCTTAATCGTGCTCCAATACATACTTATATTTGTATATCCTATTGTACATTATAAAGTCAAACCTCATGAGTGTCATTAAAATAATAAAATATATTGACAAAATTAAAAGTTAGATGTAGCTAACAAAAATAATAAAAATAATAATTATTCTCTTTAAAACAAAATATCAAAAAAAGGATAAAAATAGATGACAGTTAAAAGCATGAGGCAAATGAAAGATAATCAATCGGGAGTCATTTCAAGTATTTCTGCAAAAGGGGAAATGGGGAGGAGAATTAGAGAAATGGGTCTTGTGCCTGGGGTAAAAATAAGAATTCAAGGGCGAGCCCCGTTATATGATCCTATATCCCTAAAAATAATGGGCTTTACATTGACGATTCGAAATAATGAAGCAGACTATATTACAGTGGAGGTCACTAAATAATGCAAATAACGATCGCAATGGCTGGCAATCCCAATTCGGGAAAGACAACTCTTTTTAATGCCTTGACAGGCGCACGACAGCATGTAGGCAATTACCCCGGGATTACAGTAGAAAAAAAAGAAGGTATCTATATTAGTAATGATAAAAAGTTCAATATAGTTGATTTACCGGGAACATATTCCCTAACCGCTTACTCTCAAGAAGAACTTGTGGCAAGAGATTTTCTGGTTCATGAAAAGCCGTCAGTAATCATAGATATTGTTGATGCTTCTAATCTGGAACGTAATTTATACTTGACGATTCAGTTTCTCGAAATGGGATTTCCTGTGTGTATTGCCTTGAATATGATGGATGTTGCGAAAAATCGTGGAATTGAAATTGATATTGACAAACTATCAGAGCTATTGAATGTCCCTGTTATATCAACGATTGCCAGAAAAGGTGTTGGAAAAGAAGAATTGATGAAGGTTGCAGAAAGAATTGCATCATCAAAAAAAGGTTCTGGTGCCCATCTGAAAATTTCATATGGAAAAGATGTCGATGACACCTTAAAAGAAATGGAACGTTTTATCAAAGAAAATCAATTCATGACGCATTTATATTCACCGCGATGGACGGCACTGAAATTTTTGGAAAAAGATGAACAGGTCATTCAAAAATCTAAAAAGCTTGATAAGAATTTTTCAACACATCTCGAAAAAATGGTTGATAACTTGAGTGACCATTTACAGTCAACAATGGACACATACCCTGAAGCCCAAATTGCTGACTATCGATATGGTTATATTAAGTCTATCCTTAAACAAGGGGTCGTTTCGCATCAAGATGATGACGATCGATTATATATTTCAGATAAAATTGATAAAGTCGTTACGCATCGATTTTTGGGACCTCTGATTATGATCGCGGTCATTATGGGCCTTTATCAATTTACGTTTACATACAGCGAAATGCCTGTGAAATGGTTTGAAAGTCTTTTTGAATTGATTAGTGATATAGCTTCAGAAGTTATTCCTGATGGCTTGATTAAATCTCTGATTGTGTCTGGTATTATTGATGGCGTTGGTGGAGTTCTTGGATTTGTCCCGCTGATCATGTCCATGTTTTTTGGCATATCCATTCTGGAAGATTCCGGATATTTAGCAAGAGTTGCTTTTATGCTGGATAGAGTATTCAGGGTTTTCGGTCTTCATGGTAGTTCTGTCATGCCTTTCATTGTTTCCGGAGGAATAGCTGGAGGTTGTGCGGTACCTGGCGTTATGGCAGCCCGAACCCTCAGATCTCCATTGGAGCGTTTGGCAACCTTATTGACAGCGCCTTTCATGAATTGCGGCGCTAAAATGCCAATTTTTGCACTTCTGGTTGCTGCCTTTTTTGCTGATAATGAAGCGAATATCATGTTTTTGATCACGATGATTGCCTGGGGAGGAGCCCTCGTTGTTGCCAAACTGCTGCGAATGACACTTCTCAAAGGTGAATCAACCCCATTTGTTATGGAACTTCCGCCATACCGCTTTCCCACATTTCAAGGACTGATGATTCACACCTGGGAAAGAACCTGGCAATATATAAAAAAAGCAGGGACAGTCATTCTTGGAATATCGATTCTATTGTGGGCAATGATGACCTTTCCGGGACTTTCTGAAGAAAAAGTGCAGATATTTGAAAAAGAACGAAACAAGCTAAAAGCATCAGTATCATCTTTGGTAGTTAAGGAACTCCAATTGTATAATAAAGAAACCGAACTATCAAAAGCTGCTCAAGAATTAAAAGACAATCTACAGAAAATTGATAATAGAGCATCAGAAACAGCTTTACGAAATTCCTTTGCCGGTCGTATCGGAGTATTTCTTGAGAATATTACACAACTGGCAGGCTTTGACTGGCGTACCAATATTGCTTTGGTTGGTGGATTTGCCGCAAAGGAAGTTGTTGTATCAACCTTAGGAACAGCTTATTCCCTTGGAGAAACAGACCCAGAGAAAAATCAAGACCTTGCTGAAAAATTAAGGAAAGCCCCAGGGTGGAATCCGATTGTTGCCTGGAGTTTGATTGTTTTTTCCATTTTTTACGCACCTTGCTTTGTTACTGTCGTTTGTATTGTCAGAGAAGCCGGGTCGTGGAAGTGGGGTTTTTTTTCAATGATTTTTAACACTTGTTTTGCTTTTATACTTTCTGTTCTGGTTTTTCAAATTGGTAGTCGATTGTTTTAAAAGCATTTGAAGAATACATCCATTTCTTTCAACTCAGTCGAATCGTATGAAGAATTTGTTAATTCTTTATACGATACTTTATTAAAGCTTGAACGGATAATGATAGGAGGACATAATGGAAATATTATTTATTATGATAGTGTTGTGTCTGAGCTGCGTTTATATATTTCGATACTACACCAAAATATTTACAAACAAACAATGCTGTCATTGTAACTTACTGTCGTGATCGTGTAATTTTGGGCGTTGATACTTGATAAAACATTGGCATAGCTGCGATTTGGCGACGAGAATGTGCTTAAAACCTGCCACAACCTATTATTGGCAAGTTTTGGTTGCTGAAAAAGGAAAAGATAAAGAAGATTACCCACATGGTTGATCACATTCAATCATCAACCTTTCCAAAGCCTTCTGTAAAAGATCTGGGTAATTTATCCTCCGCAATATTGCTGCATAATGCCTGCCGACTGGCATTTAGAAATGGTGCTGGCCCTTTCAGAAGTTTTTCTAAATTATCGTTTCGCCCCAGGCCTTATCAGCTGGAAGTGGGCGGCCAACAAATGATATTTGTGCAAAGGATTTCTGAATATCTCCGATATTTGAAGCATCTGAAGTTTCTGGCGGCTGTTTCTTGCATAATCATATCAAACTTTGATAAGATTCAACGATGAAAACAGATCATAAATGGATATGGGCGCAAGGTGACTGGCCGTTTCAGATTTTGTATCAACATGATTTATGTCAGTGAAATTAAAATTTCCATTTCGTTCTGTATCAATAGAGCAAATTTCCGATAGAATACTATCATATCAATTGTCATGTAGCTTTCCTGTAAATGCATTCGGGCGCATTCTTAAGACACTCAAAAGAATCAACCGAAAAACAATTCTAAAAAATTATTGTATGAAAATCAGTTTCATGATTTAATCAGTCAAATATATTTATTTAAATTCTAAGGAGGTAATAATGGCACGTTATATCATGGCAATCGACCAGGGAACAACAGGTTCACGGGCAATGATTGTTAATCAGGAAGGTCAAGTTGTGGGAAGTGAATATTCCGAATTTCCACAGATTTATCCAGAACCAGGCTGGGTTGAACATGATCCTGAAATAATTTGGGAAACCACTTATAAAGTAATGAAACAGGCAATGTTTATTTCTGGCATTACTCCAAAAGATATTTCTGGCATTGGAATTACCAACCAACGAGAAACAACAGTATTATGGGAAAGAGCTACACTTAAACCTTTATACAATGCAATCGTTTGGCAATGCCGTCGAAGCGCCGATATTTGCGATTCAATAAAAGCAAACGGCCATGAACAACTTTTTCGAGACAAAACAGGATTGGTTGTTGATGCATACTTCTCGGGAACAAAAATTAAGTGGATAATGGACAATGTTCCCAATGTAAAGGAAAAAGCCAATAGAGGAGAGGTTGCTTTTGGCACAATGGACACCTGGTTGATTACAAGACTTACCGGTGGAAAGGTGCATGTTACCGACTATACCAATGCATCACGAACACTTATATATAATATTCACCAAAAAAATTGGGATCGTGATTTGCTAAAAATCTTAGATATTTCTGAATCCATCTTACCTGAAGTCAAACCTTCGGCAGGTATTGTTGGCTATACCGATGAATCAATTTTTGGTGCTTCTGTTCCTATTGCTGGTATTGCTGGTGATCAACAGGCTGCTCTATTTGGCCAGGCTTGTTTCTCCAAAGGAGAGGCGAAAAATACGTATGGTACGGGTTGTTTCATGTTGCTCAACGTAGGACAGGAAATAATTGATCCTGGACAGGGGTTGATTCTTACGTTGGCTTGCGATGCAAACGGTCAACCATGCTATGCTCTTGAAGGATCAATTTTTATCGGTGGCGCTGTTGTCCAATGGTTACGTGATGGTTTGGGAATTATTAAAACAGCGAAAGAAACACAAAAGATTGCAGAAAGTGTTGAGAACAATGGCGGTGTATATCTTGTTCCAGCTTTTGCAGGCTTAGGAGCACCTTATTGGGATATGTATGCACGAGGCGGAATATCGGGTATTACCCGATCGACAACTTACGCTCATATTGTTCGGGCAGCTCTTGAAGGAATTGCCTTTCAGGTAAAAGATTTAATATCTGCTTTTGAGTCGGCAACCGGCCAATCTTTTTCTATTTTAAGGGTTGATGGTGGTGCGACATCCAATAATTTTCTGATGCAATTTCAATCAGATATATTGGGAATTTCTATTGATCGTTCACGATATATTGAATCAACTGGCATGGGAGCAGCTTTTTTAGCGGGTATCGCTGTTGAATTGTGGACACCCGGTGATGAAATTTCTAAACTACGTCAATCTGAATGCAGATTTGATCCCAAAATTGATGAAATCAAACAAAAGCGATTATATGAAGGATGGATCGATGCTGTTGGCAGAGTCAAAAGCCATTCTTGATTCTGTATTTAATTTGTAACCATTCTATGCTATAATTTAAAAGTATATCATCAGTAATTAAGGAACCACAATTTAAATAGTCGTTCCTAAGGAACAATTGGAAAATAAGTTCCCCATTTACAATTTATACGTATCGTGGCTATAGATCGTAGAGACAAGGCATGGCTTGTCTCTACAAACACGAACCGAAAATGTAAATTAAGAATGGGGAATTTATTTTCAGAGCATTCCTAAGAAAGAATTACATAAAAATTTATTAAAGTCTTGATGTACCTAAAAGGGAGGTTTTTTGATGACAGAAATTATTGAAATTAAAGCAAGAGAAATTTTAGATTCTCGCGGCAATCCAACGGTTGAAGTTGATACCGTTCTGGCTTGTGGTGTCATTGGACGTGCAGCTGTACCATCAGGAGCATCGACTGGAACACGTGAAGCTCTTGAACTTAGAGATAAAGAAGATAAACGTTATTTGGGCAAAGGGGTTCAAAAAGCGGTTACCAATATTAAAGAAATCATTATTCCTGAACTTTTGGGAATGGATGCTTCTCTACAGGCAAAAATTGATCAGACGATGTTAACGCTTGATGGCACACCCAATAAATCCAAGTTGGGTGCGAATGCCATCTTAGGGGTTTCCATGTCAGTAGCTCGTGCCGCTGCCAATGCATTTGAACTACCATTATATCGATATTTAGGTGGTGTAAATGCCTGTATTTTGCCATTACCCATGATGAATATTATTAATGGTGGTGCTCATGCTGCAAACAATCTTGATATTCAGGAATTCATGATTATGCCCAAAGGGGCAACATCCATTGCTGAAGCTGTTCGTATGGGAGCTGAAATTTTTCACAATCTTAAAAAGATTTTGAAAGCTGATGGGCATCAAGTTGCTGTGGGTGATGAAGGTGGTTTTGCCCCCAATTTATCATCGAATGAAGAAGCACTTAAGTTTATTCTTCGCGCAATAGAAACGGCTGGATATGCTCCTGGTTCAGAGGTTGGATTAGCATTAGATGCTGCTGCCAGTGAATTTTTTGAAAATGGCAGCTATCAATTTAAATCTGAAAAAAAATCAATGACAGCAGAAGCTTTGGTTGATTATTACGAAAGTCTTATTGATAAATATCCCATTCTTTCCATTGAAGATGGTTTAGCGGAACAAGATTGGGATGGCTGGAAAATTATGACGGATCGTTTGTCAGAAAAAATTCAAATTGTGGGAGATGATTTATTTGTTACCAATGCTTCTATTTTAAAGGAAGGAATTGACAAAAAGATTGCAAACTCAATCTTAATTAAGCTCAATCAAATCGGAAGTGTTACAGAAACAATGGAAACCATTGCACTGGCAAAACAATCTTCATATACAACTGTAATTTCCCACAGATCTGGTGAGACTGAAGATACGTTTATTTCTGACCTATCGGTTGCTGTCAATGCAGGACAAATCAAAACAGGTTCTCTCTCAAGAACAGACAGGGTCTGTAAATATAACCAGTTGATTCGTATTGAGGAAGAATTAGATACAATTGGTCTATTTTCAAAGGCTTTCAAATAGGTTGAATATCAATTCTTTGAATAAAATATCCAGAGAATTTATATCTTTAAAAAATAGGTTCTCTGGATGTCAGGAGTATCCTCTCTTATGAATAAAAAAATTTTATTTTTTCTACTTTTATGGATGCCGCTATCTGTCCAGGCATATGTTATGCCTGGTAAGCAAATGATAGAAGAGATGGCTCAACATATCGGTTCAACAACATCGTTATCGGCTATTCATTCGTTTTCACTGCTGAATCAACAAATCGACGGACAACCGCTGACATTGGAGGAGTCGATTATCTATAAATTCCCATACTCCATGCATTCAGAAATTCTGATGAATGATAAACAAAAACTTCATATTTGTTCTCCAAAGGGATCTGTTACCATTATTGATGGTGTTGTATCTGAAGAACCATACACATCTTTTGATCTGTACAAATATTTACTGCTTGAGCGAAATAAAAATGCTATTGAACGGCGGTTGAAAATTTCAGGTATTAATATTGATATTAGCAGTTATGGCAAATTTGAGAAAAAGGCTGTTTATGTGATCGGGGCTAATTTTCCAGACCTGTCAGTTCCGCAACTTTGGTTAGAAATCAATACATTTCTGCCATGCAGATGGATTATTACACCAGATACTTATGGTCAATCATTGGAAATTGTCTACCAGGATTGGAAAGAAATCACAAAAGATGTCTGGTATCCCAAACTGATCAAATACATTCAAAGTAATACATTACTGGTTGAAATTCAGTTAAAATCCTTGAAAGTTGACACAGAAGTAACACGCGATCTTTTTGATATTACATATTATCGACAAATGTACCCCTCCACTACCGTTTATGATTCTCCTTATGAGGCTGATATGGATGAAGTTCAAAAAACCATCAGAAATTTTCAAAGAACGTTTGAATAAAAATTTTTTTTAGGAAGAATTGGAATTATTATGGCACATCAAACAAAATTTATTTTCGTTACCGGAGGCGTATTATCATCTCTCGGAAAAGGTCTGGCATCAGCGTCCATCGCTGCACTTCTTGAAAGTCGTGGTCTTCGGGTCACACTTCAAAAATTAGACCCTTATATTAATGTTGATCCAGGTACCATGAATCCTTTTCAGCATGGTGAAGTTTTTGTTACCGACGATGGCACTGAAACAGATCTGGATATTGGTCACTATGAACGCTTTACTTCTGCACATTTAGGGAAGAATAATAATTTTACAACAGGAAAAATATATCATTCTGTTATCACAAAAGAACGTCGTGGTGATTATTTAGGTGGAACCGTTCAGGTCATTCCTCATATTACAGATGAAATAAAAGCTTGCGTAAGATGTATTGAAAAAGATGCAGACGTTGTCATTGTAGAAATCGGTGGAACCATTGGTGATATTGAAAGCTTGCCCTTTCTTGAAGCTATTCGACAGTTTCGATTGGAAGCTGGAAAAGAAAATGTTTTATATATACATTTAACACTTGTGCCTTATATCGGAACAGCGGGTGAGGTTAAAACAAAACCAACTCAACACAGTGTAAAAGAATTGAGAAGTATTGGTATACAACCCAATCTTTTAATTTGTCGAACTGATCGTTCATTGGACCATGATATTAAAAGAAAAATTGCTCTTTTTTGCAATGTGGGAATTGATGAGGTGATTACCGCTAAAGATACCAAAAATATTTATGAGGTTCCGCTTAATTTTCATGAAGAAGGCCTGGATAATAAAATTGTTGAACTTCTGTTCATGTGGACAGGCGCACCGCAGCTTAAGCCCTGGAAAGATTTGGTGCATAAAGTCAATAATTTATCAAAATCTGTTTGTATTGCTGTTGTTGGAAAATATACAGATCTTAGAGAATCATATAAAAGTTTAAATGAAGCCTTGTTTCATGGTGGTGTTGCCAATGACTGCACAGTAGCCCTAAAATATGTCGATTCTGAAAATGTTACCAAAGAAAATGCCAATCAACTGCTTGAAGGTGTTGACGGTATCCTTGTTCCTGGTGGGTTTGGCAGTCGTGGTGTGCCCGGGAAAATATGCACTGTTCAATATGCAAGACTCAATAAAATCCCTTTTTTTGGTATTTGCCTGGGAATGCATGTTGCGGTTATTGAATATGCACGAAATGTTTTGGGTATTAAAAGAGCGCATAGTACTGAATTTGATACGCAAACCCCTGATCCAATCATTTATTTAATGCGAGAATGGTACGATGAAAAAACAAAAACAATCCAAAAGCGGACATCTCAATCTGAAAAAGGTGGGACCATGCGATTGGGTGCTTATTCATGTCAATTAATACCGGATACTTTTGCTTATAAAGCATATGGGCTAGAATTGATATCCGAACGTCATCGACATCGTTATGAATTTAATAAAAAATATCAGGAACAATTACAAGACAATGGTATGATCATCAGTGGCACATCACCCGATGAATCACTTGTAGAAATCGTTGAAATTCCAGATCATCCCTGGTTTTTAGGATGTCAGTTTCATCCAGAATTTAAATCAAAACCCATGGCACCGCATCCATTATTCAAAGATTTTATTGCCAGTGCTTTGAAAAATGCAAATAACAAGGAATGACTTTAAATAACAGACTATTATTAAAAACATATTTACATCAATGGCTTGCAAACTTTTCAACAATGAATACCAGTCGTGAATCATTGATTAAAAGCTGTAAAGCCATTGAACAATTCATGGTTAAAAATACGATTAAAAGTCTTTGGTGCAATTCACCAATTCTTCTAACGGCTACCTTAGATGATGCATTAGGATATGGACTTGATATTATTGAAAAATTTTCAAGCACATTGGGAATGACTGTTACTCGGATCGGACTTATGGTAGAACCGAAAACGATTATAGAGGCTTGTCAAAACAAGTGTCCTGATTTTTTGGGAATGACGGTTCTTCAGTTTGATAGTGAGGACGAATTACAGATGATATCAAAAGCACTTCCTGAAAAAACATGTTTTATTGCAGGTGGCCCTCTGTTCAAGCAAAATTCAAATTTTGCCAGAAATTGCGGAATTCACGTGCCCATTAATAGTGTTGAGGAATATATCCATTATTTGTTGAATCATGATCAAGGAGAAATGAAATAAAGATACTTTACAATACTTAATTGAATAGATATAAGGTATTACTTAAGTGTTGACTCAAGTATTCAACGTTTAAATAATCAGAAAGGCATCATTTTGATAGAACATTCAAACTGGATTTTCAAAGTTGATAACTTAAAAAAAACATTTTTAAGTGCAAGACGAACTGACAATACATATCTTCGATTTAAAAACATTCAAATCGAAAGAGGTGCCATGACACTGATTACAGGCGAAACGGGTATTGGGAAAACCAGCTTACTTAATTTACTTGGCCTGATGGATGAAATGGTTTTATATCATGGTGATGATATTATTTTCAATCCATTGGATCAACCGCCGATCAGTTACAGATATATGCTGCTTGAAGCACCTGAACGGGTTGAAATTGTTAGATATAATTATTTTGGTTTTATGTTTCAACAAGATCACCTTATCGATGCCATGACAGGTTGGGAAAATGTTATCTTACCTTTTCTACTCAGATATCCAAAAGTTACTGTAGATGAAGCCATTGAAAAAGCAAAAAATATTATCAAAGCCTGTCATTTTGATGATATGCTTTATGGCTTAATGGATAGAAGCCCTGCGACTTATTCAGGCGGACAACGACAACGAACAGCATTAATTCGTGCTATTGTTCATGACCCAACCGTAATTTTTGCTGATGAGCCATTGGCATCCGTTGATCAGAGTACTGCAAAAGATATTATCAATATATTGTTTCAACAAAAAGAAAAAGGAAAAACAGTTATTATGGTTGTTCATGATACTCATGAATATTTATTTGATTCCTTTGCGGTCAATAAAATCAGACTCAAAAAACGACATCAGAAATAGGATAATCTAATGACCACCAAGCAAAAAGTGTTAATCGTAGATGATGTATCGACAAATCTTTTACTAATCAAACGAATTCTTGAAGATGCTTATATTGTGAAAACAGCGCAATCTGGTGAAGAAGCATTGGAAATATTGCCTGGATTTCGGCCAGATATTATTCTTTTAGATATTATGATGCCGGGAATGGACGGATACGATGTCTGTCAGCGAATTAGAAATGAAAAACGATATGCATTCATTAAAATTATTCTTGTTTCAGCTAAAACGATGATTGATGATCGTCTAAGAGGCTACGAGGTTGGTGCGGATGATTATATCACTAAACCCTTTGTCAAAAGAGAGTTATTGGCAAAAACAAAAGTGTTTGCCAGGCTAAAATATGAAGAAGAAATCAATCAGTTAAAAAGTAACTTACTGACCTTATTTTCACATGAAACGCGTACACCTTTAAGTGCTATTATCGGACTATCAGATATTCTTATGCGAAATGAAACCATTACCGAAGATATCAAAACCAGAATCGGAATGATTAGTATTAAAGCAAATGAATTGCTTGAATTTACAGAAAAAACATCACTGTTATGCTCATTAAAAGGCGATATGCCACTGTATTGTTTTACAGAAGACCTGGGACGTATTCTCAAAGAAATTGTCAGAATATTAGATGATAAAATTAAAGCAAAAAAGTTGCGCATCAATTTTGATATTAAAGACAATACTCAAAGTTCAGCGGACTGGTCACTGATGCAAAAAGCATTTACTTATGTATTAGAAAATGCAATAAAGTATTCTGAAGAAAATGGACAAATTGACATTCAAGCAACAATGGTGAATAATCAATGTCGCATATCGTTCATTGATTATGGCGTTGGCATCCCATCAGATTGGATTGAAACCATATTTGACGAGTTTGCCATTAAAGATATAATGCATCACAAAAAAGGTCAGGGACTAAGTCTTGCAATAACAAGACATATCTTGGAATTACATGGTGGCGTCATTCGGGTCAACCCTGACCGGAAAAAAGGTGCACATTTTGTTATGCGTTTTCCTATAAATCAAGAGGGACTTTCCAGAGAATAGCCAAGAGAGGGAATATGAATAATAAGATTTTAGTTATTGATGATGAAGAGATGAATATTCAATTATATGAGGATATTCTTTCTCATGAAAACTATATAATGGAAACAGCATACAATGGAGAAGAAGCTCTTGAAAAATTAAAATTTTTTTCTCCGGATTTGATTTTGATGGATGTCATGATGCCAGGTATGACTGGATACGAAGTCTGTAGAGCGGTAAGATCTATACCCCAACATCAATTTACCAAGATAATTATGATTTCAGCCTGTACAGATATTGATGAACGTCTTCAGGGATATCATGCTGGTGCAGATGATTATATGACAAAACCAATTGAAAAAGAAGAATTTTTAGCCAAAATTCGTGTTTTTTTAAAACTAAAAAAAGCTGAAGAAATTGATCTTTTGAAAAGTGATTTGCTCACCCTTTTTTCTCATGAAACCAAAACACCTCTAAATGCCATTTTTGGTTTTTCAGGCTTACTTAAAGAATCCCCCAACCTTTCAAATTCAGAAAAAAAATATATTGACAATATGATAGAAGCTGGAAATCATCTTTTATCGTTTGTTGATAAAACCATTTTGCTGTGTGAATTAAAAAAGGATCTCGTTTTAGAAAAGTCAACAATGTATCTGGAAGAGACGTTAAAAGATCTTCTCGTCCAATTTGAAAGAAAAGCAGCCAAAAAAAATGTTCAGTTCAGCCTGTTTTATGCGTCCAGGAACCAGCTAAATGCTGATTGGACTTTACTGGTAAAAGTGTTTGAATTTCTTATCGATAATGCCGTAAAATACTCACCAGAAAATGGGAAAGTAACCATTTCAATTCAATCGACTGAAAAGATTTGTAATATCAAGGTGATTGATCAGGGCGAAGGTATTGTTGAAGATGACCTTGAGTTTATTTTTGACCCTTTTGCCATAAAAAATATTCAAAATCATCAGGCAGGTCAAGGACTAAGCCTATCCATTTGCCGCTACATAATGGAACATCATGGTGGTTCGATAAAAGCATCAAATCAGCCGGGTGGGGGCGCTTGTTTGACCTGTGAATTTCCACTTTCAAATTAATATGTACCCGCTATGGTGATGATAAAAAATATCAGCATCACACCAGGCCAAATCCCAAACGATGGCACTGGCCGTGCGACAGTTCGTTGTATGATTCTTACAGATACTGACTACGCAAGTATAACATCTGTGTGGGTCGATATGCTCCATACAGAATTATATAAAACCTATTCGCTTCATCCCAACCGTAATCAATTTATTCCTCAAACCTGTGAGGGAGAATATTCAGGTAGTTTTTCAATTCCCTGGCTGATGGATACTGGACATTATTTGTTAATTATTAGAGCTAAAAACTCAAAAAATGAAACTGGAAGAGCCGTTGTTGCTTTTGATATATACTATCGGCCTGCCCAAAATCTGACCATTCAACACCCCTTATTTCAAAAACGATTGGAAATAGCGACCCAAACGACATTTTCAACTGGTAATTTGATTACATTATTGGAAAATGGCACTGAAGCCCTGAAGACAAGATTAGAATTGATTCATGGGGCCAAAGAACAAATCAATATTCAAACCTATATGCTGGGACAAACAGGGGCTGGTCGTACCATCCTGGACGCCTTGTTTCAAAAGTGTGATCAGGGTGTTGAAATTAATCTCATACTAAATGCTGATACACAAATACCGTCATCTCCAATAAGCACTGTAAGATTGAAACTGAATCAACTCATTGGTGACCTGGTTAAAGACGATGAAACTGGTCTGGTGGAATGGTTTTCTCAGGAATTTCTGGATAAATCCTGGTTAAAGGCTGCCAACCGAGGTGGAATGAATGTACTGATGATTAATGGCGATCAACTGAAAGGCCGTAAACCAGCGCATGATACCGGAATTAAAAAAACAGATCACTGGTTAGAAAAAATTATTAAAGATGGTTTACCCAAAATTACAGAAAAGACCTTACCCAAAGATTGGAAAAGTTTTTTTCAAGGGCCGGGCGGACTTCCATCGTTGCCTTTATTAGATTACGCTGTTCATGAAAAATTGATGGTTGTGGACGGCAATACTGCTATTGTGGGGGGCAGAAATTTGGAAGATCACTATTTTTCTGAATGGCAAGATCTGGAATGTCTCATTGAAGGCCCCGCTGTAAATGCTATTCAATCTGGTTTTTTTAAAACATTTAAAGACATCTCTCAAAAAGTTAATCGGCCAAAACCACTGTATGATATAAAAAAGAAAACATCGAATACCGATGAAATTCTCTTCGTCCAAAGTCGTCCATGGCAACGTGAATATTATACCCTGAAAGCAATTGTCGCTTCAATTCAAGCGGCTGAATTTAATTGTTATATTCGAACGCAATACATTGTGTTGCCAGATTCACTGCTCAGAGATGCATTGATTGATGCTGCACAACGAGGGCTTGATATCCGTATGATGATTAATTCTTTTCAAACCAGCCAACGATTGAATTTTGGTGTTGGGTATTTTGTTACGCTGAACTATTTGAAAACAATGATTGATGCTGGAATCCGAATTTATGAGCAAAAAGGTGTTCCTGAACAAAAAGGAAAAGATTATCATCATACAAAGGAATTTATGTTTGACAGGCGATTGCTTGCAACAGGTTCATTCAACGTTACGATTCGCAGTTCTTACATTGAGTCAGAGAATCTGGTATTTACATTATCCCCTGATCTATGCAAACAAAGGGAAAACGCTTTTTTATATGATATTCAATATCAGACAACAGAAATTAACCAGCAATATCTGGCATATTTGAGAAAACAACATAAATCAAAAATGGATCTGTCTCAACTTGTGGATATTTTATTCTGATGATCAGTTTTCGGCAAAATTTATTTTATAATGATTTGATTTTAATAAAATTATTATTATTGTATTTCATTCTTGACCAAACACGAAAAAATGTTCATTATGAATGCAATAATTTAGTTGTTTGTTTTGGGGTTCTGAAATTTCTTACTAATTTTCTTTTTTTTACATTAAGGGTTAGGAATAATAAGAGTTATAAACTATAGCTATCATACAAGAAAGAAATTTTCATACATGAAAAAGTTAACTGATATAAATTTAGGAATTCATGAAAGACATGCAATAGATGAAACAGTAACTTTTTTAAATCAATTATATAAATTAGATAGTGTTATTCTCTTTGGTTCTAAAGCAAGAGGTGATTTTGATGAATATTCAGATTTAGATTTATTGATTATAACCTTCACAAAATTAAATAGTATGGAAGAAAACCACGTAACTGAGGAGCTCTATGATATAGGAATGAAGTATAACGTTATATTTAGTCCATTAAGCATCACTTCAAAAGATTGGAGAGGTGGCATATTTACCGAATTTCTAATATACAACGAAATTCTTAAAGATGGTGTAATTTGTTATGAATCGGCAATTAATAATTGATTATTGGATTGAAAAGGCACATCAAGATATAAAATCTGCTCAAGATGACCTTAAAGATAATCGTCTACAAAATGCAGTGAGTAGTGGATATTACGCATACTTTCATTCTTTTTCGGCATTACTTTTTCATGAAGGTAAACAATTTAAAAAGCATAAACAAGTTAGAGCGATTCTGCATAGAGACTATGTTCGCACTGGAAGAATTGAAAGATTATGGGGCAAACAATATGATTGGTTTTTCGTAAACAGGCAGAAAGCAGATTATCAACCATTAGTGGAATTTAATTTTGATGAAGTAAAGCAAAAAATAAAGCAATCAATAGAATTCGTAAAATCAATAGAAAAGTTAATTCTAATAAGTAAAGGATGACCCAAAAATAATTAAAGTTGTAGTAAAAATATTATTCAACACAAATTAAAAGGTTCAGTGTCAACATTTTTGTAATTGGCTATTGTCAAAAAAGTTATTGGTAATTGAAAATATTAAACAAACCCCAATTAGTGGTAATTAGCTATAATGGGCTTATGGTTTTGGTATATTCTTTTTTTGGAAATCACCTAAATGTGGAATAAATAATAATGAACCCTATAGAATCCATTATTGATGCAATTTTTCAAGGTCAACGCGTCAACAAAGATGATGCTGAAATTCTATATCACAATGCACCGCTTCTGACACTTGCCAACCTGGCAGATCAGATCAGGCATAATAAACATCCTGAACCGATCGTCACCTTTGTTGTGGACCGTAATATTAATTATACGAACGTATGTATTTCGCGATGTAAATTTTGTGCGTTTTGTCGATCGGTTGATCATCCTGACGCATATGTTCTTTCTGATTCAGAATTAGATCAAAAAATACAGGAAACCATTGATTTAGGAGGGACCCAACTTCTTTTACAAGGAGGACTCCATCCTGACTTACCATTCTCTTATTATATTGAATTATTGGAACATATTAAAAACAATTTTGATATCCACATTCATGGCTTTTCACCGCCTGAAATTGATCATTTTTCGCGCATAAGCGGCTTATCGCATAAAGATACAATAAAAAAACTCAAACAAGCGGGCCTGAATTCTATACCCGGTGGAGGAGCCGAAATTCTTGTTGATGATGTGCGATGTCATATATCTGCCAATAAATGTGATTCTGATACCTGGCTGTCTATAATGAAAATTGCTCATGAAGAAGGCTTGCCCACATCAGCAACCATGATGTTTGGTCATATCGAAACTCCAGAACAAATGATAACTCATATATTTCGAATCAGGGAACTTCAGGATCAAACGCAAGGCTTTACTGCTTTTATTCCCTGGACGTTCCAACCTCAACATACGCATATCCACGTTAGAAAAGTATCTGCGTGGCAGTATCTCCGGGTGTTGGCTTTAAGTCGAATTATTCTTGATAATGTACCCAATATTCAAGCATCCTGGGTGACACAAGGAGACAAAATTGGCCAATTAGCCTTAACTTTTGGAGCAAATGACCTGGGGAGTACTATGATTGAAGAAAATGTTGTTGCTTCAGCGGGTGTTCATTTCAGGCTATCCAAGCAAGATATGATTCGATTGATACAAACAGCAGGTTATCAACCTGCACAACGGAATTGCACTTATAATATTATAAATCTTTTTTAAATGTATTCAATTTAAACAAAACTTCTTTTTGAAAATTTTATTAAATAACAATAGATAACTGAATATACCTTAACAAAACTTTCTATAATGTATTTCATATGTTTTATAATATAACTTCTTGATAATTATATTATATATTTGACAGCATGACATAGAAAGTGTTAATCTTATTAACAATAAATAAAAAAGGAGACCATAATGCCATACGTGAATGTTAAAACAAATCAGTCCATACAAAAAGATTCAGCCATGTCACAGATATCTTCATTTATGACGACATTGCTCAATAAGCCGGAACAATGGATGATGATATCAATTGACGACCAGATGGCCATGATGTTTGCTGGTGAAACGGAACCCTGTGCAATTATTCAGATTAAAAGTATTGGACTAAAAACGAATGAATGCAAAGATATTGCCCCAAAAGTCTCAACTTTTTTTGAATCCCTATTAAGCATACCTGGTCAACGAATATACATTGATATGATCAATATTGATCGTCAGATGTTTGCATGGAATGGAAAAATATTTGGTTGATTTTTTTTATCAAGAGATTTATATATATTGAAAAATATTACAATTTCAGGAGTTCAATTTGATATTATATGGGAGTTTCCGGATGAAAATCTTTTTTTTCTGGAAAATGACGTCCTGCCTAAAGTGATTTCTTCGGATATCATTGTTCTCCCTGAGATGTTTACGACAGGTTTCACATTAAATGCGCCAACCCTTTCTGAGCAAATGAGCGGAAGAACAGTGCAATGGTTATCTGATATGGCTGCTGTCTATAATTGCCATATGGTTGGAAGCATTATCATTAATACCCAACAATTAAAACCAAAATATACGAACCGATTAATATGGGCTCATCCTGATGGAACCATTTCATGGTATGATAAACACCATCTGTTTTCTATTGGTGAAGAACATACCATTTATTCTGCAGGCCAACATCAGTTAACAGTGACAGTCAATGGATGGAAAATCAGACCTTTTATTTGCTATGATTTAAGATTTCCAGCCTGGACCAGAAATGTTAAGCCATTTTTTGATATCTCTATTTTTATTGCCAATTGGCCAGAAAAAAGAAGTTATCATTGGAAAACCTTACTTTCGGCAAGAGCTATTGAAAATCAATGCTTTGTCATGGGAGTGAATCGAATCGGGACTGATGATCGCAACTTGCATTACAGCGGTGATTCCATTCTGATTGATCCTAAGGGAAAACCGATTGTTGAAATGGGATCTTCTTTTGGTGTGTTCAGCCATACTTTGGAATATTCATCATTGCAAAACTGGAGACAACAGTTTCCTGCCTTGCAAGATGCAGATGCTATTTCTATAACTATTTAAATTAAAAGGGAGGATTTTCATGAAAGATGTCAGTTTAACAGTTAAATTAATCACCGGTTTTATGATTACGTCGTTATTTCTGCTGATTATCGGATTTATTGGCTACTCAGGAATTGATAAAGTATTTCAAAGAATGCAGAATATTTCTAAGCTCGCTACAAATGTGGATGCTGCAATGGAAATGAAACTATCAGTGGCCAAAGAAATGCAACTAATCATGGAGATTTTAGCATCTGAGAGCCAGGAGGCTTTATCAGCTGTGTGGCAAAAACATAATGAAGTATTAAAAGAGTATAAAATATTTGGCAATGCGATTTTAAATGGAGCCAATACTGAAGAAGGAACCATTTATGCTGCCAAAGATCAAACCATTCGAAGCGTTGTGAATAACGTTCTCATGCGGTATTCAAATGATTTTTTACCTAAACTAGATAAACTTAATACACTTATGAACCAAAAATTATCTGGAATTTCAGCTAATGACAATGAACTCCATAAACTGGATATCAGCGCAGATAAAGTTGGAGAAGACTTGTTGGACAGAATTGGAACTATTGAGGAACAAGCCAAGAAAATAATCAACACAGCGAAAAAGGATGCTGATGATGTCGCCAGTAAAGCCAACTTTTATCAAATAGTTTCTGTCTTTATTGGTTTTATTATATCGGTTTGTCTGGGATTATTTATCAGTAAAAGCATAACCACGCCAATATTCAAATCGGCTCAATTTGCGAACACCCTTTCCAATGGAGATTTTTCTGCAACTTTAGATATTGACCAAAAAGATGAAGTTGGTGATCTTGCCGTTTCTTTAAATCAGGTTGTAATACAATTAAAAAATATGATTCAGGAATTATTAAGTAATGCTAAATCATTGTCATCATCATCTGCTGGTCTGACCTCATTATCAAACGAACTGTACAACCGATCAGAAGAATCCTCGCAAAAATCCACCGATGTAGAAAACGTTTCAAACGAGATGACTCTCAAAATGGGTGAAGTTTCCACAGAAATGGAACAATCTTCAAATAATATCAGTATGATTGCGTCTGCTGCTGAAGAAATGACAGCTACCATTAATGAAATTGCTCAAAATGCGGAACGTGCATTGACCATTACCAAAAATGCTGTTACACAGGCCAAGTCCGCCACAGAACTGGTGAATGAACTGGGAACAGCAGCAATCGAAATAGGCTCGGTAACCGAAACGATCAACGAAATATCTGAACAAACAAACTTACTGGCACTTAATGCTACAATCGAATCTGCTCGTGCTGGTGAAGCGGGTAAAGGGTTTGCAGTTGTTGCCAACGAAATAAAAGAACTGGCCAGACAAACTGCTGGTGCAACCAATCAAATACAAAAGAAAATTGAAGGAATTCAATCATCAACTCAGTCTTCAGTAAAAGAGATCAATTCTATTTCTGAAATCATTTCCAATGTTAATGAAATTGTAACGACTATTGCGGCAGCAATGGAGCAACAAACTGCAGCCACTAAAGAAATTGCTGTCAGTGTTACACAGGCTTCGCAAGGTTTTAGCCTTGTATCGCAAAATGTTGAACAAACAAATCGTTTCAGTATGAATATCAAAGAAACAGCAACTCTTGTCAGCACTTCATCTAAAGAAAATGCACAGTCAAGCATGACAGTGAAAAATAATGCCAATGATTTAAATAAAATTGCATTACAATTGAATGAGTTGATTGCTAAGTTTAAAATTTAAAACAAACATTGTAATACACAGCAGAATATATATTCCCTGATTATGCCTGTTTCATAAAGGACATCCAATGAAATTCATAGCAGATTTTCACATTCACTCTCACTATTCACGCGCTACAGCAAAAAATGCAGATTTGGAACATATCTATCAAGCCGCTCAACTCAAAGGAATTACTGTTGTCGGCACTGGAGACTTTACGCATCCGGGATGGATTGCAGAAATTTCTGAAAAGTTGGAACCTGCTGAAAATGGTTTATATGTACTAAAACCGGAATTTGCAAAACCAGTCGATAAAACAATTCCGAATTCATGCAAAAAACCGGTTCGATTTATTCTTACTGCTGAAATCAGTAGTATTTATAAAAAAAATGATCGTACCCGAAAAAACCATAATGTTTTGTTTATGCCAAGCATTGATGCGGTTCGATCCTTGAATACAAAATTGGACAGCATTGGTAATATCCATTCTGATGGCCGCCCCATTTTAGGGCTGGATGCCAAAAATCTTCTGGAATTGACAGTGAGCACGCATGATCACGGTTTTTTGGTTCCAGCCCATATCTGGACTCCCTGGTTTTCACTACTGGGGTCTAAATCTGGTTTTGATTCTATTGAAGAATGCTTTGAGGATTTAACCCATCATATTTTTGCAGTAGAAACAGGACTGTCTTCTGATCCACTAATGAATCGCCGGGTTTCTTTTTTGGATCATTTAACACTGATTTCAAACTCTGATGCTCATTCTCCTGATAAATTGGGTCGAGAAGCGAATTTATTTGATACCGAGCTGTCATACCCTGCCATTTTCCAAGCAATGAAAACCGGTAAAGGTTTTCAGGGCACAATTGAATTTTATCCTGAAGAAGGTAAATATCATCTGGATGGTCATCGAAAATGTGATATTCGTATGACACCTGAACAAAGCCTGGCGCATGGAGGCATTTGCCCTCAATGTGGAAAGCCATTAACCTTAGGTGTACTGTATCGGGTTAATGCTCTTGCAGATCGTCAGGAAAGTGAGGTGCATTCACCTGAATTTATTAGTTTGATTCCATTAAAAGAAATGTTGTCTGAAATTTTGCAAAAAGGGCCAAAAACAAAAACAGTCGCGGCACATTATCAGAATGCCATTGAAAAGTTGGGCTCGGAATTCTACATTTTAAAAGATTGTCCCATTGAAAAAATTCAAACAACCAATATTCCACTTTTACATCAGGCTATTGAACGATTACGTTCTGGTGACGTTCACCTTCTGGGTGGTTATGATGGTGAATTTGGAACCGTCAAGGTTTTCACCCCATCAGAAATAGAAGCATTCAAGGGACAAAAATCCTTATTTAAAATGAATCAATTGCCCCCAAAAAAATCAAATCAGCGGGCAAAACAACAGCAAAGCTTGTGTCAATTCCCACAACATAAAAAACAAAAAGCGATTAAAAAAGATGCTGAGAATACGACGCTTTCAGGTTTGAACACCGCACAACAGAATGCTGTTCAATGTGAGGATCGTTATCTGATCGTTATGGCTGGCCCAGGAACTGGAAAAACAAGAACGCTAACCCATCGAATGGCCTTATTAGTTAACAATAATAACATTGAACCTACCAAACTTCTGGCTGTTACCTTTACTCAAAAAGCCGCTTTAGAAATGAAACAGCGATTAAATAAATTGATCCATTCAAAAGATAACCTGCCATTCATCTCAACATTTCATGCGTTGTGTTTGCATATTCTGGGTGAAGAACAATCAGATCGAAAATCCATCAGAATATTGAATGAAAATGAACAAAAAGATTGTTTGTTACAGGCCATCGATCAATTATCAGCATCAACCAATGGTCTGCCAGGCGCAAAACAATGCAAAAAATGGATCGAAAGTGCCAAACAAAAATGCTTAGGTCCAGAGGATCAATTGAATGACGTTACTGATCACCCCAAATTTAAAGATGTTTATATTGCTTATGAGCATATTTTAAATCAACACCGCTCCATGGATTTTGAGGATATTATTTTTCAAACCATTCAACTTTTTCGCAATAAACCTGAAGTGAACCAAAGATGGTCCCAGCAATTTTCTTACATTTTTATTGATGAATATCAGGATGTTAATTATAGCCAATATACACTGATTCAATTGCTTGTCAGTCCTAATTCTTATTTGTTTGTTATTGGTGATCCCGATCAGGCGATATATGGGTTTCGCGGTTCTGATGTCTCCTATTTCCAACGTTTTTTAGATGATTACCCAAATGCACGATGCGTAAAATTATTGCAAAATTATCGGTCAACGGAAACCATATTAAATTTATCTGAACAAGTAATTGCTGCCCATAGCCTTCAAAAAGGCCGGCAGCGGATTTATTCGGGAATTGAAGGAAGCTCTGATATTCATATTCAAGAAACAGCTTCTGAAAAAGGTGAAGCTCACCTTATTGTTCAAACCATTGAACAACTGATGGGAGGAACCAGCCATTATTCTCTGGACAGTGGTCGTGTTGATTCAACTGCTGTTCCTGACGATCTTAGTTTTTCGGATTTTGCTGTTTTATACCGCACCCATGACATTGGAACCTCTATTGCTGATGCTTTTGATCGCTCTGGTATGCCTTATCATACGGCATTCAAAAAAAAACAAACAGAAAGTATTCAGGGAATGATAGGGTTACTTCGGCTGGTTTCAGGTCATTTTCGGTTGTTTGATATGAATGTGATATTGCCATTTATTGACACTGAAATAGATTTACAAACAATGAAGCAATTGCGGAATTGGCTTTTTAGCCAAAAAACGAATTTATTGAGTATTAACACGCTTTCTCAACTATCAACCCACGACTTGCCAAATCAACTGCGCACAAAATGGGAAAATTTTCTGACGTTTTCCAATCATATTCAATCGGAACTTCAAGGAAAAACAGTTCAACAATGTATTCAACAATTACTGAAACATGAAGCCTTTTCTGCTATATCCAGCAATGATCAAAGTTACTTTGATCAATTAAGTTCCCTTTCTGACCAACCGAGTATGAATTTCTCAACCTTTTTCTCACAATTATCTTTATTTCAGGACATTGATGTTATTCCTGATCACGTGGAAAAAATTTCGTTACTAACCATGCATGCAGCAAAAGGAATGGAATTTCCAGTCGTTTTTATTGCTGGTTGCGAAGATACCATTATTCCTTTTGCCGGTTTTGGTCAATTAACTGCTGAGCAAATCAATGAAGAACGACGTGTTTTTTATGTGGCATTAACCAGAGCCCAGCATTTATTGTACTGTACACATAGTAAAACAAGAATCATATTTGGAAAAAAGAAAGAACAAACAATGTCGCGTTTTTTGAAAGATGTTGAAAATATATTAAAAAGAAATTATTCAGCATATCAAAAAAAATCTTCACCCAAAAAAGTACCTATCTATTCACAGAAAAGTCTTATATAAAAATCACTGGCCTGTATATTGACAACGATCGTTTTGCTGACAGTGTAATGTGCCCTTTTCAATCCATATTTTTTTCCATTGCACATTGTTATCTTTATCAAATGCTTGTTTGGCAGTTTTTTCTCTATCCAAAAAGGCTTTATAGTGTGAATATTTATTATTGAGCAACTGATCAGGAGAACCATTTTCGATAATTTTTCCCTTTTCTACAACAAGTACTCTATCAAATTGAGTTGTTTCTAAAATATCATGAGAAATAAAAAATAAAGTGCTGGATCGCCAGTAATCAAGGGCTTTGTGTAATAAAGAATGTCTTTCCTGATGACTTAACCCGCGAAAAGGCTCATCAAGAATGACACAACGACAATTGTTTTGATACAAGCCTCTTCCCAAACGAACGCGTTGGCCTTCACCACCAGAAACGAGCTTACCGGCTTCACCCAATGTGGTTTCATCTCTGTCAGGAAAATTATTCAGTATTTTGATTAAACCCGCTTGATCCAATATTTGTCCATATCTGAAATGATCTTTGTGGGTACTTCCATACACCACGTTGTCAAAAAGCGTTTGATTCCATATGTGAACACATGGATCAATCCAGGCTGTTTCTTTCCTTATCTTCTCGATTTTTTTATGTAAACTTGTATTGTCAATGAAAACATTTCCTTGAGTCACATCATAAAAGCCCAATAATACCCTCATAATACTGGACTTTCCGGCACCGGATTGTCCGATTATTGCCACATGTTCTCCAGGTTGAATATCAATATTAATATCACTGAGAATCGGCTGTTCTCCGCTTCTGACTGATACATTCCTGAACTCAATTTTCATACCTGATTCTTTAATGTGTCCATTATCAGAAGCGTTGTTTTCGGATTCAATAGTTTTTTCAGGCATATGAATGGGTTCAAGAATTCTTAAAATTCTGTTGCGAATTCCCGGATAAGATCCAACCGAATTGGCCAATTGAATGCCTAAGTCGGATAAGTTCAATACCCAGAAAATTAATAATAAAATACAGTTATTATTGCCTGCGGTCTGAATATATTCATATATCAAGATAATAGATAAGATTGTATTAACAATGACCCCAGCACCAATAATACTTAACTTCATTAAAAAGTAATCGACGCCACTTTTTTTCCATCGACTTAAAATCGTTTCTTGTTCATATCGAATGGCATTTTCTGCACTATGACAGCGAAGTGGTGTTAAGCCTTTTAACGCATCCAGGAAAAACTGAGATAATGAACCTGTGAAAACACGAAGTTGTAAATCTTTTTCCTTTAAGAATGGAAGCGCTAAAATGGGTATGAACACAGCAATCAATCCGATTAAAACAGGAAGCAATGGGATTGAAGGCATCAACCAGATAATACCAAGGACTGTGATCATGATCTGAAAAATTTGTCTGAAAAGAGTTGTTAAAATTTCAGGCATTTTGCGTATCAATCGCATATCATGAATTCGTTGCGCAATGTCAGCATTGGTTCGACTATGAAAATAGTGATCATTTAATTTGGGTATTTTTAATAAGAATTTCAGTCGGGTTGAAATTTCAAAACGTCGGCCAATTTGAAGTTTAGCCGCATTAATCGGCCATTCTATCAATAAAACTGCTGCAAAAAAAATAAAGACACTGAGCAGTGTTATTCCTTGCTGATCCAAATTCTGTGTAATTCCAGTTCCCACAGTCATAACCCCCATTAATATGAGGGCTTCAATTGAAATATTAAACGTAGCCATAGACAAGGCAATTAACAGTATAATCGAAAAGTAACGGCTATCAGCTAACATATGGTGATAAAATTCTTTTTCAGGTTGCACCGTGTTGTCGGGAATATTTATGGATGATTTTTCACTCTGAGATGTATCAGAAGGTTCTGATTGTTGGGTATTACTGTTATTCTCAGTTTTACCGGAAAAATGAATTAATAGTGCGCCTCGAACAGTCAATCTTGTGCAAACATTTTTTTCAAATCGCAATGGTACAACAGAAAAGTATTCATCTGGAATAATGGTTTCAACAGGATTGTTTCTTTGTGATTCATAATAGGTGTTTAGTATTTTTTCAGCACTTTTACTGCTTACTGCAGTAGACGATGTAATTGTTTTCAAAATTCTGACCGATGCATCAAGGATGGCCATAGCTTGCCAGTTGTCATCATTTTGAGCAGTATCAATCAGACGATTGATTTCAGCATTGCTGATATTAATATCACACATGCGGCGGTATAATGGTTGAACAAAAACATCGGTTTTAGCATATTCTTTCCAGATATCTGGCGCCACAGCATATGAATAGGGATAGAGCATTTCAAGAAATTTTTGGTGAGACATCCATATACGACCCACAGCAGGGTCCATAATTTGAATCATTTTCCCATAAGTTTTCCATGCAACGACAAAATGTGTAAACCCAGTTGCCAGTCGAACAACGACAATGGCTGGTAAGGCTTTTGTTTCTGGCAATAAGAGATGGTCATTTTGGATCATAACTTGCTCGGCATCAAGACCAAATTGCCATGCGACATCTTCAATAACATCAATAGAAGTGCCAGAAACATCTGTCAGGCATGCCTTTCTTAATTTGTCGTAATTGCCAGATATTCTAAAACCCTCAAGGACAGATTTCAGGGCTGCTGGACCACAGTCCATTGATGAGGTTTGAATGACTTCTGGAATAAACAATCGTGGATGAGAAAAAATATGTACCTCCTTGGAAAGAATTGTTGATTGCTTAACTTACAACGTCGATTTTTTTATTTTCATTAACACAAAATCAAATGGCGTAATATGATCAACCACTAATTTAATCAAGCCTTTGGTTTCTGCCGGTATGGGTATTCGTGAATGTAAGGGTTCCACTGTTTTTAATCGAACGTAAACGCTACTGTCTTCTGAGTTGATCGTAATTTCGAAAACAATTGCTTGAATGCTTCCTGGTCGTTCGTCTTCATTGGATATTGGAAAAAATAAACCTTTTTGCCCCTGAAAAATGTGGTCTTTCACGCGTAAAGGAAATGATGCCAGAATGATATGTTCTTTGTGCTGTTGGGTACGCCCAGGACCATAAAAAGTGGGGATAATCTTTTCTGGATACGTTGCCACTTTTGCCTGGATACTACTTTCATAAATGGTTATTTGCGCACAAAAAAACCAGATATTCCAGATTGTAAGAATAACACTGGCAATAGAAAGAAGAATCATTATTGTTTTGGGATGATCCTTTTCCATTGATCGGATCGTTTGTGTAAATGGTCGTGGCATATAATTCGCTTTCAATAAAAAAAATTCAGGAATGCTCTGAAAATAAATTCCCCATTCTTCATTTACATTTTCGGTTCTTGTTTGGAGAGATAAGGCATGCCTTGTCTCTATGATGTATAGCCAAAATTGTAAATGGGGAACTCATTTTTCAATTCTTCCTAAATATGAGTAATAATGATAAGGGCTGCATCATTTTCAAGCACACAATGAAGCACTTTTCCAAAATTTTCAGAATCAAGCGGCATAAAACTCTCATCAAAAATAATCAGTTCTGGTTTTTGAAGTAAAGCTCTTGCAATGAATAATCGACTTTGTTCACCATGTGATAACTGCCAACCATTTTCTCCCAACTGTTGAGCAAATCCTTCGGGCATTTTCTGAATTAATTCTTCCAAACCCAGTTTGAAGCATAATTGCTCAGCTTCAAGCAAATCTTCTTTTTTAGGCGGCCATGATCGTCCCATCAAAAGGTTAAATGCCAGACTTCCTGTAAATATAAAATTTTCATGAAATTGAGGAGAAAGGACGATTGATCTACGCCATTTCAAATGCCCAATTTGAGAGGCATGGTATCCTTTTAATAAAATAATGCCTGTGTCAGATATTCGGTTGCCGGAGATAATTGATGATAATGTAGATTTTCCACACCCAGAGAGACCTTCAAGCAAAAGTCTATCACCTTTAAATATTGTTAATTCAGAAACATGTAGTTTAAAATCTGACTTTTTTGAATACTGATAAGAAATATCATGAATTTCAACCAGAGGAGATTCTTTATTCTCAATATCTGAGCTCTGTTGTTTAGGAATATTGTGACGATAGCGTGATGCTGAATGAAACATTGGTTGAACCTGTTGCCAGGAGCAAAGAAGGGTTACAAATGACGAAAATCCACTGATTAAAAGATTAAACGATTGATAGGCAATTACAATTCCACCGAGGCTGATAAGCATATATTCTAATGATTCAGGCTCAGATAAGATAATACAGCAAATAGCAATAAGCATCCAACCACGCGTTAAAACAGGGTTTAGTATTAATGATGTTTGATCCTTTTTTTCTGATAATCGTTGGTATTCGTTGAGTTCAATATCTTCATCATCATGCCAGTGATCTTTATTTTCCTGGACAATACGCGTGCGATATCCAGTCAATCGTTCAATGATGTTATTGGTCATATTTCTAAAATGTTGAATCCAGTTATGTGTCGCAAAATAATTGATCCAACAAAATAAAAGACAGGCTGTCATCCATGCAACCAAAACAAAAGTGATCACACCGCTACAGCTAATAAACAGTAACCACAATGCAATACAGAAGTTAATCATAAAAAGGATAATATCAAAGACACCATCAAGCGCCATAGATTCAAACGCTTCTGATTCCATCACCCTTCCCATAAACTGACCTGGGCCCTGAGTTCGAACTTCATCCTGTTTTAAATGCATTGCACCAAAAAGCAATCGTTGTTTAAAGAATAATCCTGTATTTAGCGCAATCTGGC
>Ga0272440_1000664_pt1 | contig 28841 bp, 29 predicted proteins | sample SSMMMBAug17_FD_192440 | JGI IMG/M metagenome (GOLD analysis project Ga0272440, IMG submission 192440) | Marine sediment archaeal communities from Little Sippewissett salt marsh, Falmouth, MA, United States - SSM-MMB-Aug17 | ecosystem: Environmental > Aquatic > Marine > Wetlands > Sediment ... | reverse complement strand
GCTGAAAATTGGACCGCATCTGGCGCAAGATCTGTTGATTGGATGGCATTGGTTAGATTTAATGCAGTGTAAGGTATGCTGCTATCTGTCAAATGGAGCTTTTCTGGACCGATATCTCCAGAGAGCCTGTCTGAAGGAATACTGTTTTCAGATATTACATGACCTGGAATTTCTTTTTCAGATATTGATAATTTATCATATCCTATGTTACCGGACAGCTTCTCTGGTCCGATATTTCCTTCCAGTTTTTCTGCACGAATTGACCCCTCTGCAAGGTCATCTGCTGAAAATTGGACCGCATCTGGCGCAAGATCTGTTGATTGGATGGCATTGGTTAGATTTAATGCAGTGTAAGGTATGCTGCTATCTGTCAAATGAAGTTTTTCAGGGCCGATATCTCCAGAGAGCCTGTCTGAAGGAATACTGTTTTCAGATATTACATGACCTGGAATTTCTTTTTCAAATATTGATAATTTATCATATCCGATATTTCCAGCCAGCTTTTCTGGACTGATTGAATTCTCAGCAAGATCTTCAACTGAAAACTGTACTACACCTGGGGCAAGGTCAGTTGATTTGATCGAACTGGTCAGATTTAATGATGTATAAGGAATACTGTTATCAGTTAAATTTAACTTTTCAGTGCTTATATGACCTGCCAGTTTGTCTGGAGTGATACTGTTCTCAGATATCACACTTCCTGGAATTTCATTTTCAGCGATTGATAATTTATTATACCCGATATTACCGGACAGCTTTTCTGGTCCAATATTTCCTGACAACTTTTCTGCACTGATTGATCCCTCAGCAAGGTCATCGGCTGAAAATTGGACCGCATCTGGCGCAAGATCTGTCGACTTGATGGCACTGGCTAGATTCAATGCTGTGTAAGGGATACTGTTACTTGTTAAATGAAGTTTATCTGTGCCAATATTGCCTGACAATTTTCCTGAGGATATACTGTTATCTATTATAACACGACCTGGCATGATATTGTCAGATAGAGATAATTTTTCATAGCCAATGTTTCCAGATAATTTATCTGAACTAATATTGCCTGCCAGCTTTTCTGATTCAATATTACCAGCGAGTTTACCTGATGAGATACTACCATCAATAATCACAGAGCCATAAATTTCGTTTTCAGATAATGCCAGCTTGTCAGAGCCAATATTGCCGGAAAGTTTTTCAGGACCAATATCACCAGACAGTTTTTCAGCGTCAATACTATTATCAGTGATTACAAAGCCTGGGATATCATTGTCTAAAAGTGTCAGTTTATCATAAGTAATATTTCCTGATAGTTTTTCTGCGCCAATATTGCCGGAAAGTTTTTCAGAGTCAATATTACCCGAAAGTTTGTTCGCTGAAATGCTGCCATCAATGATCTTACTTCCAGATATTTCATTATCATTTATAGACATTTTATCATAATCAATATTACCCGAAAGTTTATCCGCTGAAATACTACCATCAAGAATTTTACTTCCAGAGATTACATTATCATTAATGGACATTTTATCGTAGCCAATATTACCAGCCAGCTTTTCCTGGCCAATTGAGTTATCCGCAAGATCGTTTGCGGAAAATGTAACCGCGTCAGGCGCAAGGTCAGTAGATTTGATTGATTGGGTAAGATTCAACGATGTATAAGGAATGCTGCCATCAGTAAGGTGAATTTTTTCAAGTTCAATATTCCCATTAAGTTTTGTGGCATCAATACTGTTATCAATAACTTTGTTTCCAGAAATTTGATTGTCCTCAATCAAAAGTTTATCATAGGGAATATTTCCAGCAAGTTTTTCAGCCCCAATTGAGCTGTCTGCTAAATCATCTGCTGAGAATTGCACGGCATCAGGCGCAAGGTCTTCTGCTTGAATGGACTGCTTGATGTTTAACATTGTATAAGCAATTTCTTCATCTCCTAAATTAAGTTTATCCATACCAATCTGGCCAATCAACTTTTCAGCAGCAATACTGTTATCAGTAATTTTAGATCCCGCTATCTGATTATCTGCAATTGCTAGTTTTGTGTAGGGGATGCCATCACTTAACTGTGCAGGCGTAATGGCATTTTCTGGAATATCCACTGCGTCCACTTTTCCAATGCGATACCAGTTCTTGCCATCACTGATAAGAGTAATATCTCGATATTGCGTATTCAAAACAAAGGCTTCTCCACCATTGGCAAGATCTCGATTTTCATCATCAATGGATTGTGCATTTTGAGTAACAATTGAGACAGACAAATTATTCGTATCGATCTTTTTAATGGAAATTTCTTTCCCTCTATTGTTTGTTGCATCAGGAAGTGTCAGCAATATTTCTCCTGAGGCAAAAACAAAATCATCTGCATCAGTGATGATGTAGTTTTCATCAATGGACAGAATATTTCGTCCAGAACTGGTACGCGCACGAAAGGCGCTTCCAACACTAGACAGTGTAAGTAATTTTCCATCAAATGTAATATATGAACTATCCCCTTTTACCTGAATTCCCAGATAATATGGCTGTGTAAATGTCAGTGCATCAGAAGTGTCCCCATTATTATCTGGATCATCAAATGCTGTCTCAGATCCCAGATAGACATTGTAAATACCATTCGTAACACTCACCTGCTGAGTTTCTTGCCATCGCTGATGACCATCCAAGGGGGTGTCAGTATCCCATAAACTGAATGTAATGTCATACAGACCATCAGTTACTGCAACACCTTCGCTATTGGTTAAAAAACCCTGAAAATTAATTTTTTTTGGGATTTCTGCCATTAACGTGCAGGGAATAAGCACAACAAGGCAAATAATCCACACCTTTTTAACATTAATTAATTGATATGATTTCATGCTGACACTCCTTTAAGGAATAATTCATTAATTTATTAACAATTCAATTTTTTTTTGAGTATTCAATAAATGAATATCTTTTAATATTAATAAGTCAATTATTTCAAATAATTAAAGAAAAATACTTATTTACATCTAAATCCACTATAAGTTATGGCAAAATTTGTGCCATGTACTTTAACACAATCTTATTGATTGAAGTTTCATATTGATTGAAAATCGTTTGTGAAGAACAGAGTTTTTCTGGTAAGCTCAAATTAAAAGAGAAGAAAAACAACAAAATCAGCATACTTTGTTCGCATGCCAGATTGCATTATTTGGTTTAGATTATTTTGATATATAAAATTTCAAGCATATTTTAATATTAACATACGGATTATTATGTTAAATCCATTCAAATAAACACGACAAATTTTTTGAAAAAAAATTATAAGTCAATTTTATAATCGACATTGATATTTTATTACTAAAGAAAAAAAAAGCTAAAATAATTGAAAATACTTAATTCAAGATATCATCTTAACACATAAGATCAATGTTTTCAATTATTTTTAAATTTTATATAAAACATCCATATATTTTTTTAACATATCGCCAACAATGCTCCGAACAGGTAAAGTAGCTGCCAGTCCATATACGGGTGCCATACCTTTGGTATCATCCGGATTCATGCGAACATATGCTATGGCATCCTTTAAATCATAAATAAATTTTTTTGCCACGCCTTCCTGTGTATGTCTGAGGGTCACACACAAATGAATACATGAGGGTTTATGAAGCCCATTAAGGCCCCAGCCTTTTTTAGTCATATGGTCCATAATACGATAAATATCCAATGTTTTTGATGAAAAAGCAATGACCCATAATGGATCACCCAGAATATAGAGATCTGAAATATCCTGAATTTTTTCTTTAATCCATTTTGCAGTTTCAAGTATTTTCGAAGTGGCATCAATAAAACCTTTTTCACCCATTGAAATCATGGATGCCCAGCATGCTGCACTTAATGCACCTGGACGGCTTCCAGCAAAAGTGGGAGAAAAATATAATCCCCCTGGCCAGTCAGTAATGGTGTAATATTGATAATGCCTGAGAGCGAGCCCACGATATAAAACAACAGAGGTCCCTTTTGCTGCATAGCCATATTTGTGCGTATCTGCTGACATGGATGTCACTCCTGGTAATCGAAAATCAAAAGGGGGAACTGGATATCCCAGCTTTTTAGCCCATGGAAGAATAAATCCCCCTAAACAGGCATCTGTATGGAAACCAATTTTTCTTTTTCTGGCAATTTCTGATAATTGTTCAATGGGATCAATAACTCCATGTGGAAATGAAGGTGCTGATCCGACAATGACAATGGTATTTCTGGTAATTGCTTTTTTAACTCTGGCCACATCAGCGGCAAATTTTTTATCAACAGCTATGGTCACTTTTTTGATATTGAAATATTGTGCTGCTTTATCAAAAGCAGCATGAGCAGTAACCGGAACAATCATTTCTGGTGATGTAATACCATGTTCAGCCCTTGCTCTATCGCGATATGTTTTCATTGCCAGTAAAATGCTTTCTGTTCCTCCTGATGTAACTGTCCCGCATATTTGATTATGCGGGGCACTTTCATTATTACCAGCCCCCAACATGTTGGCAGTCATGGAGACAATTTCAGATTCATATTTATTGGCACTCGGCCAGATATCCGAATGAAGTGGATTGCTTTGTGAATGAAGCGCGTATACTTTATTCAAAAAATCAATATGATTGTTATCACCATGATAAACCGCACCAGAAACATAACCTTCTTTCCATTTGTTTGACTCTTGTTCAGCCATGGATTCCATTTCCATGAGAATATCATCATGCGGTTTTCCCATTACAGGCAATGCAGCAAAGGTCATACTTTGATCTTTGTATGGTTTTAACATGGCTTCAATGTCATCCATGATACCATCATACTCTTGTTCAATGTATTTTTCGACAAATGGGACTTTTCTGATGTATTTATCCAAAAACCTGATGTTATTTTCAATAAACTGCAAAACTGTTGGATTGATGTTTTGCAGACGATCTGTCAATATTGATAGTATATCCATAAGTTGATTCCTTTTTGAATTTTATTGGAATTCAAAAGTATTGTTTTATATAATGAATGATCTCTTGAACAGCACCCTGACTATTCTCAACAATTTCAAGGCCTTTTAAACCACATAGCCTTGCAAGTTTATCATTAGCCAATAATACCTGAAAAATTTGATATAATTCATTTGAATTCTTTACCTGAAAAGCCGCCTTTTTATTAACAAGCAGCCTTGAAACTTCAGGAAAGTCATGCATATCATAACCAAACACAACTGGTTTTGACATCATTGCGGGTTCCAGAGGGTTATGCCCACCTTCATCAACCATACTGCCTCCTACAAAGGCAATATTGGCCAGGGCATACAGTTTTCCAAGGACACCCATCTGATCGACAATCAATATCTTTTCAAATTGTTTGTGCTGAGAATACAGTGAAGCCGGTAAATGATGTTCAAGACAAATGGTTTGAATATCATTTGCACGGACTGGATCTCTGGGTACAATAATCATTTTTAGATCGGGATATTGATTGATTAATCTTGAAAAAAGATCAATCAGTATTTTTTCCTCTCCTTCATGCGTACTGCCAGCAACAATTACAGGTGTCGTCTTTTCCAGCCCTGAATTCTCCCTGAGAGATTCTATTTCGTCTGGAGACAGGTAATGTCTTTTCTGATCGAATTTTACATTACCACTGACTATTATCTTTGAGGAATCTATGACAAATTGTTCAAAACGCGTTTTTTGAATATCTGATTGGACACAAATACCCCGAAAAGTGTTCAGTGTTGGCTGAATAAAGCATTTAAAAAGTCGATAACCCCGATATGATTCCCTGGATAATCGCGCATTGAGCAATATCGATGGAATCTTTTTTCGGTAAAGATGAGTCAGAAAGTTCGGCCATATATCTGATTCCACAAGAACAAACACAGATGGATTCACTTTTTTTGTCATCCATTGCACAGAAAAAATGAAGTCGTAAGGAAAATATATGATATTATTGACTTGATCGCGTATATTCTGGGCCATTTTATAACCAGAGAGTGTTGATGCAGAAAACACGATCGCTTTCTGCGGCCATGCCTTCCGCATGGCCTCAATAACTGGAAATGCTGATATTACTTCACCCACTGATAAGGCATGAACCCAGACAGGTTTTTGCTGTACAGGCATGTTCTGAAATCCCAAACGTTTAAAAAATGTTTGTTTACGTTTCGGATGTATACATGCCAATGGAATCAATATTGGCAGGCCAATGAGAATGATTAACCATTGCAATAGATTATATATGATTATTTGAATATTATTCAAGAGTTACCTTCTTTCAATAAAATCACTGACCAGCCCAGATTTTTATTCCTTTTCCAGTCATGCGATATTTCTGATTTTTACTGCGTGGTTTATCTGGTATGGTCATACCACATCACTATCATCATGCACCACATCAAGTTTAGATATTATTTTGATCTGGTTTCATAATCACAAAATCGTTACAAATTTCGATAGCGTTAATTAAAAGATTCACCTGTCAAACAATAATGGATAAAAGCAAATCCAAGCTGCATTAAATGAATATCACAAGAGCGGGCTTTTTCTATCAGCGAATTAGATATATTCATTTCATCTGTCAAACATGTATCCATTAACAAACGAAAATTATCTAAATTGTATGATGCACAAAAAAGCAATCTAAAAAAATTCATGTTCATACCTGTCGTCTCAAAAGGGTAGCGCTTCAGGATCGTATAAATGGCTATCCATTGCGAATTCATATCATTGAATTTTTTTAAGTTACTGTTTTCAATCCATTCAGATAAATGCCATTGCCTGGGTGCTTCATGACCCTGACAATAGTGATGACGTACCAGATAGTATTTTTCCTCTTGCTTTTCCGGAGAAAATGCTCTTTTTACACTTCGCGCAAGGGGATAGGATCGACAGGAAAAAGGCCGATCTTCATAAACCGAACATCCATTTGACCTTAGAAAAGGACAGGCATCGTTATCTGCCATCTTTAGCTTCAAATGCGGAAACCAGACCCCCTCATCAAACTCTATTTCAGTATACTTCTCAAGAAAAGACGTTGAATCTATATTTAAGCAATTTTTTAAACGTATAATATCATATGGATATAAGATCATCTCAACATCATGACAACAATCAGTAAAACATGAAATATCGGGGTGACAATCAAATGTAAATATTGAATGCTCATTCAAAAGCTGCTTATCAGACATTATTTTTTCTCAGGCTTTGATTCTTCTGAGTTTTGATTGGTTGTCTCTGAAGCAGGCACAGATTTTTTGGAATCCACTTTTGATTTATTTAACTCTGAAGTTTTACTTGTATCTAATTTTGATTTGGGTATATCTTTACTGGCCTCAGAATCTTTTTTCTGAATCTTTGATTCGATCGTTTGATCTGCTTCTGGCTTCATGTTTTTTGATGCCTTGATATGTATTGGATGGATTTTCAATTCATATGCCAGTTCTTTAAGAGAATCACTCATCAACTGAAGTTCTGTTACTTTAAATCTGGTGTCTACCTGTTTAGGAATATTTTTGTTGACACTAAAAAATAAATTCATGACAGGCTGATTATTCACCGCCACACCGCGTGCACCTGCCATCACAATAACGAGCTTTCCTGGATGCTTATCATTAACAATATGCATGAGTGATGCTGTTGTTTTTGTTTTTTCACTCTTGACATATGTCAATAAATCCTTGTCAAACTTGAATGCCAGTTTGATACCTGCCATGTTTGGCACATTATTCAACAAAACCGGTATCTCAATTTTCTGGCCAGGATTAACAGACATCTCAGAAAAGATCAGTTGTGCTTTCTTTTCTGCACTCAATACAATACATACAGATCCTATAAAAAAATAGAATCCAGTCATAATAATTAATCGAAAAGATTTCATTGACACGATCCTTTTATTAAGAAAATTCGGCACAGATAAATTATGTCTGTGCATGTTTGATATAATATTGATTAATCGTTACTTGACCTTTGGGAAGTACACTAAACACCTGCTTTGCAACAGCAAGACCATTCACCTCAAAGTTAAGCACTGTTATAAAACGCTGCCCCCGGTTTTTTTCTTCAAGTCGATGAATTGTCAGTTTTTTTTCAACTGAAGCCAAAGCATGAATAATGGTAATTGCATTTGAATTTTTTATTTCAATATTGAAAACAGTTGGCTGCCATTCACAGTCAAGCCATGAAATATTCAAATATTTTTCTTTTGGTATTTTTTGACGTTCAATTTCATGACAATTTCTGTAATGAAAAGATACCCCACGTTTACTTAAAAGTCCAATTATATTTTTATCTCCAGGATATGGATTACAGCATTGCGCAAATTTATAAAAATAATTATCCAGAGAATCAACTATTATTGTTCCCAAAGATTCTTTGTCTTTTGCTTTTTTATTTAAATAATTATCAGCCAAGTAATATAAAAGCTCCTTTGGAGAAAGCCTGTCCTGACCAATTCGTCGATATGCTTTTTGAAGATTCTCAATATTTAAAAAATCCAATATCAGTTTCGTATGCTTTGTATTGAGCAAATTGACATCAAGATTATTCTTTTGCATATGTTGATACAAAATTTCTTTGCCAATTTTTTCAGAAAAATCGTTGAGGCGATGCGTTTTCTGACTATTTACAGCAGAACGTGCTCTGGGTGTTCGACACTTAAATTCCAGTTCTGGCGGCCTTTCTTTTCGGGTATCATCCGATAAAACATTGACAACCTGGCCATCAAAAAGCTCATCATCTACAGAAAGCTGCTTTCCATTAACAATGGCACCCAGACAACCATGACCAATATCAGAATGAATTTTATAGGCAAAATCCAGTACAATGCTTTGTGATGGTAAACTGATTGAGTCACCATGGGGTGTAAACAGGTAAATTTCATCTGATTTCGAATCCTGAATAATTTTTCTTCGCTCAGTTGCAGCGCCATCATATTCGCCAATCATCCTGAATGCATCTTTAATATACATTATATAACTATCTGAAGGTTGATTATGTTCTCGCCAATGATCCAATATACCTTGATTTGCGAGATTATCCATCTGTGGGGTACGAATAATCATTAAATAGTTTTTACCAAATAAATTGTGCCTGACATGAATGCCTTGATACCCATTTGATTTGGGATTGGCAATAAAATCTCTCAATTTTCTGGGAACCGGTCGAAATTCACAATTGACAACGCCCAATGCTTTATAACAATCTAGGATATTATCTGTATGAACAATAATATTGAAATCAATTATATTTTCCGCATTATTAATTGAAAGGGTTTTATTGGCAGGGTTATAAAATGATTCCATGTTTTTCGAGCAAACGCGGATCGTTACATTCATAGACTCTTTTTTAAAAGCCTGTTCTAATGTTTTTTTAATGGTTTGAACTTCATTAATGTTAATTTCATGTTTGATAATACTTCTTATTTTACGTGCATTTTTTGGAAAAAGATATGACAGCGCATGATCAAACAAATGCCTTCTTAAATGCAATATATTGAGTATTGAGGCGATGGGAGCATAAATATCAAGGGTTTCACGTGCAATCTGTTGACGTTTTGGGCGCGGCAGGCTTTTCAAGGTGCTTAAATTGTGAAGTCGATCTGCCAGTTTTACCAAAAAAATTTCAGGGCATTGAGAAGCAGTTAAAAAAATTTTACTATGCGTGAGATCCTTTAAAGTATTGGTTGGCATACGAAATCGACGCAATTTCGTACAGCCATCAACAATATCAGAAACTTTTTTTCCAAACAGACTTTCTATTTGATCAATTGTAATATCTTCAAGATCTTCAACAACATCGTGTAAAAAAGCGGCTGCCAGAAGTTCAGGAAAATCCAGATTTAAATCAAACAACAAAATATCTACTACAGTGCATGGATGAATAATATAGGGTTCACCCGATTTGCGAGTCTGACCTGTATGTGCTTTGAAAGCAAAATCCATCGCTTTTAATACCAGCGCCTGTTCAGTCCCTTTTTGTTGTAAGGCATTGGACAATCGTTTACGATATTTATCTATTTGAAATGGAACACCCACAGTTCATCTCTATTAAAAATTAAGGCTTAATCGCAAAGGAATCACGAATAAGCCTGTTTTGTTAAAAATAAAGACTATTCTTTTTCAAAATCATCAGTTGATGCACCACATACCGGACATTCCCAATTTTCGGGAAGTTTATCAAAGGCTGTGCCTGCATCGACATTATTGTCCGGATCGCCATTTTCAGGCTCATAAACATAACCACAAATATTACATGTGTATTTGTCCATTATATCCTCCTTTTTTTCATAATGAATAATTACCTGTCATGGCATTGACGACAACTTGTCGGACCATGAGGTTTGTTTTTACGCCTTAATTCTTTATGACATTTAATACAATGCTTATTCATCACTTGTTTACTATCCAGTTTTTTTTCAGCTTTCATTTGCTTGATAATGCCAGATTTTTGTGGAAACAGTTGATGACATGCATTGCAATCATCTGCCAGTTTGTTTTGATGTAAGCGGTGGGGAAAACTCACCGCACCTCTTTTTCCACCATCCAGGGTGATTTGTTCCTGTCCTTTATTCATCGCATAAACAATGGAAAACAAAAACAAACTACCAATCATTAATATCATAATTCTTTTCATAATAAAAATCCTTCTATCATACTTATATTATATTACTTTAAATCCATTTTTTTTAATTGTATTAAACGATGCCCCAGCATATCAACAGCAATTTGAGCCTGTTCTAAAATAACATATCCGATTAAAGGTTCATACCTTCCATTTTCAGGTTTCATATCTATAAACAACACTTCATTATAAATCGGTCTGAAACCTTCAATTTGTATTTTTACTGGTCCACAAATTTTCCCTTCAATAATATCTTGTGTGGCTGTTTCAAGGGGTACTGTTGTAATTTCATGCAAATTACCCAATCTGTCACGCCAGGCACCTGGCAAAACCATATACGAAGCACCAGTATCAACAAGCGCATCACAACGAATTTTTGCTTCCACATCGCTAATATTTTCAATAGTAACAGATGCTGTAATCCTTCCCATAAAAAACCCCTCCCTTTAACGTCGAATAGATTTTTTGTACAATTTGATGGACTGTGCTTCCTGTTTCATCGAAGAATTGATATCATCACGTTTTTGCTCATGAAATTTAAAAGACTCCTGTTTATTGTTAATAATATGCGGTGTTAAAAAGAAAAACAGATTTGTTTTATCATGGGTATTTTGATACGAACTAAAAAAACGACCCAGAATCGGCATTTTTCCAAGACAGGGAATCCCCGATTTTGTCACTGTTACTTTGTCATCAATCATTCCGCTGATCACAATGGTCTGTTTATTCTGAACCAGCACGGTTGTTTTTGAGGAACGATTCGTTGTCTTAGGTGCCAGTAAGTTTTCTGCAACCGCATCATCCACAACATCCTTCACTTCCTGTTCAATTTCCAGACGAACAAAGCCACTTTTATTAATCTGAGGCGTCACTTTCATTGAAACCCCAACATCACGATATTCATAATTATTATAATCATATGAGCTGTCTGACGAACCAGACCTTGTTATATATGGAATCGTTTCACCGACTTTAAAGGTGGCTTCTTCATTATCAGTAGTCAATATTTGTGGTGTTGAAATCACATTCACATCAGTGTCGGTCATTGTTGCTTTAATAAAAGCAGATAATGAATTAAATGATTGATTGCCAAAAGTGATTGTTTCACCAATCACACCAACAGTATTTCCAGTAAATTTGCTGACAGTATTCAAATCTAATGCGTTAGACAGTAAGCCCTCACCAAACCCACCAATAACGCCCCCTTTATTTGAACCAAATTCTGCACCAGCGCGCCAATCCAAGCCAAGTTCAAGACTTTTATCCGCAGTTACCTCCATAATAACGCATTCAATGTATACCATAGATCGGGGAATATCCAATTTCTTAATGACTGTCTCCAAAACAAGATAATCTTCGCGCTCTGCTGTGATAATTAAACTATTTGTTGATTTATCAGCAGCAATACTTACATCTTTGCTGATAATTGGGGCTCTGCCTTTTTTATCTTTGCTCTGTTTTGATGGTAAATTTTTCAATACTTTTTCAAGATCTTCCGCTTTTGCATGCTCCAGATAATAAACCCGAATTTTACCTTCCTCTCTGGGAACTTCTTTATCTAACATGGCAATCAACTCTTTTACCTTTACCATATCATCTTCAGAAGCCAAAACAATAACAGAATTGGTTCGCTCTTCAGCTACAATTTTTACGGGATCTGATGAAGCCTTACTCCTTTTTTTAGCTTTCTGCGAAAAAATAGAATTCAACGTTTTAACAAGTGTCTGTGAAGTAGCATGCTCAAGGGGAATCATAGATAACTCTTGTCCAACCCCTTCAACATCAATGGCGCTCAATAAATGGAGTAAACGTTGAATATTGGAAAGCACATCAGTTACAATTAACATATTGGTGGGAGGATAGGATAAAATGACACTGCTTTTGGATATTAAAGGCGAAAACAATTTTTTTATTTCATTGGGTTCAGCATACTGAAGCCGAATGATTTGTGTGATTACTTTATCTTCAGGTTCACTGGCTTCCTCGCGCAAACGTGTTTCAATGCTTTTGGTTCGAGCATCTGTAGCCGGCACAATTTTTGTTACTTCACCTGCCTCAACGAGTGCAAAGCCATGCACTTCAAGAACAGATTCAAAAACCTTAAAGGCTTCTTTAACAGAAATTTTACTGGGTGAAATAATTGAAACTTTCCCTTTAACACGTCGATCAACAATAAAATTCTTACCAGTCAATTCACTGATAAATTTAATGAACACTTCAATGTCTACATCATTGAAATCAATTGTAACAAATCGTTCTGATTCTGCGGGTTTTTGTTGGGGACGCGGTGGGTTACGGCGACGTGTGGGAGGTCTTTTATTTTGGTTAATTTTATTTTTATCGGTCACTCGTGCAGCATATACTGATGAATCATAGCCTGTGATAATTATCGATATGCCAATCATTACAATAAATAAACATTTCATCATTTTAATATAGGTTGACATCATAAATTAATATCCTGATATAATCATATTAAACTCTTTTAATTCATATAGCGGTTCAAAATCCTGATCGGTTATTGCCCAGTTGCGGGCTTCTGGAGATTTTTGAACCGCCTTTTTAAGGTATTCAATTGCTTGATAGGAATCTTTTATCTGACTGAACAAACATGCCAGATTATAAAATGGATCTACATAATCCGGACTCTCCTTTATGGCTGATAAAAAATATGTTTTTGCCTTTTGGAATTCTTTTTTTTTTAAAAGAATAACTCCCATATTATTTAATGCTGGCGCCATATGCGGCGAAATTTCCAAACATTTTTCATAACAACTTAGGGCATATCCATATTTCTTTTTCACCTGATATTGTAAACCTTTTTCATAAAGTCGGCTTACTTCCAAAAATTGTCCCGGCCCAATCATTTTTTGAAAATCATCGGGTTCTTTTTCAAGTTCTGAATCATTGTTGAAATCATCAGCTTTTTCTGATGTTATCTGCTTTATTTCAAGTTCTTGTTTTATTTCAGGTTGCTGTTTCGTAGAAGCCTGAATTTTTTTTTGAGGAATAACTTTTGAGTTTACAACAGGTTCTTTTTCAGCTTTCTGTTTTTTTGGATCCAGTTTAACAATAGATTCAGGTTTAGCAAGAGATTTTACAGGGCTAATCACAACAGTTTCTGCCTGATGACCCTTATCAATACTGATTAACAAATCTTTTTGTATCGACTTAAACCATGAATAAACAATAATGGCAACCAGAATTGATATCAGCATCATCAGCAGCGTAAGTGTCAACCAGGATGTTTTGACAGTAATACCAACAGTCTCAGCAACTTGAACCTGATCTTTCGGATAATTGGAATTTCGTTCTTTTTGTGCTTTAATTAAGGCTTCATGTATGTAGCTCATGATAAACTTTTAATTGATGATAATCTTTATCATAGCTCTTTCCCAGGCTCTGCCGGCTCTGCCTGGGAAGGAGCAGGGTACTCTTACTAAAAAAACTTGAACATCAAGTTTAGTTGTTATTTTTTTTCTTTAATTGATAATAATCTTTCAATCGGGTTGTTGATAATTGATACAAAGCCCATTTCGATTGCGGCCCAATAATCCCATCAACATCAAGACCAAAATCTTTTTGCAACTGTTTAATCGCTTCAACAGTTTCCTTACTATATATTCCAGTAATCTTAATTGGATAACCAGCACTATTTAATGTTTTCTGAACCCACATTATTTCAGGTGCTGTCATGCCTTTTTCCCAGGGATCCCCCAGAAAAAAAGCTAATTCATCTTTTTGTGTATTTTGTTTCTTTTGCTGAACAAAATCATCCGGAACAACTGTATCCATAGATAAACTGAGTCTGGATTGTTGATTGTCAAGTTGATAAAATGGCTTAAATGTTGAAAATTCAATTGCACGTTCCGGTTCACTGTTGTTTGTAATATGCTCGGATTCAGATACCGACATTGTCAATGATTTCATATCTGTTTGTGTTAGGACAGATAATCCAGCACTTTCTGGCTCACAAATAACCTGGGATATTCCATCGGCCTCCATCACTGTATTGGATATCCCCTTTTGTTCTGATTCTGATAATATAATATCACCAGTCACCTGTGTCATCCTCAAGATAATGGCTGATGCTGATATATCCTCAGTATGATCAGATAACAGATTCATTTCTTTTTGTTTTTCTAGCACATCAGCTTGTATTTCAGCCACATCAGGCGTAATAGATTCGGGCATTGATGCCGACTGGCCATTCGCTATATCTGGATCATTTTTTTCTGAAGATACTTGTATTTCTTGATGAACCCCTTCAAATTGAAACAGATCCTGAACCCATCGAACAATCCATTGATTATTAATGTACCATCCCCCAATAAAAGCAAAAAAAACGATCACGATAATCGCACAGGCAAATCCCAGTTTTCGAAATGAACGATGCGGCGCATGATAAATATATCGTTGTCCCTTAACATTTAAAGCTGCCTGATGAATTATTTCCCGATCAATGGTAAATTTATCCCTGGAATAGGCAATTAAAAGCGCTCTGTCACAGATTGCATTAATAATACGTGGATTTCCTTTTGATGCCCTGTACAATGCTCGAAACGCCCAACGGGTAAAATGAATCATTCCTTTGGCACCGGCAACAGTCAAGCGATGAATCACATAAGAACGAACATCCTTTCTTTCCAGTGTATTCAGATCATACCGCACAGCAATACGCTCGTTCAGTTGCCGCAATCCTGAAGCATTTAAAATATCTTTGAGTTCATTCTGGCCCACCATGACAATTTGAAGCAGCTTTTCCTTTTCAGTTTCAAGATTGGACAGCATGCGAATCTGCTCCAGCACCTTTGACGACAAATTTTGTGCCTCATCTAAAAAAAGGACTGCATTTTCACCTTTTTCGTAACACTTGAGTAAAAATTCATTTAAAAGATCAATACATTGTTTATTAGACAATTCATTGCCTGATGGTATACCAAATTCATGATTAATTGCATGCAGAATCTCTTGATCAGAAATATATGCATTAAAAATAAGCGCTGTTTTAATATTCCGATCCAAATCATCAAGCAATGCTCTGATCAAGGTCGTTTTACCGGTTCCAATTTTACCTGTGATCAGAATGAAACCTTTTCGTTCTTTAATCCCATATCTCAAATGGCTCAAAGCTTCCTGATGCCTTCGACTTAAAAACAAATACCTGGGATCAGGGGTTAAATTAAACGGGTTTTCTTTCAATCCATAATATGTAGTATACATGTCAATTACCGAATTTGATATTGCATTGTCATGGGCTTTCCCCGGCGCTTAATTTCAAGATTAACATCGCTGACAGAATTCAGTTGTTGATATAAAGACATGACATCATCAACAGTTTTAATATTTTTTCCATTTACACCCTGTATAATATCGCCATTTCTCAAGCCCATTTTACTAAATATCGACCGCCGCTTAATATTATTGACACTTAAGCCATCTGGTTTTCCGCGATTAAAATGAGGTCTTATCCGAATTTGAGACATAAGCTGATTGATATTTCTCATGGATTGCTGCAAATCACTTCTTGCCAGGGTAATTTTATCATTGGATGCTGGTTTAGGCTTTGGGCCTCTGTTATCAGATTTCGATAAAGCCATTCCAGGATCATCATCCATTGTCAATATTTCTTTTCCTTCACCCACTTTTAAAATAACACTACCCCTGCGAATCTCATCCACAATAGCAGTTTGAATGGGATCGCCCACCCGATATAAATTTTGCTGACGTTTTTTTTGATCCAATATCACAGCATAAGCATGTTTATTATCACCGGCAACTGTACCCAGAAGTTTTAACTTTAATTCAGTGGGTTTGATCGGTTCTTCTTTTACCGGCTTGGGTGGTGGTGGTGTGTTTTCTTTTTTAATTTCAGCCTGTGTTTTTGTTTGAAATAAATTTCTATTCGCAATGTGACCATAATCTGAGAAAGGCTCCATTCTCTTGGCTTGAGTTGTTGCAACATATTGTTTGGCAGCGATACCCGTATCAAATGATTTTGGAACATAGGTGCCAACTATCTGATACAATGATTGCACACATAAATGTACAACGAGCGTAATACATCCCAGATAGATCAGTGGAAATAGTTTCTTAATCAGTGCCATAACATCCTTTCTCACATAGTATTAAAAACAGGACGTTGAATCGTTCCTGTGAGTGTTACTGGAATGCCATTTTTGAGTTTATCGGGCTTGATAAACGCTTTAATTGGCAGTTTAGATTTATTAATGTAATCCTGTGATGGCTTAATTTTTCCAGAAATACTGATTTGACTTCGCATAAAAACCGGATGAAGTGTAATTGTTCCTGACAGACTCCCTTCAATATCACCATCAATGTTACTTTGAAGCAATTGAATTATTTTATTATTAAATGAAAAATCTGCATCAAATCGTTTAAATTGAATATTTTTAATTGCCTGCAAAATGGGCTTTTGTAATGTAACATTTCCATTTTCAACAATCAATTTAAGCGTACCTGAACCATCCATCCATGCGCCTGAGATGCCTTCATATGTGAATAAACCATATAATATGCCTTCCAGTTCATAGGGTATTTGTTTTAAGACATCAATTTTATTAAGTTGAATATTTCGCCATTTCATATTGAACTGAAGCGGCAAGGGTTTCTGTTCCAAGATCGCCTGAATTTGTGTCAGTCCAAAACTCCCCTTCATTTCTCCACTGTAGCCCTTGCAATAGAAAAGAACCGATGGTTTTAAACGAAATATAGACATAAATTCTGGCTGAACAGACATTGCATCAGCTTCCCAAAGGCGCATTTTTCCTTTATCTATTGTTAAAGATTTCAACTGAATGCCAGGAGGAAAAGATGGCGCAATTGATTCCAGATCAATCTTTAATTGTGGTGCCATTTCACGCGCTTTTAATTTAACCAACTGCACAGCAATGTCTTCAGGAAAATGATAATATAACATAAAAACCGTCACACATATGGTAAAAAGTGCGTATCCCAAAAATTTTTTCATTCAAATGCATTCCTGATAAATTACCCCAAAATGTCCCGGGTAAGCGTTTGTGGACTGTTGTCCTGTTTTTTAGGTCTCAATGGTCATTACTTTTAATGATACATTGATATAACCTTCATTCTTTTTTTGCTCAGTAATTACAATTTTTCCAATCGTCAGATTGTTTTTGGATTTTTCAATTTTATACAAAAATGGTGATAGTTGTTCTAAAGTGACATCTTTAAGTTTCATTTCAACACTTGCCACTTTATAGGGACTATCTTTATCTTTTTTGGCTGAATTATCTTGCATTTTTTCAACATGAGATTTCAAACCTGCTTCAGATGCGACTTTTTCCAGAAAAGAATATAAACTAAAATTTCTTTGACGTTTTGCCATTTTGGCTTTCGCAGCATTTGCCTTATGTTGAACAAGGTCAAATTCATTCTTTAAGGCATACAATTCTTTTAAGGCCTTTGTTTTATAACGAACATTGGCTTTCAAGCGATCTCTTTGTTCCAAAAAAGGAAAAACGACAAATTGAACAACCACAACACCAATGATAAGTATAAATGCCATATAAACAAGTATTTTTTCACGTCTTGCCAGTTTCATTATTGAACCTCCGATAAGATCACTTTTAATTTAAATAGTATTTTGTCACCGCGTCGTTCTTTTTTGGATGATGTTACAGACACAGATTGAATCTGTTGTGCGCTTTCCAGTTTATTTTTAATAATATCCACAGAATTAAAGGCATCAGTCGTACCTGAAATATGAATATCTGTTCCTTCAGCAACAAATCGGGTCAATCGAACATCAATATCGTTACCAATCAATTTACTGATTAAATTCATGGTATCAATGACTGATAAAGTCGGTTCATTGTTTCCAGGAACCATAAATGATGATTTCAGAATTTCAATTCTCTCCTTCATTTGCTTGACAGGATCAGAAATGGACTCACCCGGCAATGCCTGTGCAAAAATATTTTTCACTGCATTGGTTAAGGACTGGTTTTCCCTTTCCAAAATTTTATTATCAATAAACATACTCGCACAAAAAGCCAATGCAATAATAACACAACACATCACTGAATTGACAATTTCATTTTTATATTCTTGCCATCTCCGCTTGATAGCAAATGGGCCCTGCCGCAAATTAAAACTGCTGTTTCCCTTATTTTGAATCAATGCCATCGCCAGCGCATTATCCATAACATGTGGATGCCAGTTTTCCAAAGATTCTTTATCTATTTTTACAGACAGACGATTAATCAGATCCGCTTCCTGAACAGCCATTTCTGTTTCTTCTGATATTTGTTCAAGAATTGTATCATCCAGACGTGTACCAGTGATAACCAGTTGTTCAGGATTGAATGTTTCATCCAGCTTTTCCATATAATAAATACGCGTATGATATATGGAACGCATCAATAATTTTCCAGTGTCAGATGATTCAGGATATTGCAGGCGTCGAATAAATGCAATATTTCGTTTATCAACAAATATGATAATAGATTGGGTGTTCTGGCAATCAATAAAAACAAATTGATCCGGCAGTTTTGAATCTTCAAGTAAGCATAGTGCCGTACAAACAGCTTCAACAGGAATAAACTCCGGTTCAACATCCAGTTGTTTGACCTGTTCCCAAAAGGATAACATTGCCTGTATATCAGCAATACAGGCAATCAGTTGGGTAGGATCTCCTTTTTCGATCACGTGAAAATCAATTATTCCCTGATCCAGAGCATGTATCATCAGCGGCTCAAGCTCAAATGGTAAAACCTGTCGTATTTTTTTGGGATCTTTAAAGGGCACTGATATGTTTCGAAAAGATACTTTTTCGGCTGGAAAAGCAACCACAGGAATAGTGCCAGAAATACTCACCTCTTTTTGAAGTTCTTCAAGCGTCAGTGACCAGGCATCCTGATCGTCGTCATCGTCTGGAACCTGCATTGAAATACACGCATGCGTTATTACTTGCGGATTCCGAAATCCGGCTTTAATTATAACCGCATTGACAGTTTCTTTTTGTATATCTAAACCCAGTACTTTGTCAGGCATTGTTTTTTGTTTTATCCATATTTTTCTCGATAAACTTCGAGATATATTATTTTAATAAAAAATACGTTTAACGCGTATCCTTAAAGCTAACCAATTCGCATGTCCATCGCTTTGTTTTTGAATCCTGTGTTCGCATCAAAATAGCTGTCACAGTCTTTTTTGTTTTGTTGATCGTTGCGGTGGAATCCACACGAAATAAATGACTTTGTGTTGTCATAATATCACTATAAAACACTTTTCCAAATTGTCTCTCATAAGCCCCCACAGATTGCAAGTCATTAAAACATCCGCCATCATCATTTCGTTCATCCCGATACTCAATCACATCCATCAAAATATCTTCATATCCATCTTTGATTAATAATCTTAAGACTCCCATATCCGCAGAATTTACATTAATTTGTCCGGAATAGGTCACTGCATTTTTACCAGTTGACTGCCCATAGACCGTGACATATTTCGGTATATTGGCTGCATTGAATAATTGTTTTGAAAAACCTTTCACCAAAAGCATTTCATTGATATTGGTAAAATAATTATTTCTGGCTTTATAGGGCACCTCCAGACCTTCATAATAATCGGATTCAACAGAATTAATACCATGCAGCTCATCATTAAAATCAATCCAATCGATAATACAGTCAATAATACTTCGGGTTTCATTGATAATATCAAAATCAGATTCATATGAAGGTGCTGAAACAATATCATCAATGGCTCTAGTCCATAAATGATCTTGCGCAGGATTAATTTTTCCAGTTTTGGCATCAACAAGCGCATTGACCTGAATTTTACCTAACTCATCAGAAATAACCAAATTTGTCGGTTTACCTGCACCAGGTGGCAGACATCTTAAAATCTCATTAATTTTGTCCTGACGTCCCCAGTCCTCACAAGGGGCGTCGTAGCCTTTTGGATTATTTTGTTTATCCTTAATCAATATCGCCTGAGCAATGATAATACCCGACATTGCATCATAGGTCAACTCATGACGTTCTTTTGTAACCGCCGTGGCTTCAATTGCATATTTGGCATCAATATTGGCTTGTAAAACAGCAGCCAACATCAAAGCAATGCTTCCCAGGGCCATCAAAAGTGCAATACCACTATTATCTATGATCAGTCGATTCACATTTTTTAAGATAGCAATCACTTACATCACCTTTTTATCTTTCAAACGATACAAAGGTAATGTTACCCCTGTTTTAAAAGTCAATGGTGTTTCTGTTGGTTTATCTGGATCAGCCAATTTTAGTGTAATTTCAACAGCTCTAGGGGTCGCATATTTTAATTCCTTATCATCAGAGTCCCATTGCTCAAAAGTTTCGATATCTTCCTCTTTTTCATAATATACAAAGGATAGATTAAAATTAACAACATTTTCACAAATAATGGGATCATCAAAGCGATCACAGCCTTCTTTTAAATCAATATCATCACATCTGCGAATCACCATATTTTCTTCATTCTGGTCATCCTCAGTAACATAGTACTTGATTTGTGCGACCCCACCCCCCTTTGGCGAATAGCCTTCAATGGGAATGTGGGCATGGGATACAAATCTGATTGATGCAAAATCACCATCACTTTCAGCCAGAAATTGATATGGATCAAGTTCATCATCATCAGGTCGTGCATCGGGATGTTTAAAGATCGGCGGTTTGGTCACATGAATGGAACTTAAATCCATTATCATGCGATCCATTGCATTTTTTCCCATTTCATATATTAATGCATCATTTTCAGTGCTTTGAACAGTAAAAAAAATCTGAACGTATGCACCAAAAATAGTGGTCATGACAATGCCAAAAAGAAAAATGGCAATTAACACTTCTATGAGTGTAAAGGCTGATTGTTTAAAAAAAATATACATAAAAATAATAACTATCTAAAATATTCTGTTTTGCTGATTCAAGAATTATTATAAACATTTAATATTGGCCCAAATTTCTTGCTTGGCTTGATCCCAATCAATAAAAAAATCTTTACCTGATTCTATCTTTTTTTCTCTTTCTACGAAAAGATCCTTATGCCATTCGGGCGATAGATAATCCTGATTATTAGAATCAAAATCATTCCAAATCAATTCATTTGAACCAAATTGAAATAACATAAATATATCCTGATTATTTCGAAAACTTGATTTGATCCTTATTCATATCATATCAATAAATATGGTTGTATGCAATGAATAGGAAATACCCAACTCTTCCCAAGTTACTTCAACATCAACTGTTTTAATATATTTCGTAATAAATTCATATTCTTCTTCCTCTCCCTCGCATTCTTCTATTTCACTGGCAACGATATTGTATTCATATCCAGGAAAACCATCTCCAAAAGTGCCAGAATCACTTTCAAGTTCGGGATCTTCTGCAACCAGTTTAGCTTCAAACCGGGTCAAAGCCAGACGTGCCAACAAAGGTGCCTGTGTGTAGAAGCGAACCGATGTAATCATTTTAACAGATTGACCTTGAAGTTTAAAGATACTGACCACCGCAATGGTCAAAATACTCATTGCAATCATCATTTCAAGTAATGTAAAGCCTTTTTGATTTCTCATCGCACAGGAAACTCCCAATACTCTTCATAGATACGAACCTTTGATAAAAAGGGCTCAATCACAAGGGTCAAATAATCATATCCATCTTTTGTCAGATGTATGGCAACCGGATCAGCATAACCTGTTGGATAAAATTTTATTGTGCCCGATGATCCGGTTTCTCCATTTGGATATGATACCTCTAAAGTAACATCTTCAGGTAATGGAATACTTTGGCTTTTACTCTCGTCTTCATCAAGCATATCTGTTTCAGTTTTTTTTGATATGCTGACAGTAAATCCATTCGGATCATACGTCATTGTTTGTTGTTCCTGAGTTCTGACCGCCATGCTTCTTAAATGCCCGGCCATCGTAATGACACGCCGGGCCACAGCCTGCATACTACCTGGCTTTTTCAGTGACGGCATAATAAAGTGAAGCGATATGCCTAAAATAACCAGGACAACAATCAGCTCCAAAATGGTATACCCTTTTGATAACACAAAACGTGCCGCTACCATGAAATATGTCCACCAGCTTCAGCAGAGCCACCACCATCACTTCCCATATTGCTGATTCGCGTACCATCTTTGGCGCTTGTCCAAATCTCGATTTCATCACCCCCTGATGAATACTGAAAATTATTTCCCCATGGATCCAGAGGAACTTTTCCTTTTTCCAGGTATCCCCCTTTTCGTCCACCACCTGAAACCAGAGCATCCAAAGATGATGGATAACTTCCAGTGTCCAGTTTGTATAATTTACAGGCTGTTTCAAGGCTTTCAATTTGAACCTCAGCTTTTTGCTTTCGTGCCTGTTCCGGTCGATCCATGATTCTGGGAACAACCAGACCGGCCAGTATTCCCAAAATGACGATGACAACCATAAGCTCAATTAAAGTAAACCCTGCTTCATTTCGTTTGTTTTTTTTTTTCATAATACACCTCTTTAAATAAATATTGGAGTTTGTATAAAAAACTCCATATCAATTTTCTTCATGCATTGCTTTATAAAATATTTCAATTGATGCGCTGTGGATTTGTTTTCTTCATTCAAGGTCAATTTCATTTATTCCATCTCAATTATCTTTGTGCATTGCTTTATAAAATATTTCAATCGATCTTTTTAATTCCTCTTTATCAGGATAAGCATCAAATATTTCCTCTGGCTTCATCGGATTGGCTTTGAATATTTCCTCCGGCTTCATCGGATTGTCTCTAAATATTTCCTCCGGCTTCATTGGATACGCTTCAAATATTTCTTTAGGCTTCATTGGAAATATTTGAAAAACTTCTTTAGGTTTTAAATTGTACACCTGAGACAGTTTTTCAGGTTTTATATATTTTGCTATAAATTCCACTGGATCAAAATCCAAATGGGATGCATCTCTCATTAATTGTTCCATTGTATATTCTCCTTCCTGATGCCAATAATGTAATATTTTCATTACTATTTTAGATAACTCTTCACTTAGTTTCTTTTTGTAAGAATTCATTAATTGCATTAATGCGGTTAATTTTTCATTTTTTTTACTTGCAATTTGAGCCATACATTATGTGCTGAATCTTGCAAATCATTTGCACTTAACACTAATAAATTGCCTGCTATTACATTTGTCGATTGATATACGCCTGAATGTTTTGTTTGAACATAACCAAGACTTTCAATTGTATTTATCTGAGGCGTCATTGAACTAATCAGACAGGGTTGAACTTCATTTTCTGATAAGCCCTGTAATATCTAGATATCTCGTTAAATAACTTATTATTTGCCTTGTTGAATGAAGATTTATTGATTCTGTTCGTTTCAATTCCAGGATTATATGATTACACTTTGTATCTCTTAAACCATCTGGAATATATTTTAATTGTTCTTGCGTCCAGTATTTCTCTTTACGAATAATCAGAACATCTACTCTAGTCGGTTTTTCTCTAAAGAATATTCTGATTTTACATCTATATTTAATGGTATCAACGCTGTTTGAAATATTTCTGAAAAGCATTGATGCGCTGTGGATTTGTTTTCTTCATTCAAGGTCGATTTCATTCTTTAAGTCCTTAATAACAAACTATTTCACAAGCTGGTTCATTTCAACAATTGGCAATAAAATCGAAATAACAACAAATCCCATTAAAACTCCCATCGTTAAGATCATTACAGGCTCAAGCATTGATGTCATGGCTAAAATAGTGGATTCAACCTCAGTTTCATATATATCTGCAATTTTATTCAGCATTTTTTCCAATTCCCCACTTTGCTCTCCAACCTGAATCATTTGAATGGAAATGGGCGGAAAAATATCACTTTTAGACAGGGCATTTCCCAGACCTTCTCCTTTACCAATATCTTCAACAGCTTCATCAATTAAATCTGCAATTAAAACATTGCCCACCACATTTTTGACAATCCCTAATGCTGGAATCAATAAAACCCCATTTTCAATAAGAGACCCCAAGGTTCTACCAAAACGTGCTACTGCCAGTTTTTGAGCCAAAGTACCGGTTAATGGAAATTTTAATAGCAAGCGATCGCGTGTATATATTCCTTTTTCAGTTTTTACAGCCTGGCGCAAAATAATAATAATTAACGCAATAAATAATAAAATAACCCACCAGAACTTTTCAATAAAACTACTTAATGCAATCAAAAAAAGAGTTGGACCGGGTAAGGTCTGCCCCATATCATCAAAAATTGAAGTAATATTAGGCACAATATACGCCATGAGTACAAATAAAACAGCACAACCTAAAAACAACATAAAGATGGGATAAGCCAATGCTGATCGAATTCGACCTCTCAATTCCTGCTGTTTTTCTGAAAGATCGGCCAAACGATCAAGAACAATTTCTATCGCACCCGATGCCTCACCAGCCCGCACCATATTGATAAATAATTCTGAAAAAATTTTCGGATATTGTTCCAATGCTTTAGCAAAGCTGTTTCCCTCGACAATGGAGTCTTTAATCTGTGCCAGTGTTTGCTTGAATGCTGGATTTGGTGTCTGAGGCAGTAAGGATGACAGCGCTGTCACCAAAGGAAGTCCTGCACCAACAAGTGTTGCCAATTGTCGGGTCATGATTGTCACTTCTGATGATTTCACACGTTTGAAAAAACTCTGTATATTGATATTAAATCCTTTTGATCCACCCCCTGTTGTTTTCATGTGATCAGGCGCTTCTTTCAAAGTTGTTGGATACAACTGTCTGGTTTTTAATTTTTGTCGCGCATCAGACGCACTATCTGCATCAATGATACCCGACCGATTTTTTCCTTTTTGATCAAAGGCTGAATATTCAAATACAGGCATAGCTCTTTCTTTTTTTATTTATTTCATTTATTCACTGTTAAGTACATTTGAATAAATTGAATATGACTATCAAAAGCAATTTCCGGAAGATGACTGAAATCAAAAAACTTTACATCTGATGCATCATCACCGGCATGTAAATTTCCTTCAAAGACTTTGACCAGATATCCCATCATCAAAATAGTTTGATAACGTGGACTGTCATGGGTGGTCAATCCCAACAAGCGATCAATTTTGCCACAAATCCCTGTTTCTTCTTTCAGTTCACGTAAAGCTGCTGCTTCTGGTTTTTCGTTAAGCTCCATAAATCCACCTGGTAAACACCATGAACCCTTTTTTGGTGGCACTGATCGTTTAACCAGTAATAAGCGATTACCTTCATCAATCAGAACGACTGCATTTGCAGGTACAGGATTTTCATAAATGGGTGTCTGACAATTCTCACAATAATAGCGTTCTCGACCTTCAGCATGACATCGAATAAGAAATTTTCCACAATATTGGCAAAATCGTTTTTGCATATCTTTCTTTTTCAAAATTATTAAATCCAGCGATTTAATGCGGAAACAATTTTTTCAGCCTGTTCCTTGTTTGAAATATTAAATTTTGATTGTTGTTTATATTCACCTTTCATTTTGCGATAACGTCGAATGGTAAATTTATCGGGTCCAAAATCATCTTTTTTATTATCCCATTGACGATATTTAAATATAATTGTCGTCCATGCACCTCTTGTCAATATTTCTTTATCAAGTTCATCAACAATTAATTGATCATCTTCTTCATATTTAATTGTAATTTCATCAATTGTTTCTGCCATTAATTCCCCCTATTATTATTCCTGTTAAGGTAAAAGTTCTTCATGCTCCATTAGCATGGGATAGTGAATCTTCATTGATTCAACAATTTTTGTTAAAGGAACATCTTCAAATGTCCCATGATAATTTATATATTCCATAAATGGATTGCCATTATTATCGGTTGATGAAAAAATTGCATGAGATGTTCCATCAAATTCTACCGGCGGCACGTTCAATAGCCTGCATAATTCGATATTAAAAGTAGGTGTAACGCGAAACCATTGCTTATTGAGATAAATTTCTGTATAGCCATGAAAGGCCAGTACATTACTTTTCAGTATATTTTTTAGTTCATCGCCCATGATATGGTTGACGAGATTGGCAAATCCGAGTCGTGCTGGTATTCCAACAGCTCGAATAAGCGCAGTCATCAACACAGCTTTTGGAACACAAAAGCCTTTTTTCGTTGCCAAAACATGGCTTGCCTTGATTTTTTCTGGTTTTAAATTGAACGTATATGGATCATAGGCAATTTTATCTCTTACTGCATAAAAGAGTTTAATAGACTTTGATATAGGATCTGTTTCATTCTCGATAATAGTGTTTGCAAATTCAATGACATCTTTATGATCTGATTCAACAAATGATGTTGGTTTTAAAAACTTATTAAAATTCATATTTTTATACCCCTTTTTTTTGTTGATAACACTTATGTTTACCTTTCCATAAAATCTTCAATTGATTTTTTTGTTCAAGATAATTCAGCGCCTTTAATGTACATTGATCCCCATATTTCCGAAAATTACCTGCAATTTTTTTCTTTGTTTTTGGTGACTGACAAAAATGATAAATTTCGTGTGCTAAATTTTCATATGGTTCGGACAAAGCCTGTTTTGGTTCTACATAAGTAACGCCAGCATTACCATCTATTTTTTCACCGCTTGTCCATTGAAGTTTATCTGTTTGCTCAGCCAAATATTTTCTGAGTGATGAACGAATTTTACCACCTTCACCCGTTGAACCATATCCATGAATAATGCATATTTTAATTGTTTTTGTATTCTGTAAGCATAAATTGTAAATCGCTATAAACTGTTTTAGAGCTTGATCAACTGTATATCCATGTAAATTAATTTTATATATGTTTTTATATTTCATAATGTTTTTGTTATTTTTATTATACATAAAGCAATGATGTTTAGCATACCCAACTCTGCCTGACAATAAAAACTATATAAAATATATACAGTCATTTTCTGTCTATCCTTTCTTTATTAATAATTAATTTAAAAAAATAATATTTTTAATAAGACCTGTTTATTTGATGATAAGCTATTAACTAATTAAATATATTGATAATATTTAAATTTATTGTGTTCATAACTTTAGCGTTTTATTTGAATGTTTTTATTATTTCTTTTTATATTTATGAAAAACTCTAAATAAATAGAATTATATTTAAGAAAAGTGAATATGTCACGTTAAATTATAATCAGAATAATAAGAAATGTTATATTGTCTAAAAAATATTAAAAATCGATTTAAAGAATTTATTATTTAGTGACTCTGTCCCTTCATGATAAAATAATTATCAATAGATTTTTATAAATGTTTTATTTTAAATATAATTATAAAACTTTTATTATATTTGTATTTAATAAATGTGAATATGTCCCTTGTAATGCTTTATTTGATAATCCTACTTTCACGTTCTGCTCGGGAATAAATATGATAAGATTCAATGTCATGTCATGTGGTTGATTTGAACAAATACCCAATAACAAATTATGTATGACATAATTCTAATAATTCTTTTAATTCTGATTCTAAAAAAGGACACACAAATATAATAATTAATTAAAACTTTCTTATAACTGTATTTAATGAATGTGAACTTGTCCCTTTGATGTCAAAAAAACTATTCTTACAAGCTAAATTCAGAACTCTTGACATAGCTTTTATAAGTTATTGAATATACTATTAAATTAATTTTTACTGCGTAATTTGGGCCTGAGAACTTTTATGATATCAGCATGTTACATGCCATTTTTCGATAGTGCGTAAAATTTGATAAAAAATAACAATGTCAGGTTTTATATTTGTTAATTCACTCGTCGATGGCTTTTCCTTGGATATGACAGATCGTTTCTTGTTTTATATGATTGTCGCTCAGCTCTCAATGTACCTTTTGCCAAAACTTGTTTTTGTATCCTGTTGTCCCCAGCAATCACTGCTTCAACTGTTCGATAAAAATCATCCATTTGTTGCTTAAAATTTACTTTTCTCCTTCTCTGAACAGGATCTAGTAAATCTTCTTCACTGTTTTCAATGAATTTTTCTTCAAGATTATTAGAAAGTATTCGATTTAAAGCCAAAATATTGAAACCAGCATAAATCTCTTGTTGTATAAATACTTCTGTTTTTCCATGAAACTCTATTGCTTTTAATTGATGTTTCAACGATTTATAAAATTCTTCATGACCCCATCGTGCATGATATACTTGCGAATAATCTTCTATAGTTATTTCATTATCAAGAATTGTTGTTCCTAAATAATATTCTTT
>Ga0272440_1000663_pt1 | contig 28844 bp, 26 predicted proteins | sample SSMMMBAug17_FD_192440 | JGI IMG/M metagenome (GOLD analysis project Ga0272440, IMG submission 192440) | Marine sediment archaeal communities from Little Sippewissett salt marsh, Falmouth, MA, United States - SSM-MMB-Aug17 | ecosystem: Environmental > Aquatic > Marine > Wetlands > Sediment ... | reverse complement strand
TTGCAGTCGTTTAAACTTCTCCTCTTTTGTTTGAAAAAAAGCGGGAGAGAAAAGTTGTAGTCTATCAACTCGCTCCCCTCTTTCAAGCATTGTTTTAAGCTCTTGGAGTGCTTTTATAGCACCGTAACTAAACCCACAAATAGTGTATGCACTACTACTTACGTAAGGAGCAAAGAGATACTCTTCTCCACTAAGAGAAAAACCACTATAAAACTTCATCTAAAAGACTCGAAATTTCAGACTTGCTTACACTCTCACGCTCTAAAAGTATTGCTTCTACTTTGAGCATCACTGCACTAAGTGATTGTAAAAGAGTCGTACACTCCTCATAATAGCGCTTGAGCATAAGTTCTTGTTCGCCCTCTGCTGGAAGAAGCGATGAACCCATACCATACTCATCACACATCTCTTTAACAAGTTTTTTTGCATCATCTAGATCTACCTTGGCACTATTTGAGTGCTCACCAAAACGAATATGCGAAGCCACCATTCCAGCTAAAAGCATTTTCACTCGAAACTCTAACTCTTGTTTTATGAATGGATCATTGCTAGCCGGTGTCAAGTGTTCATTTGAGAGTACAAGTTTTTCAAACGGAAGATTATAGTAAGTTGCTACAAGTGCTTTTCCAGCTTGATAGGTAACTCTATACGCTTTTTGTTTATCATTAAGCATCTGCAACTTTTTCTTTCCAAACATAACTTTCTCTTTTACCGCTTCAAAATGTTCTAAAGTCACTTGAAAGTCATTTTGGCGAAGTGAGAGCAGAGCCGCTTCATTGACAAGTGCCGCTAACGAAGCACCATTAAAACCAACTGTCATATTGGCAATGAGTTTGACATCTACATCATTAGGCACGCGTGAGAGATATTTTTTAAGAATTGACTCTCTCTCGCGTTTCGTTGGCAGCTCTACAAATATACGTCTGTCAAAACGACCTGCACGAAGCAGTGCTGAGTCAAGTACATCTATTTTATTTGTTGCAGCTATTACTATAACTCCGCTTGAGCCCTCAAAACCATCCATCTCAGTGAGTAACTGGTTTAGTGTTGCTTCACGCTCATCGTTTCTGGTACCCTCACGCTTCTTTCCAACAGCATCAATCTCATCTATAAATATAATAGAAGGTGCATTTTTCTTTGCTGCAGCAAAAAGTTCATGCACACGTTTTGCACCCATTCCTACGTAAATCTGCACAAATGAAGCACCACTTTGGTAGTAAAATGGCACCTCTGCGGCATGTGCTACAGCTTTTGCTATCATAGTCTTTCCAACACCTGGGGGTCCTACAAGTAAAACACCTCTAGGCATACGAGCACCAAAACTTTTGTAACGTTTTGGATTTTTCATAAAATCTATAATCTCTTCAAGCTCTATCTTTACATCACTAATTCCACCAATATCTTCAAAGCTCACATCGCTTTTCGTAGCTTCAATGACTAAAGAGTGTTCGCTACCAAGTGGAGCTGTATTTGTTTTAGAGACTCCATTTACACCAAAAGTAGTTCCACTTTTTTTCTGCCAGTAACGAAATGCCAGTGAACCAATACCCAAAAAAAGTACAAGAAAAAGCATATAAATAAGAATGTTTGACTCACTTCCCACTTCAACTTTGTAATCAATGAACATTGCAGGAGTCACTTGTGAGGATGCGATTTTATAAAAATGCTCTTGTGTTTTGAGGTAAACATACTCTTTGGTTACAACTACTTTTCTCACCTGATGTTGCTCTAAAAGTGTTTGAGCATTTTTAAGTGTAATTGCCTCTGCATTGTCACGAAGAATTGCAAAAAGAGTAAGTGCAATAATTAAAAATGCTGAAACATAGAGTGCAATTTTATTTGTCTTAGACGTAGGCATAGTTTCCTTCCTCATTCACATCATACTTTGCTATTGTTACCCAATTTCCAAGAAGGTCCTCTTTGGACTCAACAACTATTTTGTTAAAGTGTTGATCAAGTCCATGGTACAAACCATCTTTGTAGGACTCTATGAGTACTTCAAGCTCACCTTGATGTGCTCTTCTAAATGCAAGATTTTTCTCTTTCACAAGTGACTCTATTTCATGGAGTCTCTCTTTGGCAAGTTTGCCATTTACTTCAGGCTTCATCGTTGCAGATGGAGTTCCATCACGCTTAGAGTATGTAAAAGCATGAAGATGTGTAAGTGGTAACTCTCTTGCATTTTGCATCGCTTCTTCCCAAAGCTCTGGAGTCTCTCCAGGGTGTCCTGTAATAAAGTCTGTACCAATGGCAAAACCTTTTGAAGCTAAAAACTCAAAAAGTTCTCTATCTTGCTTATAAACATTGCGTCTATTCATAATTTTTAGCATCTGAGGTGCTGTATGCTGCAGTGCAATATGCATATGCTTTTCTAACCACGGCTCATCTAAAATCTCTTTAAACTCATCGCTTATCTGAATTGGCTCTACACTACCAAGTCGTATGCGTCTCACACCTCGAACAAGAGACATTCTCTTCATCAGACGTGCTAGTGAACTGCGTCTATCTTGTCCGTATGAGCCAACATTTGTACCGGTTAAGATGAATTCTCCAAAACCATTGAGTGCAAGTTTGCTTACCTGCTCAAGGATTTTCTCCTCATCCATACTTCTTGCATCACCTCTTACGTAAGGGATAATACAGTAAGAACAACGGAAGTTACACCCCTCTTGAATCTTTATGAACGCGCGGCTTTTTCCAACAAACTCATTTACCACACTCTCATCTATATGATTTAAATCACCCGGGTTATAAAAAGGTTTCTCCTCTTGTAAAAGCGTTTCAATTTTCTCTTTTTCACTCTGTCCAAAAACACCATGAACTCGTCCCTCTTTTAAAAGAGACTCCCCCTTAGTGTGAGCACCACACCCTGTAAGAAAAATCTGTGCACCGTTTTGTGACTTCTCAACTGAAGATATATAACTTCTTACATGTGTATCTGCGCCATTTGTAACCGTACATGAGTTAATGACAATAGCATCTGCCTCACTCTCATTTTCAGTTATCTCATACTCTTTAAGGGCACTCATCATCACTTGCGAGTCATAAAGGTTTGTACGACATCCAAAGGTCTTGAAGTAAACTTTTTTCTTCATCATACTATCTCGTGCTGGTGTGGGCTTGTCTCTTGAGAACGCATCGAGACATTGAGTTTTTGTGTTGGGTAGGCAATAGTTATGTCACTCTCTTTGTTAAAGGCATCAATAATCTCTGTAGATATAACTGTTCTAAGAGTCAGTGTTGCATAAGCATTTGTGAGGTACCAAGTCTCAATGCTCAAACCATTTTCAATAATGAGTGCATTGACACGTGGCTCAACGTTTGTATTTTTAAGGCTATAGTGCTGTCTTAACTTGTTTAGCTGCTTTCTAGTAATGTCAGTGTAACCTTTAGAGAATTTTTTTGCTATCTCACGAGTAATATGCATCGCTTTTTTGTGATTTGAGTCAAAAGTAATAGTAATAGCAATCCCATCCCAAACAGTTTTAAGTGAGTTGTGCGTGTAGTTTGAAATCATACGAGTAAAGACATAGTTGTTTGGAACAAATATAATTCTTCCCGCACGACGATTCTCAAGTACTGAAGTGAGTGTAACATCTTCTAAAAGTGTCATACGAAGCAGTGATATATCTAGTACATCTCCAACATACTTCATACCATCCATATCCACACGTATTCTATCACCAACGTTAATACTTCCACCAATAACAATAACCAGCCATCCCAAAAGACTCATAAACCAGTCTTTCATGGCAATGGCGATACCTGCTGAAGCAAACCCCAGAATAGTTACAAGATATCCAGCATTTTCAATGTAGTTAAAAAACAGAATTAAGATTACAAGAGAAAAATTTGCAAAAGTAATGATCTTATTTGCCATATAAAAACGCTGATTATCTGTAATGTATTTTTTAATAACGAGTTTTAAAAGAAATGCTATTAAGAACACAAAAAGAATAATAGCACCAATCTTGGCGAGTCTATAGACCTGAGTCTCAATCCCTTTGTTGATGTTTGTCTCAACAATCTCTAAACGCTGCTCATAAACATTAAGTGTGACACTCATTGTATCAAGTGCTGTCTCAAAACGCTCAAGTTGCGTCTTTTTAGCATTTGCCGCTTCGAGAAACTCTCCTTTTGTGTCATGAGCAACCAAATCACTGTAGATCTCGCTCTCTTGCCTGAGCACTTTCACTAAGTCATTAAGGCTCTCTTTTTTCTTTTTGTATTCAGATACATTCTCGTTGAGTGTTTTGATCAGCGAGAGTCCTGTAAAGATGTCAAATGGGTTGGAAATATCAACATTTTCATGAATCGCCGGTGGAGTTATGAGTTTTGCAAATGGTGCATCACTCTCCCCTTTGAGTTTTTCAACTTGCAGTGAGAGGATATTCTCTTTAGAAGTAAGCGCTAAAAGCTCATCTCTGTCATTGGGACTCTTTGCATACTTTGTAAGATAATTAATACGCTTTTTAATTTTTTCAAGAGAGTTTTTAATATCGAGTGAAGTCAAATAAGAGTAGTAACTTCTTATCCAGACGTTATTTTGGTCAATTTCACTCTCAACACTTGCAAGGTTTTTTTTTAGATTATTGATTCGCTCAGCTATCGCAAGCTCTTTACTCTGTTGCAGCTGCTCTTTTGTAAGTGTCGGTGCTGGCTCTGTATTTGCATACAAAGAGAGAGTTACGTAAGTACTAAAAAAAAGAAGCAGTAGCCCTCTTAGCATCATCCCTCTCCATGTTTTTTAAGTACTGAGAGAATAGTCTCTTTTGCAATATTATCCGGCATTACAACACCGCCAATACCAACTGGCAAAATGAAAGTGATGTTCGTGTCTGAACTTTTTTTATCTAGGAAAAAAGTTTCATAAAAACTCTCAACATCTTTTATGTTGTAGCAAACTGGAAGATCATATCTTTGGAGTATCTGTTTTACTCTTAGTGCTTCTTCTTGAGTCATATTACCAGTTGCGACAGCTGTCTCATTTGCTAAGACCATTCCAATAGCTACAGCTTCACCATGCAGATAACGTTTATATCCTGTCTCATTCTCTATAACATGCCCAAAAGTATGCCCATAATTGAGTGCTGCACGCAGTCCATGCTCCTTCTCATCTTGAGCAACAACAGACGCTTTTGTTTCAACTGCTTGCTTTATTGCCTCTTGGAGTACATTTTCATCATTAAGATCAGCTACTTCCAAGTACTCAAAAAAGGCTTTGTTAAAAGTTACAGCCATCTTAACAACCTCTGCAACACCAGCACCAAACTCACGGCTTGGTAGTGTTTTGAGAAAGTATGGATCAATATAGACAGCTTTTGGCTGATGAAAAGCACCTATTAGATTTTTTCCATAGCTATTATTCATCCCCGTTTTACCACCAACACTGGCATCAACTTGTGAAAGTAGTGTTGTTGGAATTTGAATAAAATCTATCCCTCTTTGATAGATACTCGAGACATACCCTGTCATGTCACCAATAACTCCACCACCAAATGCAATAAGCATTGATTTACGATTAAAACGGTGATTAAACAGAGACTCTAAAATCATATCTACAGATGCCTGATTTTTATACTCTTCACCATCTGGTACTGTGATGATATAAAGCTCTCTAGCAGTAATTTTTGAGAGTAAATATCCAAGGTGCAGCCCTGCTACTTTTGGGTTTGTAATGATGGCCACTTTAGTGTCGAAGTGTCTCTTAGGAAGTGTATCAATTGTTATATCGTATGAATCATCAACTATTTTTTTAAGGGGAATATGTACCTGCATGCTTGTTCCAAAAATGTATAAAGTGCTTGATGATACTTAACTTATGCTAAAAAGTGGCTAAAAACTCTGCTTTACAGCTGTACAGGGATGAAAATCTGATGATATTCATCGAGCTTATGATAGAGTTTTTGACTATCTGTTGAAAAAAGTGAATATATTCTTGGTGTAGTCATTTTATGAGTAAAAGGGAGAATCTGTATAAAATTCTCTTTTTGCCTTAAAACACGAATAGGGTTTTCACTCTCTTTAAACACTTTAATAGATTTTGAAAAAATAGTTGAAAGGTTGTAGTAATGCTCTATAACCTGCTCTTTTTCACTCTGATGCTCATTTAAAAAATTATAAAGCTCTAAATTAAATCCCATCTGCTCTGAAATGTCAAAAATGGTAGCAGAAACTTTTTCTAAATCTCTGTTATCTGTGAGAATTACTGCTGCATCTTTAAGTGTTGAGAATTGTTTATAAGAGAGTTTAAGTACAGGAACATGAGCATCGTAGAGAGTTTTACGTACTTTATTGTCTGCAAACATCTCCTTTGAAACAATTACAAGCCCTATATGATATGATTTAATATCATTATGAAAATGCTCATAAATGTTGTTACTGTCATAATCAATATTTACAGTAATGTTTACATCTCTAAAACTCTTTACATACTCTAAGAGCTCAATATTTGAGGGGTTAACAATCTTAATAATAAGATCATACTTAAATTTTTTGTAAATAAATACAGAACGCCTTACAAGCTCTTCAATACGTTCATGAGAGACTATATTCATGTCTATGTAAAGAAGTAAGTTTGTTCCAAATGGCTCAGGGAACTGTCCAAGCTCTTGTTTAATAGCTTTGTAAACGGACTTGAGTACTGCTGGCTCACCAACAAGCACAAGCAAGTCATTTGGTTGAATCATACGTCTTCTTGATGGCATGAGTAGTTTTTTATTTCTATAAATAGCAACTATTCTCCAGTTTTTTTGCTCAATAACACCAAGATGTTTATAAACAAATGAGCTTCCAAAAGGTACAAGAACCTCCATTATCTCACCCTGTCCTAGCCCTACATTTTGTGCGATAACTGGTACATTAGGTAAATAGTCTATAAAACGTGAAGCTAAAATTTCGTTAGAGTTTACAAGTGCGACATTGGGATCTTCATTTTGCATTTGCCATTGATTCAAGACAATTACACGAAGTTGTTTTTTAATAGCTCTGATATTTTTAATGGTAATCTCAACGTCTAGTTGATTTTCCAAGAGAATAAAAACTTGGACAAACTCCATCTTTAAAAGATTGGCTAGTTTGTAAAAACTTGTTGGATCAAACTCATAAAATTTAAAACGTGCAGGATTAATATCTTCATACTCTTTCTCTTTGGGTTGAACGACGTAGTAGATATTTTCAGTTGTATAGGTCTCATTTACTCTTTGAACAAAATGCTCACCTACTTTTCCTTCACTAATTATCAGTATTTTTTTCATGCGGCTATTATAGCTAAAACTCTATTGTGCTTATCGCTTATCTGCATCATTAGAGTGCAACCATAACTCTTGCTGTGCTTTTTGCCATACTTTATCAACAAAAAATCCTGTCACTTTAATCCAATCACCCTCTTTATAGTTGGAAGTAAATGATGTTCTTTGTTCCCACGTTTGTACAACACTCCCCTCAATGCAATCATACACATCTGCATCTTTGTTGAGTCTGTAGGTTTGTGCAGACGTATCCACTACACTTTTTCTCATTTGTAGTTGAGGAAAAACATTCTCATTGTTATCAGGATTTTCCACACATAAAATATCTTTTTCTTTGACTTTTTTGTATTTTTTACTATTTATATTATTCTGTTTATCACTATTTTTTAAATTTTTTAACTTATTTTCCAAACTATTTATTATATTTTCTTTATTTTCTAATTCACTCAATAAAATTATATTTTTTTGTTTTTCATCTTCAAGTAGTCTATTTGCTAAAGCAAGTTTCTCTTGTGTATTGTCATAACTCATACGTAACTTTTGAATATCTGTAACAAGAGACTCTATACGCTCTATCTCATCTGCTTTAACAAGTAAAGATAATAAGACTATTATGTAAACAAACTTCATACTAACTCCTTTTTACAAGTTTAACACCCATTTCAGCATGATGTGTATATGGAAACTGATCAAAAAGTGCCATAGAGACAACATCGTGTGTTTGTGTCAGAAGTGCCAAATCTCTTTGCAGTGTCTGGGGATTGCAAGAGATATACAGTATCGTTTCATAACGCATTGTAAAGCTTGCTGAGTCCTCATCCATTCCGCTTCTTGGAGGGTCTACAAATATGGTCGAGATATCGTAACTTGAGATATCGATATCTCTCATACGGCGAAACTCTCTTACACCATCAAGCGCCTGTGTAAACTCCTCAACACCCATACGAACAAACTCTATATTTTTAACGTCATTGAGTTGCATATTCTCTTTTGCTGCTGCTATGGAAGACTTTGAAATCTCAGTAGCCAAAACTTTATCAAAATGTTTGGCAAAAGGAATGGTGAAATTTCCAGCCCCACAATAGAGTTCTAAAAGGTCTCCCTTACTCTCTTGTAACATTTTAAGTGCCCAAGAGACCATATGTTCATTGACACGAGCGTTTGGTTGTGTAAAGCTGTTTTCTATGTGTTTAAAATAAAACTCTTGGTTATTAATTAGAAGTTTTTCTGTTACGTAATCTTGACCAATCACAAGCTTTTGTTTACGAGAACGTCCAATTATATAAATACCTAAACTATGAGCAATTTCTGAGGCCCTACTTTGCCAATGCTCATCAAGTGCTCTATGATAAAGCATAGAGACAACTATTTCACCCTCTGAACTACTCAAAAAATCAACACCAAAGAGTTTAAAGTCTATTGCCGCCTCTTTTATGGCAACTAACAACTTAGGCATGAGAGCTGCTATATACTCATTTACCTGCGGACATGAATCAATAAAAACAACTTTTCCTTTTTCTTGATGATTCATTGCATAAAATATTTCATCATCTTGATGCCATATTTTAAACTCACTGCGTGCTCTATAGTGCTCTTGTGGAGAGCTAAAAATCTCTATGGGCTTTTTATAAAAATCATAAAAGCGCTCTTGATTGAGTATGACTTTATCTTCAAGCTGCCCTGTGTATCCATGTTCATAGACTCTACAAGCTCCACACTCACCAAAATACTTACACTCCAATACACATCTCCTTACGTAACTACTTTATACTTGCTATAAGATTACCAATAAGTAGATTCCATCCATCTATGAGTACAAATATGAGTATCTTAAAGGGGAGTGATATCATAACTGGTGGAAGCATCATCATACCCATAGACATCAAGATTGAAGCAACAACCATATCTATAACCAAAAATGGTAAAAAGAGTAAAAAACCAATCTCAAATGCAGTTTTTAACTCACTTATAACAAAAGCTGGAATGACGACAGAGAGAGGTACATCTGCAACAGTTTTAGGATTTTCCATTTTACGAATTCTGAAAAATAGCGCTAGGTCTTTCTCTCTAGTATTTCGTATCATGAAGTTTTTAAAAGGGAGTGCTGTTTTTGTAAACGCCTCTTCGTAGCCTATTTTCTCTTCAACATAGGGTTTTATACCACTCTCATATGCCTTTGTCCCTATAGGCTCCATTACAAAAAATGTCAGTATCATCGCAAGAAGTACTAAAAGCTGTGTGGGTGGAACTTGTTGCGTTCCAAGTGCTTGACGTAAAAAGCCAAAGACGATCACAAAGCGTGTAAAAGTTGTCATAACAAGTACCATAGATGGAGCTAGGACAAGTAAGGTAAGTACAACTAAAACATTTAGTGAAGAGACTAACTGTTTAGGAGTGTCAGGTGCTGAGAGCTGAAAATTCATTGTTGGGATAGTAACACTCTCGGCTCCAAAGAGGATGCTACTAAACAGCAGCAACAAAATGAGTTTACGTAACATTATTTCGATGCTGCTTCATCAAGAACAGAGCTAGTTGCTTTTGCTCCATCTTGGTTTTTTTTACCAAAGAAGTGTAACTCAACTCTTCTATTTTTCTCTCTTCCTGACTTTGTAGCATTAGTAGCAACTGGCTGATACTCTCCATATCCTGCAGCACTTATTCTATTTGGAGCAACACCATCTAAAATGAGCTCATGGAGTACTGCAATAGCACGTGCACTTGAGAGTTCCCAGTTATCTTTAAAAGGACTGTCTCTTCCGGGACCGCTGTCATCAGTGTGGCCTTGTACACTCACTTCAATATCATTTGGAAGCTCTTCTACAATCAATGCAACACGTTTTAAAAATAGGAGAGTATCTTGGTTTTCAATAGTGGCACTTCCTGGTTTAAAGAGTAAAGAGGCTGGAAGTTCTATGACAAATCCCTCTTGAGCCTCCTCTACTGTAATGGCAGGCCCCTTTGTCTGTTCCATCATCTCATTTGCATCACCAGCAGCCTGCTGCACACGGTTTACTATTTCACTTGTCTCATCTTGAGACTCAATAGGAGTTGACTCTTGAATACGCTGCTTTGAGATTTCAGTTTTTGTTCCACCTTCTAAAACACTCATGGCACCAGATAAAGAACCGATGGCTTCAGAGATTTTTTTGGCATCCATACTTGACATTGAGAGAAGAAGCACAAAGAAACAAAGAAGAAGTGACATAAGGTCTCCAAAAGCTGCAAGCCAGGCAGGAAGACACTCTTCACAATCAGGACACTTTTTCTTACCCATCAATCACTTCTTTAGTCAAACTGACTTACACGATCTGCAGGTGCAAGATAAGCCAAAAGTTTTGCTTCAAGGACACGAGGTGCATCACCTGACTGGATAGACATAATACCTGAGATGATCATCTCTTTTACAACTGTCTCTTCTTCATTTCTAATCGATAAAATATTATAAATTGGCGTTCCGAAAATATTACCAATCATGGCACCATACATTGTTGTAAGAAGAGCGACTGCCATTGATGGACCAATAGCTGAAGGGTCTGCCATGTTCAAAAGCATCGCAACAAGACCAATGAGTGTTCCAATCATACCCATAGCTCCAGCAAGTCCTGCCCAGTTGTTGAAAATTGAAGCATAGGTTTTATGACGGCTGCTAGTCTGCTCCATGTCGATCTCTAAAAGCTCACGAATAGTATCGGGTTCACTGCCATCTATGGCCATAGAGAGTCCTTTTCTCAAAAACTCATTTTCTTCATTGTTTACTTCACTCTCAAGAGCTAAAATACCATCTTTTCTTGCCTTTGTAGCAAACTCGACAAGTTTTTTAATCAGCTCATTTACATCCTCTTCACCAGGCTTGATAGCTTTTCCAAAAACTTTTGTAAACTTTTTCATTTGTGCTGGTTTAAAAGAGACCATTAGAGCACCGATACTACCACCAACAACAATTAGCACTGAAGGAATATCGATATAAGCGCCAACCCCGACACCCATAGCCATAGCCCCAAGCAGGAGGGCAAGAATTAAAACTAGACCAATGACTGTACCTAAATCCATTCAAATACCTTATATAAGTTTAATGCTGCTTATAATACCACAAAACAGATTATCAAAGCTTTATCTTTAAATATTTTAAAGACTCTTACGTAAAGCCTTAGTAGTCAAGATATGTTTGGAGAAGCTTCTCCATATAAAGATGCCCTTTGAGCTTCATTCCTGTAGTATCCCCGCTCTCAAAAAGAACCCGATCTGTAAGTATTTCATAGGAGAGGTTTCCCTCAGGTGTAATAAGTCCAAAACCTTTATCTACTAAAATGTAGGCACTTGGATTGTAAGCCTCTGAAAAGAGATCACGACTCCATATAAACGTAGAGTGTTCAAGCTCCATTTGTGAAAGCAGTGTTGCTGCAATATCTCTCTGGGAAGCAATCTTCTTGTAATTATACCCGCGATACTCTTTTTTAATTACATCACCGACAAAGAGCATTGGAACATGGTGCCATTTTGGGTTATAGCGTGGCCAACCATATGGGGTGTGATGAGAGTGGTCTGCCACTATAACAAAGAGTGTGTTTTTATACCAAGGCTCTTTTTTTGCCGATTCAAAAAACTCCCCTAAAGATTTGTCTGTATAATAAACTGAGTTGAGATACCCTTTATCAGAGCCGCCCCACTCTATGACATCTTCCATTGGTTGATCATACGGAGAGTGCGAACTAAGTGTAAACATAGAGCTGAAAAATGGCTCTTTGAGTTGTGAAGTTTTCTTAAGGAGATACTGCATCATATACCCGTCATGATACCCAAGTACACCCTCTTGCCCAGCAGGGAGAGATATGTTTGAATTCTCTTCTATAATGTCAAAACCATTACCGTACATATACGATGTCAGATTTCCATAACGAAGCTGCCCTCCAAACAAAAACATACTCTCATAGCCTTCACTTTTGAGACTCTGCGTTAAAAATGGGAGTTTGTAAAACTTAGATGGCAGATTTGTCATATATGTCCCAGCAATTGCAGGCCACCCTGAAAGTACGGAGGGAAGTCCCTCATGTGAGAGTGTAGCACTTGAGTAGGCATTTGTAAACAGTATGCCCTCTTCTGAGAGTTTCATAAGATTTGGTACTACCTTTTGATACTCTGGAGTATCAATAAAATCACCTGCCAAGCTCTCCCAAAATATTAAGACTATATTTGGTCGTTTAGTCGTAAGCACCTGCTCCCTTTTTGCACCTTGAGGTGTTGCCATAAGTTCAGACAATATCTCTTTTGTCTTTGCCTCATCATACTCAAATGCATAGTGATTCACTCCATCTATCACACTCTGGTTTTCAGTAATACTGTGTCCAAAGTTGTAAACAGTACTTATTGCAAGATCGTTATAAACTTTATACTTTGAAAAATAGACACTTGCTTGCGAAATTGGTATCTCTTTGTATCCACCACGTGCCCCTAAAAAAATTGGAAGTGCTACTAAAAAAAATATAAATGTTGCGAAATAGTTTCGCGGAGTAGCGACCTCGTAACCACTGTAGAGCCTCTTAGTAAGCTTATAAAAAACTCGTAATACTACAATCATAATAAGGCTCAAAATAAGAGTAAGCAAAATAGGGTTTGAGGCTATCGCTTCATCTGGATGTTTCAAATAGGTAAAGATTTTAAAAGTAGGTTTCTCTTCCCACTCATTATAGATTCCAAGCTCTATTATGTAAATGACAGTTGAAATAAAAAGGACTAAAAGTGTGTAAGCAAACATAAGCCATTTTAAAAATTTTGTTTTTAAAAAAGAGTTTACAAAAAGTAGCAACCATGGAATAATTATGAGAATTGATGCAGAGGCGATATCAAGACTTAAAGCGTTGTAGTATGCAAGAAGTGTCTCTTGAAGAGGGTTTGGCGCTATTTGAAGTTTATCCCAAAAATATATTACAAAAACACTACGAAAAGTCTCAATGAGGAGTAAAAAGAGTAAAAAGTGCTTTAAAAGAGTAAAAAATGTATTACGTAACTCTCTTTTAAAACTACTCTGCATCTCTACCCTCTTTTGTTTTGGATGCGAAATTATACTTTTTTAGTAATAATACTAACTTAACGGCTCTACTTAGATACCCACTTCTCTTGTGCTGATTTTGCAGTACAACCATTTAATGTAAAAATTCCTAAAAATATTATGCAAAACAACAACACTTTTTTCATAAAATCTCCTAATTTTTAGTGAAATTATATTTTAAAAAACTTAAATAAACTAAAAATGTTTTTTTAAAGTAGTTGCTATTTTAGAACAAACAGTATCTAGTGTATAATTACACACTTACAAAATCAGGAAATCCTAAAATATGCTTCAAAAACTCTATGAAACACCACAAAAAAGTGCATATCTCATCATACTTTTTTTAGCTATTTTTTCTACTGCCTACAACTACTTTTTACCGCTTCATGGTGATGAAGCATACTACTGGATGTGGAGTCATCATCTACAAGCGGGCTATTATGATCATCCACCAATGATTGCATACATGATCTACTTTACAAACTTCATCTCACAAGATGTTTGGGGTGTACGTCTTATCAATATTATAAGCATGAGTGTAAGTTTTCTCTACATCTACAAACTTACACAAGAGCTCTCAAGTGAAAAAACCGCTCTCACAGCAACACTCATTTTTGCTTCAGTGATTCTAACGCATGCAGGTTACATTTTCGCTACACCAGATGCACCACTCATAATGTTTTGGACACTTACACTCTACTACACACACAAGGCACTCTTTGAGGAAAAAAGTATCTATTTTATTTTAGCAGGACTCTTTTTAGGGGCTACTATGCTGAGTAAATACACTGCTATTCTCTTTGTGTTTACCCTTTTACTCTTTGCTCTTGTAAAACGCCGTTCACTCTTTGTAAATGCTAACTTTTACATTGCAGTATTTGTTGCAACACTTGTAATAACACCTATGCTCTTTTGGAACTACCAACACGACTGGATTAGTTTTCTGTTTCAAATTCACCATGGTACTACTGAGGACTTTGTCATAAAACCATGGCTTATTTTAGAGTTTGTGGGTTCACAGTTTGCAGTTTTTACCCCTATTTTCATGGGTGTTTTACTCTTCTACTTAGCAAAAGAGAAGCTCTTTTTTAAAGATGAGAAGCTATTTTACCTCTCTCTTGCTACAGTTGTGCCTCTGCTATTTTTTACTTACAAAAGTTTTTATATGAGCATGGCACCAAGCTACAGTGCTCCTGCTTACATTAGTGGAGCTATTTTACTCGCTATGATCATAGAAAAGTATAATTTGAAAAAAACTTTTGCCATAGGACTGGTAGTGGCGATTATCTTTACTCTCTTAGCACGTTATGTTCTACTCTTTCATCTCCCAGAGGTACAGCGTTTTATGTATAAAACAAAAGAGGTGGTTGAGCGTTTTTACACACATGCAAAGCCAGGTGACTCATTTTATGGTGCACACCTTACAACTACAGCCTCACTCAAGTTTTTTCTCCCAGGTTACCCTAAAACTGATGTGGCTACAGATGATAGATACTCACAGTATGACATGTGGCGAGATGCAGATAAGTGGCATAAAGATGGACTTGTTCTTGCTAGAAACATTAAACGGGATGCAAACCTCAAAAAGTACTACAAAAACGTAAAACTCATCGATACCTATGAAGTACTACCAAATAGAATATTTTACACCTACAGAGTTTCAGGTGCTTATACACAAGATGAACTCAAAGAGAGAGCCAAATGAGAGAACTGCTAACCTTACTTCGTCCCCATCAGTACATCAAAAACCTTTTTATATTTGCCCCCATGCTCTTTGCATTCTCTTTTACACAGATAAACTTTCTCTACGCACTTATAGCCTTTGCACTATTTTCTTTAGCGGCAAGTGCCATCTATATTTTAAATGACTACATGGACGTAGAAGAGGACAGAAAACATCCAAACAAAAAAAATCGTCCACTCGCTTCTGAAGCCATCTCTATGCAGAGTGCAAACTTTCTTTTCTTACTCCTTGGAGCAACTGCACTCATAGGTGCATATCTCTTCTCCAAAGAGCTTGCAGGTGTTTTATTTGTCTACATTGCACTCAATATTCTCTACTCCATCAAACTCAAACACATCGCAATAGTGGATATTTTCATCATCTCAACAGGTTTTGTACTGCGTCTTTTTGCTGGTGCCGTAGCGACTCAGACACCTCTTTCTATGTGGATAATCCTTATCACTTTTTTGCTGGCAATCTTTCTGGCATTAGCAAAAAGAAGAGATGACGTACTGCTCTCACTTCAAGGAAGGGAGACACGTAAAAATATTGATGGCTACAACCTAGAGTTTGTAAATGCTGCTATGGTGCTCATGAGTGGTGTCGTAATTGTAAGCTACCTTCAATACACTGTCTCACCAGAAGTCATCGGTAGAATTGGGAGTGAGTATCTCTATCTGAGTACATTTTTTGTACTGCTTGGCATCCTTCGCTACATGCAGATAACCTTTGTCGAACAAACGAGTGGTTCACCTACTAAAATAGTCCTCAAAGACCGTTTTTTGCAAATAACTATTTTACTCTGGATAGCAAGTTTCATTGGAATTGCAAAACTCTAATGCTGGCAGTTCGATACATCTTTTTTGCCATAGCTTCTACACTTGTAAACCTCGCTTTTCAGTACATCAGCTTTTTACTCTACACTGGAGCGTTTTCACTTTATGTTGCAATGTTTTTTGGAACACTTGCAGGGCTTGTTTTAAAGTACATTTTAGATAAAAAATACATCTTCTTTCATACACCAGAAAATGCTAAAGATGATGGCAAAAAATTTATGCTCTACTCTCTTATGGGAGTCTTTACAACCTTTATATTTTGGGGCTTTGAGATAGCTTTTGATTTACTCTTCAGTGATGAAAATGCAAAATATGCAGGTGCAGTGCTTGGACTTAGCATAGGGTATGTAGTAAAATATCAACTCGATAAAAAATTTGTCTTTAAGGATGCCGTGTGAGTTTAGAGAGCTGGGGAATGTATCCAAAAGTAGTAAGTGATGTTTTCTCGCTCCAAAATGAGAGCGCGCTCAAAGAGCAACTTGGAAATGTAGATGAGTGTATAGCCTTTGGAAATGGTCGCAGTTATGGAGATAGTGCGCTGAGTGATAACATCATTCACACAAAACCCTACGACTACTTTTTAGACTTTGATGAAGTAGAAGGGATTTTGCACTGCCAAGCTGGTGCACTCCTGAGTGACATCTTGGATGCTTTTGTACCAAAAGGTTGGTTTTTAAGAGTTACTCCGGGAACAAAACTCATCACCGTTGGTGGTGCAATTGCTTCGGATGTGCATGGAAAAAATCACCATGTTGCTGGCTGTTTTAGCGAATGTGTCGATGAGTTTCGGCTCATGGATGCCAATGGTGAGATTCATTACGTAAGCAAAGAAGATGAGCTATTTTTAGCTACTTGTGGCGGTATGGGTCTTACAGGTGTTATTTTAGATGCGAAGATTCGCCTTAAAAAGATAAACTCAAGCTCCATCCGTCAAACCACCATTAAAACTAAAAACCTCAAAGAGACATTTACAGCTTTTGAAGAGCATGCTCACATGCCCTACTCTGTAGCATGGATAGACTGTCTTGCATCGGGTGATGCACTTGGGAAGTGTCTACTTATGGTTGGTGACTTTGCAGATGATGGGAACTTAGAGTACAAACAAAAACCAAAGAAAAACATCCCTTTTAACTTTCCAAGTTTTGCACTCAATAAACTAAGTGTGAAAGCCTTTAACTGGCTCTACTACAACAAAGCACCAAGTGGTACTTCACAACAAAGAGTGAGTATTGACACCTTTTTTTATCCTCTTGATGCCATTAAAAACTGGAATAGAATCTACGGTAAAAATGGTTTTACACAGTATCAATTTATATTGCCAAAAGAGAAGAGTTATGAGGGGCTTGAACGTATTTTAGAGAAAATATCTCAAAGTGGAAAAGGCTCTTTTTTAGCAGTACTCAAACTCTACGGCGCTAAAAACGACAACTACCTCTCCTTCCCCATAGAGGGCTACTCACTTGCACTTGATTTTAAAATAGAGCCTGGCCTTTTTGAACTTTTAGACGAGCTCGATAAAATTGTAGTCGAGTATGGCGGGCGTATCTACCTTACAAAAGATGTACGCGTGAGTAAAGAGACCTTTGAGAAAGGGTATGAGCATATAGAGAAGTTTCGAGCCTTACGTAAGGAAAAAAATATGGACAAAAAGTTTCAATCACTACAGAGTAAAAGGGTGGCAATATAATGAGTTATGTTTTAATAGTTGGCGCAAAGAGTGACATTGCAAAAGAGCTTGCAAGAGTCTATGCCAAAAATGATTACGACCTCTACTTAGCAGGAAGAAGCATAGAAGAGTTAGAGGAGTTTTCACAAGATGTAGCTATCAGAGGTGGTAAAGAGGTAGTGCTCAAAGAGTTAGACATTACAGACTTTGCAAGCCATCAAAGTTTTTATGACTCTTTAGAGCCAAAACCACTTGGTGTTATCGTAGTCTCAGGCTATATGAATGAACAACACATTGTGCAAAAAGAGTGGAGTGAGTCTCTACAAACTATAAATGTAAACTACACAGGAGCTGTCTCACTTTTAAACATTGTTGCTAATGACATGGAAGATAAACGTAATGGCTTCATCGTGGGTGTCAGCTCAGTTGCAGGAGATAGAGGACGAAAAGCAAACTACATCTACGGTAGTGCCAAAGCAGCATTTTCTACTTATCTCTCTGGGTTACGTAACCGCCTTTTTGAGAGTGACGTACATGTTCTTACTGTAAAACCAGGCTTCGTTGCTACAAAAATGACAGAGCATTTAGTCCTTCCAGAAAAGCTTACAGCACAACCCGAAGATGTTGCCTTAGATATATTTCAAGCGCAACAGAGCAGAAAAAACATACTCTACACAAAATGGATATGGCGTTACGTAATGCTCATTATCAAACACATTCCAGAGTTTTTATTTAAAAAGATGAGTATATGACAAAACACTACGCACGTGAGATCAAAATAGTAGGTGCAATACTTGCACTCAAACTTCTTCTACTCGCACTCATACCACTTACAGGTGATGAAGCCTACTTTATCAAGTGGGCAGATAATCTTGCAAGTGGTTACTACGACCATCCACCTATGGTTGGTTGGCTTATCTACCTTATGAGTTTTATTAACGACTCTATATTTTTCTTCCGTCTTTTTAGTTTTATGGCAGCTATTACAGTCGCCTATGCCATCTATAAAATGGCGCTACTCTACATGGATGAAAACAGGGCTTACTTCCTCTTCTTACTCTTTTTAGCCTCACCTGTAGATATTTTAATGTCACTCTTTACAAATGACATTCCACTAGTCCTTTTTGGCACACTTGGTACACTCTTTTTACTCTACTCTTTGCATACAAAAAGAGTCGTTTTCTACTCAGTTCTTGCTGGAGTATTTTTAGGAGGTGCATTTTTAAGTAAGTACTTTTCTGCTTTTTTACTGCTCTCTTTGCTTGCTTTTGTCCTCATACGCTATAAAACAGGAGCCTTACGTAACATCTTTATCGTCTCTACTATTGTTTTAATCGCAGTTGCACAAAACCTATACTTTAACTACAACTGCTGTTGGAACAACATTATGTTTAACTTTTTTGCAAGAACAGAGAGCCACTACAACCTTGAGACTTTTGGAAACTTCTTACTCAACTTAGTTTATGTAACGACTCCTTGGGGTCTTTACTTTCTCTATAAAGCAAGAAAAAACTTTGTACGCTCCGAACTAATGACACTTTTGGTCTCCATACTAGGGCTTATGTTTGTCATATTCTTTTGGGTATCACTCAAAAATCAAATGGGTATTCACTGGTTTGTTCTGTTTATTCCATACCTCTTTTTACTCTTTGGCTATCTAGATGAGAAACCCTTACGTAAGCTTTTTAAGTACAACACTATTTTTACCTTTATGCACATAGCTATCTTAGTGCCGCTTGCTTCAGCTATACACCTTCTACCACTCTCTTTTTTAGAGAAAAGTTACTACTATGAAGATGCTGTTTTTGCTAAAAAAGTCAAAGAGACATGTGCTGTTCTAGATGAGCAGTTTACAGACAAACCACTCTTTACAATAGGCTATACCAACTCATCTATGCTAAACTATTACTGTAAAAAAGATGCGCCTATGATATTTAGTAACTCTACTTTTGGACGTATGGATGACAGAGCTGTAGATTTTCGAGAGCTTGATGGAAAAAGTCTGTATCTTTTTAACAACAGAGAGATGAAAAAAAATGAGTACACAGATGTCTGTAGTCATGTGAAAATAACTAGATTTTCAATGGAGAATGCAAACTTTTACGTAACAGAGTGTCGAGGGTTTAATTATGAAAAATACAAAGAGCACTATCTAAAAATTCAAAAAGAGAAGTTCTACAGACTTCCTGAATTTTTACCAAAAGGGAAGTGCTACTTTGATGAGCGCTACGGTATAGAGTAACTATGAATTTAGCACTTTTTGACTTTGATGGCACGCTCACAACTAAAGACTCTTTAGAGGAGTTCATTATCTTTGCGGTTGGGAAAAAAACTTACTATGCAAAGCTTCTTCTCTTCTCACCTATTTACCTACTCTATAGACTTAAGATTATGCACAACTCTAAAGCAAAAGAGTTGCTTTTTAGACTCTATTTTAATGGCATAAAAGAAGAAAATTTTAGTAATCTCGCAGAGCGTTTTTCAAAAGACGGCATTACTAAAATTTTACGCGATACTATCTACCATAAACTCCAAGAGCATAAAGAAAATGGCGACAGAGTTATCATCGTTTCAGCCTCAATGAAGTGCTGGCTAGAGCCTTGGGCAAAAGGTGAAAATGTTGAGCTACTCTCTACAGAACTTCAATTCAGAAATGGCGTATTTACAGGGCATTTTAAAACACCAAATTGCCATGGAGCAGAAAAACTACGCAGAGTTAAAGAGTTAGTAAATTTAGAAGATTTTGAAAAAATATACGCCTATGGAGACAGTGATGGGGACAGAGAGATACTCGACGTCGCTGACGTCAAAGTAAAACTCTAAAGAGTTAAGAGCTTTTCATCTCTTATTCGTAACGATTTTTATGTGGGAATTTTTCGACACTAAAGTAGTCATCATCATCCCACTCCTCCTCTTCTTCTTCATACATATCATAGTCAACATCAAAAATTCGTGGGTATCCACGTTTAGAGAGTTCATCATCTACTATGTTTGTATTTACAGCTTTGTTGCTATAAAGCTTAAGGATGTCAGCAATATCTGCTTTATCAACGCCAGCAAGTTCCATTTCAAATTCCAAATCTGAAATTTTCATTGTCGCCTCGTTTTAAAAAAAATAGTGCTCGCTTGTTGTTACACATTTGAGAAGAAAATTATACTCCTTTTTTTGAAAAAATTAATCATAATTTCGATAAAATCACTCTCTATGAAAAATATTATTAAGCTCTTTATTACTATTGCTATTTTTTACTTTCTTTTTAGAAATATAGACTTCGTGGAGTTTAGTAAAATTCTCTTCAATTCACACGGTGGTTGGATACTCGTTGCACTAATTATGCAGTTAACATCTACTTATCTTGCAGCCTATCGCTGGTTTAAAATCTCACAACTTTTAGTCTTTAAAGAGAAGCTCTCTTTTTACGTACAGAGCTATTTCAAGGGAACTTTTTTTAACCAAGTACTTCCATCAAGCATAGGTGGAGATGCTGTTCGTATAATTGATTTAACCCGTAAAGAGTATGACAAAAAAGATGCTTTTTATGTTGTCTTTGTTGATCGTGTTGTAGGGCTTGTAGGGCTTTTAGTTTTAAACCTGCTTGCAACACTCATATTTTTTGGAGCTTTTGACAGAGAGTTCTCTCTGCTTATAATTGCAATTGCACTCAGTGGCATTTTTGGGTTTGCTCTGCTTTTTCAACTTCACAGACTCACTTTTTTAACCAACATTAAAGGCTTAAATCTTTTTGTAAGACTCGCTAATCGTCTAAACAGACTCTATGCTTCAAGAACACTGCTTGTAAAACACATCAGCATCTCTGTAGTGGTACACCTCTTCTCGGTGTTGACGATGTATGGGCTCTCTTTAGCGCTTGGACTTGATCTAAGTTTTCAAACACTCCTTATTGCGGTGCCACCTGTATTTCTACTCACTATTGTACCTATCTCACTAGCTGGATGGGGTGTACGTGAGGGTGCTATGATAGGTATATTTATGCTTGTTGGAGCAGATCAGACTAAAGTACTTGCTATGAGCATTTTATATGGACTACTGCTTATACTCAGTGCCCTGCCAGGTTCATACTTTTGGATAAAGAGTAAAAAAGCTACATAACACTCTAAAGAGTTCTTAGAAAATAATTTCCGTGAGTCAAATCCTCGCTTCGCTCTGAGCCTCACAGAAATCACTTTCTAAGAACTTCAACAGGTTCACAAGTAGCAAAGAATAAACAAGATTTTTAAGGATTAAGAATGAATGTAGATACAATGAGAAACATAGACCACTACGCTGGTGTACCACTCGCTTTTGCTGGAACACTAATTAAAAAAACGGCTGATTTTTTTGTGCCACCAAAAAAAGTAAAACCAAAAAATGTACTTCTTATTGAACTCTCAGAGATGGGAAGTGCTATCCTTGTTGATCCTGCTATGCGTAAACTAAAAGAGAACATTGAAGGTGAGCTCTTTTTTGTAATATTTTCCAAAAACAAAGTCTCTCTACAACTTCTTGGAACAGTTAAAGAGGAGAATATCTTTACTATTGATGAGAGCAGTATAGTAAATCTTGCAACATCATCACTAGCCTTTTTAAAGTGGTGTAGAGAAAAAGAGATAGACTCTGTTATAGACCTTGAGCTCTTCTCTCGCTTTACAGCACTACTTACAGCTTCAAGTGGAGCGGTAAATCGTGTAGGGTTTCACGCATTTCATAACGAAGGGCTTTACAGAGGTAACTTTTTAACACACAAAGTAGCCTACAATGCTCACCAGCACATCACAAAAAACTTCATTGCCCTTGTAGATGCACTTTTGAGTGAAAAACAAGAGCTGCCATTTACAAAACGAATCATATCTGACGATGAGATTCAAATTGCAAAAGCAACTATCAGTGAAGAGGAGCAAGCTTCAGTTCGTGGAACTATTGCTGGACTCTATGAAGGGTTTGATAAAGATAAAAACCCTGTCATCCTTGTGAACTCAAACGCTTCAGACCTTCTGCCACAAAGAAGATGGGACAGAGAAAACTACGGTGAAGTCATTAAAAAAATCCTTGCATATAATGAAAATGCCATAGTACTTTTAACAGGTGCACCGGCAGAAAAAGAGGGAGCACAGCTTCTAGCTGATTATGTCAATGATAAACGCTGTATAAACTTTGCAGGAGCTGTCAAGTTTTTAGAGCTTCCTGCTCTTTATAGTGTCTCAGCATTCATGCTTACAAACGACTCAGGTCCTGCACACTTTGCTTCTATTACTGATATGCACACTTTTGTTATTTTTGGCCCTGAAACACCAGCGCTTTATGGCTCGCTTGGACCAACTACACCTATATTTGCTGGGATGAGCTGCTCACCTTGTGTCAGTGCTTCAAACCATAGAAAAACTCCATGTACTGACAATCAGTGTATTAAAGTTATTACACCTGATTGGGTATTTAACACTCTTAAATTCAAACTTGATGCACTTACTCACTAAAGAGCATAAAAGCGCACTCTGGCTCATAGCCATTGTCGCTCTTTTTCGCCTTCTTGTAGCACCGCATTTAGGTCTTGGTGCAGATGAAGCACACTATCTCATATATGCACTCAATCTTGACTACTCCTACTTTGACCATCCACCGCTTGTTGGTTGGGTACAGTATATTTTCACATCCATTTTTGGTGTCAATGAGTTTGGAGCAAGAGTAAGTGCCATAACTATCGGTGTACTTGTCTCATACTTTATCTACTCATTTTTGTATGCAATTGATCAAAATAAACAACTAGCCTTTATAGGCCTTTTAGCACTTCAAGCATCATTTATATTTAACGCCCTCTTTTTGATGCTTATGCCTGACACCCTACTCTTCTTACTCATTATTCCAATAATGGCTTACGTAAGAGAGCTTGAACAAGAAAATTCACTACAGAACTGGCTTATACTTGGAGTACTTTTAGGTCTAGCAGGTCTTAGTAAGTACACAGCTGTACTTTTCATTGTTCCCATCCTGCTCTACTTTCTCATCAAAAAACGTTACGATATTTTTATAGACCTAAAAATAGCGATTGCAATAGTTGTGGCACTCATTATTATAAGCCCAGTCATCTACTGGAATATTCAAAACGAGTGGATAAGTTTTAGCTACCAAAGCAATCACGTAGTTGCTCATGAGCATATAAACTTCAAAGGTTTTGGAGCATCACTGAGTGCGCAGTTCTTTGCCTATAATCCTTTTTTAACTCCTTTAGCATTTTATGGACTCTATAGAGCTTTTAAATCAAAAAATGACTCACTTCTACTCGCGGCACTTTTTGGGTCTGTACTTTTTGTTTTTTTTACTTACTCAGCTCTGTATAAAACTGCACTGCCACACTGGTCAGCACTCTTTTATCTGCTGTTTATTCCAATAGGAAGCTACTATCTCTACCAAGCTTCTCTTAGATGGAAAAGATATTTAAAATTCTCCATCGGTTTTGGTCTTTTTATCTCAACACTTATCTACCTTGAGATAGCAACTAAGATCATCCCACTTCCAGATGAAAACTCTATTCAACTTGACATCTATGGCTTTGAAAAGATTATGCAAAGAGCAAATGAGCACATAAACAACCCTGAGAGAGAGGCTATTGCTATAACACTCTGGACACTTGCCTCAAGGGCTATTGTCTATAATGACAAATATGACTCGGATGTCTATCTTATAGATGACAGATACGACCAGTTTGACATTTGGGAAAAGAGCTCAGCACTTGGTAAAGATATTGTTTTCATTGACATAAATTTTGCACACAAAGATATAAACAAAACTATGCAGTGTGATTACGTAAGAGAGCTAGAGAGTTTTGCACTCTTAGAAAACTCTGCAAATAAAAACATTACACTAATACTTTGTAAAAACTTTCAAGGACTCAAATGATTTTTTCTACTAAAGAGATTTTACTCTGGCTTGCACTGATGACAGTTCTTATAGTACTAAGCTATAACTATGTAGATAAAAGTGTATCACTCTACTTCATTGAACATGCAGATACCTACAAAGCTTTTGGAAAAAGTATGAGTGTTATAGGTGAGTCACACTGGTACATAGGAGCAGGAGTTTTGGGTGCACTCTATTTTACTTTTGTCAAAAGAAATACTCTTTACAAGACCCGTTTTTTGTTTTTGCTCTATGTAAATCTCTTCTCAGGTCTTGTAAGTATCATCTTAAAACCACTCTTTGGCCGTTTACGTCCATGGAAGCTTGAAAATGGTGAAGATGGATACGGTTTTTTAATAGCACAAAATCCTGACTTTACACTCTTACAAAATATTGAGTTTCAAATCCATATGCTCATAAAAGACTCTACGCACTACTCCTCTTTTCCATCAGGGCATGCAACAACGAGTGTAGCAGTTTTTACCTACCTCGTACTACTTTTTCCTAAACAGACTTATCTCTGGCTAAGCATCACAATACTCTCACTGATGAGTCGTGTTTTTGCAAACGATCACTTTGTGAGTGATCTCTTAGCTGGTATAATTGTAGGCACTTTATCGACACTCTTTATCTACTCAAAAATGAAGGACTCGCTTGAAAAAAATAGTAACTAGAATAGTTCTTGGAGTTGTTGTACTCGCTTCACTCTATGGTATCGGTCGTCTTATAGATGTAAGTTATGGCAGTTTTGAGTTTGTTAAACGCCAGCCCTATATGGTTCTGCCAACAACATCATCCATAACACTCAAATGGCAGACTCCAGAGGAGGAGATAGGTAGTGTTGCTTATGGTGAATCTCCTGAGCAACTCACCAATGTACTCTTTGAAGAGAAGAAAACAAAAAAGCACTTCATCACTATTCCAAAACTCAAAAAGTGTACAAAGTACTACTATAGCGTTACATCTTCTTCACTCAACATTAAAAATAAAGGTCGCTCATTTACCACACTCTGTCCTACAAAAGAGTTGCAACGTTTATGGGTCATAGGTGACAGTGGAGAGAGGGGAAAAAACCAAAAAGAGGTCTATGCAAGATTTTTAGCCTACATAAACTACGACTATGACAAGCTTGACAGATGGCTTTTACTCGGTGACAACGCTTACTCAAGTGGAACACAGAAGCAGTACAACAAGCAACTCTTTAAACCCTACAAAGAGTTAGTAAAACGTTATGCTCCTCTTGCTGTTATAGGAAATCATGATGCAAGACGTTGGGCTTTTTATGACATATTTGACTCGCCTATAAATGGCGAATCAGGAGGGGTGGCTTCTGGTGCAAAAGAGTACTACTCCATAGATGAGGGTAATCTTCACCTCGTAATGCTTGATAGTGAAACTGTCAACAGAGACGCCGATGGAGCAATGGCCCAGTGGCTTAAAAAAGATTTAGCTGCAAACACAAAACCATGGGTAGTTGTGGCATTTCATACACCTCCATACAGTGATGGTGGGCATAAGTCAGATAGTGACTTTGATAGCGGAGGACGTCTTAAAGATATGCGTGAGAATTTTGTGCCTATTTTTGATGAGTATGGCGTTGATGTAGTACTCAGTGGGCATTCACACGGTTATGAGCGTTCAAAACTCATCATAAACCACACGAGTAAAAGTGATACATTTTCTACTAAAAACATCCTTCAAGATAAAAAAACAGACTATACAAAGTCACGCCACAGCAAAAAAAACAGTGGAACTGTTTATGTTGTCTGTGGTTCTTCTGCCAAGGTAGATGGGGCGACTTACTCTCACCCTGCAATGCCTTATAGTATGGGAGCCATGGGCTCACTAATTTTAGAGATAACACCAACTAAATTTACATCGAAGTTTTTAACCATGAGCGGTGTAATTGCAGATGAGTTTACAATAACAAAAGAGGAAAAATAATGCATAAAAGCAACATAAGCATAATCATTTTAGCGGCAGGAAAAGGAAGTCGTATGAAGTCTTCTAAAGCAAAGGTACTGCACGAAATCAGCGGAAAGCCTATGCTATACCACATCATTAAAGCCTCTTTAGAGATCTCTGATGATGTGAGTGTGGTAGTAGCGCACCAAAAAGAGTCCGTCATAGAGAAAATGTATGCAGAGTTTGATAATATTCACTTTGTTATTCAAGATGCACAAAACTTTCCTGGAACTGGTGGTGCAATGAAAAACGTAACACCAAAAAATCAAAAAGTACTTGTGCTCAATGGAGATATGCCACTCATAACAGCCAAATCACTGCAAGGTTTTTTAGAGAGTGATGCAGATGTTATCATGTCTATTTTTGACTTAGAAAACCCAAGTGGCTATGGGCGTGTCATTATAAATAAATCAAAAGAAGTAGAGTACATAGTCGAGCAAAAAGATGCAAATGAGGAAGAACTTGCTGCAACTACAGTAAACGCTGGAGTCTATGCCTTTAGCAAAAGTGTTATAGAGAATTACATCCCGCTCTTACGTAACGACAATGCGCAAGAGGAGTACTACCTTACAGATGTGATTGCGATGGCAAAAAAAGATGGACTCTCTATTACCCCACTTTTAGTAGATGAAGAGCACTTTAAGGGGGTAAACTCAAAAGAGGATTTAGCAGCCGCTGAGATAATTATGCAAGAGCGCATAAAATCGCATTGGATGCAAGCGGGAGTTACTATGCAACTCCCTCACACCATCTATATTGAGTCTAGTGTGGAGTTTGAGGGTGAGTGTGTCGTAGAAAATGGTGTACGCATTACAGGTAAAAGTAAAATAATCAACTCTCATATCAAAGCGCACTCTGTTATTGAGGAGAGTTTTGTGAAAGACTCAGATGTTGGTCCACTTGCTCACTTGCGTCCTGCCTCATCTTTAGAAGATACACACATAGGTAACTTTGTTGAAGTGAAAAAATCACAGCTCAAAGGTGTAAAAGCTGGTCACTTGAGCTACATTGGCGATGCAGAAGTAGATGAGGGAACAAACATTGGTGCAGGTGTTATTACTTGTAACTATGATGGAGTTAAAAAGTACAAGACTATTATTGGCAAAAATGTTTTTGTAGGAAGCGACTCGCAACTTGTAGCGCCGGTAACTGTAGAAGATGATGTTATGATTGCTGCTGGTACAACGCTGACAAGTGGAACGGTTACGAAAGGTTCACTTGCTCTAAGTAGAACAAAAATACGCTTTATAAAAGATTTTTACTACAAATTTTTTGGCAAAGAGAAGATTTAACGCTCATTTTACACTTTTGAAATAGCATAGTAAAGTAAGGAGTTTACAATGAAACAGTTCATTTTTATGCTATTTTTTATATCTTCTCTTTTTGCTAAAGAGATTACCCTCACCTCTTCTGATGGGTTCAAATTACACGCTTGGCTTGACAAACCTACAAACACTCAAAAATCAGCCCCTATCATCCTTTTTGCACATCAGTTTGGAGCAGATCATACTATCTGGAGTGATTTAGCAAAGAAGTTTAACCAAAAAGGTTACGTAACACTTAATGTTGACCTACGTGGACATGGAAAGTCTATCTTACAAAATGGACAAAAAAATAGTGTCATCACTGATGTAGGGCTCGACCATATTAGAGAAGCGCTTAAACAGAGTAATAAAAAAGTTGTTTTTAAAAATATTCCATCAGACTTAATGCTCTGGCTTGAACATCTTAGCGAAGATGACACTATTGACATGGATAGACTCTATCTCTTTGGATCTTCTTTAGGTGGAGGAGGCATCATCCCCTTACTAAGTGAATATGAGGCAAAAGGGCTCGTAGCAATCTCTAGTGGACGATTGGCAGAGCTTAGTGAAGAGACAGATATGGCACTCTCAATGTCCATGACAAAACAGCTCTACATCGCTGCAAAAAATGACCCGCTTGGAGCGGCACAAAGATCACTTGATTATGCGAAAAAGGCTATCTTAGGAACTGCAATTATTATCTCAGGTGATGGACATGGAACAGTTTTGCTGCCTCAAGTTGAAGAGTATATATTTACTTTTATGCAACAGATAAAATAAAATATAAAAATAAGAGCCTTAAGAGAGTTTGTCTAAAGCACTCTCATAGGCTTCTAAATTAAGTCCAAACTCTTCAATAGTTGCTTTTGCACCTGCCAATGATGCTTCACTTATACTACCATCAAGCTCCATTGTTTGACGAATAGCTTTAAGCTGTGCGGTGAGTTCTGCAAGCTGCTGGGGAGCATTCTGAGGTTCTTCACTTGATTCTAAAATTCTAATGAGTGCTTCATCAAGCTCCCAACTTCTAAAAAGTGCTGCTGTAATCTCATGCGCACTCGCTCCACAGACATCTTTTTCAGCTTTGCTAACCTCTTTTGTATTTTCTAAAGCCTTACGTAAGGCCTCTTCTTGATTATCTTCTAAGGCTACTTTAGCAAGG
>Ga0272440_1000662_pt1 | contig 28852 bp, 21 predicted proteins | sample SSMMMBAug17_FD_192440 | JGI IMG/M metagenome (GOLD analysis project Ga0272440, IMG submission 192440) | Marine sediment archaeal communities from Little Sippewissett salt marsh, Falmouth, MA, United States - SSM-MMB-Aug17 | ecosystem: Environmental > Aquatic > Marine > Wetlands > Sediment ... | reverse complement strand
GAATACGTTTCATGAACATATACTCCTTTGATTATTTTTTGTTAACATAACGTATTATAAAGAAACAAATTTATTGAATCAACAAATATTCGCAGTAATTGTTTACTGAAAAGCGATTGATGGAATGGATCTTTTCTGCCAGGGTCTTTAGCTCCTGCTGTCAGACATCTGGTCATATGCTGGACTTTGAAAAATTTATCCAGTTTTTGACACTGTTTCAGTCGATGTTCAAGTTTTTATTTCAATCTACCGCAGCTCGTTCCCAGGCAAAGTCTAGGAACGAGCTGCGGTAGCTTGCTGGAAGTCAAGTCTAAAAAATTTGAATATCAATGTTTCATCTTTCATGCACCTATTGTAAGGTATATAACAAATGCTCTATTCTCTGTCAATTGTCAACTTCTTTGCATATTCTTCAAAGCCTTCGAAGATACTTGACAATTATTTTTTACCAGGTTATTAATGAATACTTTTGATGGGCGCATTCCAAAAAAGTCGGACATTCATTGATGATCATTGAAAAATGATTTATTTCGGCAAATCCAAGAACAGCGTAGGGCTAAAGCCCAAGGCCAAATGGAAAAAGGACGCTAAAGCGCCCTCAATACCATTAAGCAAATTATCAATAAATTGGTTGATCTTTTCAATATGGATAAAATTTGCCTGCAACCAATTCAGTACCTATTATGTAACTTGAGGGCGCTTTAGCGTCCTTTTTCCATTTGGCCTTGGGCTTTAGCCCTACGCTGTTCTTGGATTTGCCGAAATAAATCATTTTCAATGTTTCTCTCTAAAAAGTCCGACTTTTTGGGAATGCGCCCCTTTAGATTTTACTTCAAATATTATTAGGGAAAGCTTGGAAAATAACATGCTCACTTTTTTTTGTCGTCCAAAAAATGCTCTATATTAATAAAATATTAGAGGCACTCTTTTCTTAATTCTGTAAATTCTGTAGATTCTAAAATCCAACACAAATATATGGTATAGTTTTTGCGTTATCATCAAAGAAAGATTCATCATTTTTACCCGGAAGCAATGATATTTTGCATTTGGGAGAATTTAACATTTGAATAATTCAGGAAATCGGTATGAATAATTCTAAACAAGCCCTGTCACAGTTCAAATTAATAATCAAAGCCTTTGAAATAATTTCTGAAGGCATCATGATTACAGACAAAAAAAAGAAAATTATCACGATTAACAAGGGCCTTGAAAGAATCACAGGTTATACATCCTCGGAAATTGTGGGCAAAGATCCCAAAATCATTTCATCCGGATGGCATGATCGTGAATTTTATCAAGCCATGTGGAAAAGTGTATATCAAAACGATATATGGCAGGGTGAAATTCATGATCGGCGTAAGAATGGCGAAATTTATGTGCAGTATCTGTCCATTTACGCGGTTAAAGACGAACAGGGCAAATTAACCAATTACATTGGCATTTACAATGATATTACAGAACAATATGACGCACAAAAACGAATTAACCGATTGACCCATACAGACAACCTGACCAATTTGCCCAATCGCAAATCATTGATGATAAAACTGAACAATGCGATTTGCTTTGCCAGCCAAAATGATCTGATGTTTGGCTTGATGCTGTTTGATATGGATAATTTTAAAAAAATTAATGATTCTGCCGGACATAAAGTTGGAGATTTGCTATTAATTCAGATCGTCAAAAAAATTAAGCTCAGAATTACAGATATCGCTACAATGGCAAGACTTGGTGCTGACACCTTTGCAATCGTTTTTGAAAAATTGAAACAAATTGAAGACATGGTTTATTTTGCACATCAGATTTTGGACATATTGGACCATTCCTTTATTATAGAAAATCAAGAATTTTTTGTTTCAGCCAGCATTGGCATGTGTTTTTATCCTGAGGATTCACAAACTGCTGAAAAAATGGTTCAATATGCAGATATTGCCATGAATCGTGCAAAGTATCTTGGTAAAAATCGATTTGAATTATACACACAGGCGCAAAGTGAAAAAATAAAAGAAAATATTTTCTTGGAAAATAGCCTCAGAAAAGCAATTAAGAACAATCAATTGACCATCTATTATCAGCCGCAGGTGGAAATTGCTTCAGGAAAAATAACAGGATGTGAGGCTTTATTACGATGGTATCAGCCTGAAAAAGGGTTTATACCGCCTGATAGATTTGTCCCCATTGCCGAAGAAAGTGGGTTAATTGGTATCATCGAAGAATGGCTTCTTAATGAAACGGCCAGGCAAATTAAAGAATGGAAAATGCGCGGTTTCCATTTAATGATGTCTGTGAATATTTCAAATTATCGGTTCAAAATGAAAGATTTTGTTGAATCGACCCGAAATATTATTGAATCCCAACAGGCCAGATGTGAATGGTTTGAACTGGAGTTGACCGAACGAATTGTGATGGATCATGAAGATGTTATTGAAAAATTGAATCAACTGAAAGGCCTTGGATTTCAACTGTCTCTGGATGATTTTGGCACTGGTTATTCATCATTGGCCTACTTAAAAAAGTTTAATATTGATAAGCTTAAAATTGATAAATCCTTTATCCAGGATCTGCCTGATGATGCCCAAAGCAGAGACATTGTCCGCGCAGTCATTTCCATGGCGGACTCACTGAATATGGCTTCAATTGCTGAAGGCGCAGAAACAAAAGGTCAGCTTGATTTTCTAGCAGAACTTAATTGCATGGCCTATCAGGGGTACTATTTCAGCAAACCGGTTCCTGTAAACGAATTTGAAAAACTATTGCAATAATTCAGGATCAATCTATGAAAAAAATTCGATTTATCTTAATTATTTTTTTTATACATGCCAGCACCTCACCCTTATATGCAATACATCTATCGTTTACAACACAAAATCTTGAACCTTTCAGTTTCCTCAGTGATCATGGTCCTGCGGGGCCTTCGGTTGATATTGCCAGAGCTATCTGTGATGAAATGGAGGCTGATTGTATTATTGATCTGTACCCCTGGCGACGCGCTTACTATGAAGTTAAACGCGCTCGGGCCAATGGTATTTTTTTTATTGGAAAAAATCCCGATCGTGAACGATGGCTTACATTTTCGCCACCAATTGTTGGGACAGAGTATGGTTTTTTTGTCAATCATAACAATCCATTGGTTTATCATACGTCCAATGATATTGAAGGCTATATTGTTGGGGTGTTCGGACCATCAAATACATCCGCATCTTTACAAGAAATAAAAATTGAAATGGTTAATTTTTATATTGATATGGAGGATAATGACGAAGCCGGATTTCGCAAACTATCTGTTCAGCGTGTCAATGCGGTATATTCCAACCGCGATGTGGGGTTCAGTCTGATCAAAAAGCTTGGCCTTTCAAATATCCGATATGCGGGTGCGCATTGTAAATTATTTTATTATTTTGCATTCAATCCAAAACTCACACCTGAAAAATGGATTGAACAATTCAATGAAGCTTACCGGAAATTATATCGGTTAGAGAAAATCCACCAAATATTAAAAAAATATGATATGAACCCTGCGCCTTTGTTTTGAATATATATGCAATAAAAAGCTCTTTTTTATCTTGAATTTTGAAAGCCTGATTAAAAAAGGTTGAATTCATTTTCAATATCAATTATGAAATTCTTTTAAGTTCACATTTACGATCAGGTTTTTTTAAACAATTAAAATATAAAGATATGCCCAATACACCAAAACTATTACCTCTGGTTGCAGACGAAACAGGACAAATATTCGAACTTGAAGGTTTCAACGCAGTCGGTTGCAGTGGCCCAGATAATTTCGACATATTAACGACCAAAAACACCATCGCCATGCCCTATGGCAGTGAACTGATGTTTTTACCTGATCGGTCTCCCATTGTGTATAATCCGGAATCAGATTCCTTTGAAGCCATTTATGAAAACCCATATGAACCAGGGGCATCCTTGTTTCCAGTAGCGGTATTTTGTTCACCAGGCTATGTTTTATCTCAAGTGGGAGCATTTTTACCTGATGATGACTGTCACCCCTTGCCCCTGTTTTCATATGGCGCTGTTGGATGGGGACAGGATGGTTTTCGTGTGGCAGCCATTCAGGTGGACTGGGAACCCCGCCAGGATTTGCGTCAAATGCCAATTTCAAAAATTCGGGCAGGGGTGAAACGATTTCAAACATTTATGCCCAAGAATCGGTTAAGAAAGCATCTGGAACATTGCGCGCTGGTTTATGGATGTCCGGCAGCCAAGAATCTATTCATTGGTCGATACGAAGCGCCCCTCCCCACATCAACATCTTGCAATGCAAGGTGTTTGGGATGTTTGTCTTCGGCCAATAATTGTGCCAACCGATGCAGTCAGGATCGTATCACATTTACGCCATCGGCAGATGAGATTTCCGAAATTGCTCTTGCACATATGCAAAAAGTAAAATATTCGGTGGTCAGCTTTGGTCAGGGATGTGAAGGCGAACCTTTGTTGGCATCACATGTCATAGAACCGGCCATAAAAAAAATTCGTCAACAAACAGATGCAGGAACGATCAATCTAAATACCAACGCCAGCCGGCCTGATTTACTCAAACCGCTTTTTCATGCAGGACTAGACAGCATGCGGGTGAGTATCAATTCTTTTCAGAAAGAAGCCTATTTAAGATATTTTCGGCCGGTCAATTATACATTTGAAGATGTTATAAAAAGCATTGAAATTGCCTTATCTCTTGACAAATATGTTTCACTGAACTATTTGAACTGTCCGGGCGTGACAGATTCTCCAAATGAAGTTCAGGCCCTTGAAAATTTTTTAAAACAATATCCGATACATCTGATTCAATGGCGAAATTTGAATATCGACCCCATATGGTATTACAATCAACTACCTGACATAATAGCAGAAAAAGGGATTGGCATGGGGAATTTATTAAACCGCCTGACCCATAATTTTCCGAATCTTCGGTTTGGATATTTTAATCCATCAAAAGAAAAATCTGCTCATGCTTGAATCTCAAAAAAGTTTACAGCAATGGATACAAAGACCACTACAAATAGGCACGCGACATCTGAATAATAGACTGGTCTTTGCACCAATGTCAGGTCTGGGGCATGTGGCTTTTCGGGAATTACTGGCTGATTATGGACACTATGCCCTTTTATTCTCTGAAATGAGCAGTGCAAAGGCGATCCCCCAGGAGAATCGACATGTGTCACCCATTTTTCGATGGCGAGATGAAGAACGACATTTACTTGTCTGGCAAATATTGGGAAATAGGCCCCATGACATGGCCAAAGCAGCCAAACGCATTGAAAAAGAAGGTTTTTTTGGAGTGGATATTAATTTTGGATGTTCGGTCGCACGTATCTGTAAGCGCGGTATGGGCGCATATTTACTGAAAAACCCGGATCAGGCAATGGATATTATCAAAGCTGTTCGGGATGCTGTGGATATTCCACTTTGGGTAAAATTTCGAACCGGATGGCTGGATGCAAATAATCGGATTAAACTGGAACCTTCAGATTTATCTGACAGGGCTGTCGATTTTGCCTGCATGCTTGAAGCGGCTGGTGCAGATGCAATCACGTTTCATCCGCGCGTAGCGCCGGACCGACGTACCCGACCGCCAAAATGGGCGCACATTGCTAAAATAAAGCAGGCAGTAAATATACCGGTCTTTGGTAATGGTAATGTATTTGATAAAAATGATTGTTACAATATGTTTGATCAAACGGCCTGTGATGGGATTTCACTGGGCAGAATCGCATTGGCCAAACCCTGGTTTTTTGCATCGTTAAATGATATGTTTAACGCTGATGATAAGACCTATAAGGAAGCCATCTTTCGATATATTCATTTGCTTGAAACACACTATGATCCGCAGCAGGCAATAAAAAGATTATATAAATACACCAGATATTATTGCGCCAGTTTTCGGTTTGGGAATACACTTCGCGCTAAGATCCGAAAATCAAAAACATTTGATGAAATCAAATCGGTATTAAATCATTTTTTTGAAAGTCCTTTACTGTTAAATCAGCGCCCTAACGAAAATCTGTTTGTTTGAATAATTGACGTTACGTGAGGTGATAATTTATGAATTCACAAAATTCGCTTATGCGACTCATAAAAAAGAATAAACGACTCTTTATCATTATTGGCATCTGCCTGTTTTTGCTGGAAATGGAAATATTTGCTGTTGCCATATTGAAATCAGGCAATCAATCCAAAATTGTGGTGATCAATGATCAGAATAATGTCATCTACGAAGCTGATGGCAGCAATCTGACAGATTTCAACAAATATTATTTTGAAAAAAATTTTGGTCCGCTGGATCAATATGAAGTCAAACTCAGGTCGAAAGAAGTTCCCTTTCCTTTTCGCGCATGGTTTACAGCAGCTTTTGGGATACCAGTGGGTATCGTATTACTGGTGGCATTTGTTTTTAAGGCCATTACAAATTTATTGGGTGAGGATGATAAAAAGACACAGAAAGCATCAGAAAAACAAACCGGTGATGAAAACGCTTTTGAAAGCGTACTTCATCGTATCAGTGATATTAATATATTTGTTATCGGCGCAGTTGTTTTTTTATCTTTATTTGCCTACTGGGTCATCCCCAACTTTATCACTTATATTGGTGAGGTTGGCGCACATGCCATTCTTCGATTTAAATGGTTTTTTCTTGTGGCTGCCATTCTATTATTTGGGCTTTTTGTCTGGGTAATTTATTTGCGATATTTATTGGCCACAAAAACAATTGAAAGCAAAACAGAGATTGAAAAACAAAAACTTCAATTAACCTATCAGGGAGAAGACACCAAACAAATTGCCTGGGAATCTCCTGAAAATGACAAGGCGGAAGATTCTGATGCCCCAATTGATGCCAAAATTATTTCAGAAGGTTAAGACGATCAATTATAACCAATTACCTCCCATTGTTCAAGGCATTCAGAGATTATCGGATATCAGAATGGCTTCTGTGTCACAACAATGGCCGTCTACTTCTATTTATGATGTAAACGATACCTTACAACAAACCCTAAATAATATCCAGATTCCCTCTGCAAAGAAGGGACCGGTTGTCGGTATTGCTGTTGGAAGTCGAGGCATTGACCAACTTGAACATGTGGTGCATCACTGTATTCAATTTCTTCGCGCAAAAGGTTTGACGCCTGTAATTATACCTGCAATGGGAAGCCATGGCGGTGGAAACGCATCCGGGCAAAAAGAAGTGCTTGCCACACTTGGTATTACAGAATTATCAATGGGCGTACCTGTACTGGCAGATATGGATACCGTTCAAATTGGATCTATATCCCAGGATTTTCCGGTTTTTTTTTCCAAAACAGCCATTGAAGTAGACCATCTTATTCTTATTAATCGCATCAAATCGCACACAAAATTTAAGGGATCTCTTGAAAGTGGGCTATGCAAAATGCTCAGTATTGGCCTTGGAAAAGCAACAGGCGCCGGCTTATATCACCAAAAAGCTGTTACTGAAGGATTTTTTTGGATTGAAACCATTGCCCAAATGATTATTAATGATTATAATATAATGTTTGGGTTGGCATTGATTGAGAATCAGAATGGCCACTTAGCACATATAGAAGCAATCCCTGGAAAAAATATTGTTTCGCGTGAAAAAGAATTGCTTTTAAAAGCCAAAAAATTGATGCCTTCAATCCCATTTGATCAAATTGATATTCTTATGATTGATGAAATTGGCAAAAATATCAGTGGGATTGGAATGGATTCCAATGTTACTGGTCGTCATCGGGATATTGTGGGAAATGTTTATGCAAAACCGCATGTCAAACGTATCTATGTGAGAAATTTGTCAAAAAAAACTCAGGGAAATGCGAATGGAATCGGACTTGCGGATGTTATACACACCCGATGTCTGAAATCAATGGATTTTGAAGCGACATACATGAATGCACTTACAGCATTATCACCCGAAAAAGCGACTGTTCCCATTTTTTTTGACTCTGATCAGCAGTGTTTGGCAGCATGCTTGCATACAACAGGTAAGGTAAGCGGTCAATCGCTAAGACTTGTTTGGGTTAAAAATACTGGCAGTTTGCAGCGTTTTATTGTGTCAGAAGGCTTGAAGCCCGACATCAAAAAACACCCCGCTGTGAGTCTGATGACAGATTGGTCACCCATATCGTTTGATGCATGTGGAAATATTCTTGAACACTAATTTTTTTAAATTTTTCAAATTAATATCTTGACATGGCAATAAAGTTTCGATAGGAATGAATTAAAGTGATTTTGGTCTCTTCCTAAGAGTGAATCAATAGAATGCGATGATTCACTCCCAAAAAAAGGATACCACAACATTTGCTTTTCAGATTAAATCCTAATACTTAAAAAGATGAACAACATGTCTAAAATGCTTGAAATAATTTAACTACATGGAATACAAATCACTGATATATGACGTATTCCTGGATTCCATATTACAAAATTAAGACAAATATAAATTAAAAAAGTAAATATCATTAATCCCATTCTATGATCATCATAAGTGATTATTCTAATTATTTGAATTTTTAAAATAATACAAGTAGTTTTTTAGAAATATTGGCGGATTATTCTATTTTTTTTACTAAAAAAAAGGAAAAAATTATGAATATTAACATTGAAAAAAATATTGTTGAATTCAAGCCAGAGAGTGCTGAAGAAGCAAAGCAATTGGAGTCACTTTGGAAAACAATTGTTGATTGTGCAAGATTTAACAAAAAAATGGTTCCAATGGGAGAATTTGTCCCCAAACATGAAGAAAAAAATATTGCACGTTTTGTTATTGAAGGTGAGGCAGAAACCAATACAGAAGGTATTCCTGAAGCATATGCGGATACCGACAGCAAGTACATCTGCATGACCTGCAATAAATATGTTGATTTAAAAAAAGGTGATCGCATTCCACTTTGTTGTGGAAAGTTAATGGAAACTTTGGATTGATTTACTCAATCCAATAATCAATGGAGATTTTTTATATGGTAGAAGCAAAAGTGGGTTGTTCAGAACCAATAAAATCCGCATTGAAAAATGAGTCTATTGACACAAAACAAATTCAAAAGGAGTTTATTATGAATACTGCAAGAGTTGGCGCAAAAGCGCCTGATTTTGAAGCCAAAGCCTATCAAAAGGGTGCATTCATATCTGTTAAGCTCTCAGATTACCTTGGTAAATGGGTGATGATATGTTTTTACCCAGGAGACTTTACATTTGTCTGACCGACAGAAATATCAGCGGTCGCTGATAAATATGATGTTATGCAAAAATTGGGGGTAGAAGTACTTTCTGTTAGTGTAGACAGTGTCTTTGTTCACAAAATCTGGGATGAAGAAGAACTGTCAAAAATGGTTGAAGGCGGAATTCCCTTTCCAATGGTCTCTGATGGGGGCGGTAAATTGGGACAATTGTATGGAGTATATGATGATGCCGCAGGTGTTAACATTCGTGGAAAATTTTTAATTGATCCGGATGGCGTGATTCAAGCAATGGAAGTATTATCACCACCTGTTGGCAGAAGTGTGAATGAAACCATTCGACAGATTCAGGCATATCAGCTTGTTCGAGAGACTGGTGGTAAGGAAGTTTGTCCTGCTGAATGGGCGCCTGGTAAACCGACATTAAAACCAGGTCCAGATTTAGTCGGCAAGGTTTGGAAAGAATGGAAACCATAGGATATTTCCGAATCATCCAATAAAATCTGCTAAAAGACAAATACATGAAGAGACGTTGTCCTGGCAATATCTCTTCATAATGAAATTCGTATCTATGAAATCATATACTGTGTGAATCATTACTTGATCAAACAAGCCTTTATTAAAACTTTTCATCTTTACTTTAAATCGTGCTTTACGTATTTTCGTGAAAGCAAAACCACAACCTTAGTAGAGTATTATTATGAACATTGTAGAATTAAAAGACAAAACTATCAATGACTTAAACCAGATGGCTAAAGATCTCAATCTTGAGGGGGCCGCTGGTTTACGAAAACAGGAACTTATTTTTTCAATTCTTCAGGCACAAATTGAAAAAAATGGCCAGATCTATGGTGAAGGCACATTGGAAATTTTACCTGATGGATTTGGATTTTTAAGAGCACCTGATTGTAACTATCTTCCAGGGCCGGATGATATTTATGTATCCCCTTCCCAAATTCGTCGGTTTAACTTGAAAACCGGTGATACAGTTTCCGGTCAGATTCGACAGCCCAAAGAGTCGGAGCGTTATTTCGCACTACTCAAGGTAGAAGCGGTCAATTATGAAGATCCGGAAAAATCTCGAGATAAAATTCTGTTTGATAATTTGACACCGCTTTATCCAACAGTAAAAATGAATCTCGAACGTGAGGAAGAGAACTACTCCATGCGTGTTATGGATTTACTCACACCCATTGGTTTTGGCCAGCGCGGTTTGATTGTATCTCCTCCCCGGACTGGCAAGACGATGTTGCTTCAGAATATTGCGAATAGTATCAATGCCAATCATAAAGATGTGAATCTGATTGTGCTGTTAATTGATGAGCGACCGGAAGAAGTCACCGACATGCAACGCTCTGTTGATGCCGAAGTGATCAGCTCAACATTTGATGAACCGGCACAGCGTCATGTTCAGGTTGCCGAAATGGTTATCGAGAAGGCCAAACGTCTGGTGGAACACCGCAAGGATGTTGTGATCCTGCTGGATAGTATTACACGTCTGGCACGTGCTTATAATACAGTGGTGCCGCCCAGTGGTAAAATTTTATCTGGTGGTGTGGATTCCAATGCCTTACATCGCCCCAAACGATTTTTCGGTGCGGCGCGTAATATCGAAGAAAGTGGCAGTCTGACAATCATTGCCACAGCATTGGTCGAAACCGGCAGCCGCATGGATGAAGTTATCTTTGAAGAGTTCAAAGGTACTGGCAACATGGAAATCCACCTGGATCGACGCCTTTCTGATAAACGAACCTTTCCGGCCATGGACATTAATAAATCCGGCACACGACGTGAAGAACTGCTTCTAGATGAATCTGTACTTCAACGTGTTTGGATCTTGAGAAAAATTCTTGCCCCCATGAATCCTGTCGATAGCATGGAATTTTTATTGGAAAAAATGACAGGCACAGAAAATAATAAGGTTTTTCTTGATTCAATGAATTCTTAATGATATAGTACCCAATTTTTATGCACGAATCGCTTTTCATAAGGATCGGTGTGTTTATTACTGATTATCAATTTGGAAGCGAAAAAAACCGCATAATTATGAAGGAGTCAACCAATGAAAAAAGGAATTCATCCGGATTATCAACAAACCACCATTAAGTGTGCTTGTGGTAATGAAATTGTTGCAGGTTCGACCAAAAAAGATATCAAAATTGAAATCTGTTCGCACTGTCATCCATTTTTTACCGGAAAACAAAAACTGGTCGATACGGCCGGACGAATTGAACGATTTAAGCAAAAATATGCAAAGTTTAATTCACAAAAACAATCTGCGTAATTGAGAGAATATGTTTGATCGATTAAAAGGGGTTGAGCGTCGATTTGATGAAATCGAGCGTTTACTCAGTCAACCTGATATTGTAAATGATCAGGAAAAATATCAGAAAATTGCCCGAGAGCATTCAGAATTGTCCAAAGTCGTTCATGCCTATCGGAGCTATCAATCAACTGCCACTCAAATAGATGATGCCAGAGAGTTAATGAAAGATTCTGATCCGGATATGAAAGAGCTTGCCCGGGAAGAATTAACCGAATTGACTGAGACAAAAGAACGTCTTGAAAAAGAATTAAAATTATTATTGATTCCAAAAGATCCCAATGATGGTAAAAACGTGCTGATTGAGATTCGCGCGGGTACTGGCGGTGATGAAGCTGCTTTGTTTGCGGCAGATCTATTTCGCATGTACAGTCGCTATGCGGAAAATCATGCATGGAAAGTTGAGGTCATGAGTGAGCATCTGACTGGTGTGGGCGGTTTTAAAGAAATTGTCGCCATGATTTCCGGTGATGATGCCTATCGTGTACTCAAATATGAGAGCGGTACGCACAGAGTGCAGCGTGTTCCGACCACTGAAAGCCAGGGGCGTATTCATACATCAGCGGTAACAGTTGCTGTATTGCCTGAAGCGGAAGATGTCGATATTCAAATTGATCCAAATGATTTAAAAATTGATGTTTACCGGTCAACCGGCCCAGGCGGGCAAAGTGTGAATACAACAGATTCTGCTGTAAGAATCACGCATGTCCCATCAAACCTGGTTGTGACCTGTCAGGATGAAAAATCTCAGCACAAAAATAAGGCAAAAGCATTAAAAGTGCTTCGTGCCAGACTGTTAGATGTTAAAAACCGAGAACAGCATGACAAACGATCTGAAGAACGAAAGAATCAGGTGGGAAGCGGTGATCGAAGCGAACGTATACGCACATACAATTTTCCTCAGGGTCGGGTAACCGATCATCGTATCGGCCTGACATTATACAAGCTCGAAAACATTCTGGCAGGAGATATTCAGGAGATTGTGGATCAATTAATTACCTATTATCAGACACAGGCGTTGCAAGAAGTTGATGAAATCCGAACAGTGGACAATTAAGTCTGTCCTCGATTGGACACAAACATATTTCAAAGAAAAATTTGTTGAAAGTCCCAGGCTGTCGGCTGAAATATTATTGGCAGACACATTGGGGCTTGAACGAATAGATTTATACCTTCAATTTGATCGTCCCCTCGACAAACCGGAACTGGCAAGCTTTAAAGCCAAACTGCTAAGGCGGGCACAACACGAACCTGTCGCATATATCACAGGAAAAAAAGCCTTCTGGAAATCAACCTTTAACGTTTCTCCCCATGTCCTGATCCCGCGTCCGGAAACCGAATTATTGTTAGAAAATGCAATTTCGTTGATACAATCAAAACAGGGAAGCATGCGGATTATTGAGTTAGGTGTGGGTACAGGTGCGATTATTGTATCGTTAGCCAATGAATTTCCCGACCACGCATATTTTGGGACGGATTATTCTGTTCAGGCAATTCAAATTGCAATGCAAAACGCCCGGCAGAACATTGATCACAATAATCGTATTCAATTTGTTGTATCTGAATGGTTTGAAGCACTTTCAACACGATATCCATTTGACTTGATCATATCCAACCCACCCTATATTGCAAAAGAGGTATTCAGTAACCTTCAACCTGAAATAACGCGTTTTGAGCCGCAATTGGCTTTGGATGGCGGACAGGATGGATTCATTCATATTCAAACAATTATTCAGCAGGCAGCAAATTATCTTTCCACTGATGGTGTCTTACTATTAGAGATTGGTTTTGATCAACGCAAAGCTGTAGAAAAGTGTGTTGCTTCAAGTAATGATTTTAAGACAGTAAATATCATCAAGGATTATGCAGGGCATGATCGAATTGCCTGTATATCGGGTGTTTCACCATGAAAACATTTTCCAAAAAATACGCGCATCAAGTGGCTGAAATATTTCAACAGATGGATCAGGCCTACAAAAAAGCAGCCGATGCCTACGATTTTGTCTGCAATGGCTGTGAAGACAATTGTTGCAATACACATTTTTTTCACCATACGCACATTGAATTTGCTTATCTTGTTGAAGGATTGACCCAATTGCCTGTTCACCAACAGAATCAGATCATTGAAAAAGCGCATCAGGTTTGTGAAAAAACACAAGAACGATTGGATTCGGATCAACGTGTCTGGCTCTTGTGCCCACTGAATGAGAATGGAAAATGTATGCGCTATGATTACCGCCCCATGATCTGTCGCCTTCATGGCCTTGCCCATGAACTGAAATTCCCTGGAAAACCTGTTCAATATACCCCCGGATGCAATGCGTTTTCTCAGCATTTCAACACATTGAATTTAAATGAATATTATACTCTCGATCGAACGCCGCATTATATGCGTATGGCCCGATTGGAGCAGCAATTTATGTCGGAATATGGTATTTCCCAACGATTCAAAAAAACAATTGCAGAAATGCTGATTTTGCCCTGGCAGAACAATGATTCAATTTTTACTACATGCTTTCAGGCGCACTCACCCCCAAAAGCGACAGACCATTGCGAATAACTGTTTGAACCGCTTTGATTAAATAAAGCCTTGCTGTGGTCAAAGCGGGATCATCAGATAATACCCTGTTTTGATTGTAATAATTATGAAACAGTGATGCCAGATGTGTTAAATAATATGCGATTCGGTGTGGCTCTAGCCGAGCAGCACTGGTCATTACAGTTTCAGGAAACTCTGTCAATGCTTTGATCAGGCGCAAATCATCAGATGTATTGAGTGCATCTACTGTGTCACAGGTGTCATCCATGACTTTACCCGACGATTTTCTCAAAATACTCGAAATCCTGGCATGAACATATTGAACATAGTAAACAGGATTGTCATTGGTTTGTTTTTTTGCGAGTTCAAGATCAAAATCAAGTTGACTATCATGATGGCGCATTAAAAATAAAAATCGACAGGCATCAGGACCGACTTCATCCACAACATCTTTTAAAGTGACAAATTTGCCAGCACGTGTTGACATTGCTACAGGTTCGCCATTACGAAGTAAATTTACCAACTGTACCAGAATAACATCAAATTGATCTCTTTTTTTCCCAAAAGATTCAATGGCAGCGGATAATCGTTCAATATAGCCATGATGGTCAGCGCCCCAGACTTCAATCAGACGACGAAATCCCCGATCAAATTTGTCTTTATGGTAAGCGATATCAGAGGCAAAATACGTGTTTTGTCCATCCTTCTTACATATGACCCGATCTTTTTCATCCCCCCAGGATTCTGTCCGAAACCAGACGGCACCATCTTTGTCATAGGTCAGATCATTTTCGCGTGCCCATTGAAAGGTTTGCCGAATTTTGCCGCTATCATAAAGGCTTTGTTCACTGAACCAGTGATTGAATGTCACCCGAAAATCTTTCAAGTCAGTCTTTATTCCTTCAAGGATAATATGCGCCGCCTTTTTTGCACAGGCGGCAATGGCTTCATCTTCTTTCAAATTTTGCAGATTGTCTTTTTCCTGCTGCGCCAGTTCCCGAATATATTCCCCTTGATAACAGTCTTCCGGATAATCCACCGATTGTCCCATCAATTCACAATATCTGAGATATACTGATCGACCAAGTGTGTGTATCTGCCGGCCAGAGTCATTGATATAATACTCTCTTTGAACATCATAACCACTAAAGGAAAGAATGCTGGCAATTGAGTCACCAACAGCGGCGCCCCGGCCATGTCCAATATGTAAAGGTCCGGTAGGATTTGCAGAAACAAACTCTACCAGAACTGATTCATTGTTCCCCATATTGGAACTGCCATAATGCGCTCCCTGCTTGTGTATATCTTTTAGTTTGGCAATCCAGGCATCCGGTGTGAGATAAAAATTGATAAAACCGGGGCCTGCTATTTCTGTTCTTTCGATCATATGGTTCGGATCGTCCATATGATCCACAAGAATCTTTGCAATTCTGGCAGGAGCCATTTTTTGTATTGACGCAGATACCATTGCAATATTGGTTGAAAAATCACCATGAGATTCCTGACGCGGTTTCTCAATAACAGGTTGGGAGGTATTGGGCGATTTTAAATTGCCTTTTTCAATCGCTTTGTCGAAAGCGGACAGAATAATTTGTTGAAGTTGTTCTTTCATATTGATTCCAATCTTATTTGGTTCTTTTTTTGGTTCTTCTTTTGGTTCTTTTTTGGGGGCCAAAATAGGAGGATACCTTAAAAATTTTTCGTGCATCTTTCAATGAAAGCATCAATTTAAAAGGATCAATAGGGCAGGGCTCAAAATCAAATTTTTGATAAAATTTTGAAGCGTTTTCATCATTCGCATGAACAAGAATTGCTTTCATCCCGGCATGACCAGCAGCAATTAATGTTCTATAGATTGCATCTTTCAAAAGACCTTTACCAATATTTTGTCCCTGATATTTTTGATCAACAGCCAGGCGGGTAATTATCATTACAGGAATAGAATACCTTTCAAGTTTCTTGATTATTCGAGGGGTTGCATGTTGATGCTCAATTGCGCCAACAGATAAGCTGTAATAAGCAATCACATCTTTATCACAACAGCTGACAAAAGTGATGGTTTCATTTGTCTGTTGTTTTTGATAAGCAACGTCTTGTAACCAGGTGTTTAATTCTGAATTGCCGCAATCAAAATTTGTAGTAATATGACTTCTTTTGATCTTATCTGGTGCCGAAATAATTGATTTCATTCTTCCCATGGCGCCTTTTGGTTTGAAAGTTTTTGTAAAGCCGGCTTAAGTTTCGGAGGTTGTTTCAGGGCAGCTGAAAATTTTTTCCAGTCTTTATCATCAGTAAAAAAAACTCTTTGATCCAATAAGGTTTCTTTCGCATGATTAAAGGCACTTTGCAAAATAAACTCTGTTATACTCTGTTGCCTTATTTCCGCTGCCTTACGAATAATACTTTTTTGTTGTATTGTTGCTCTCAGACCGATTCGTATTTTCTTGATATGTCGCATCTACATTCTCCTTTTTTGTACATTGTACATATGCTATCTGGCTTTTAAAATCACCTCCGCCCGACGATTTTGTTTTCTACCCGCAGCAGTTTCATTATCTGCGATAGGAATTGTTTCGCCATAGCCTTTACTCTTCATACGATCTAAAGGAATATTCAAACGTTTATTGAGATATTCTTTGATCGCTTCAGCTCTTCTTTCTGATAGATTTAAATTGTAAGTGTCATCCCCAATACTGTCGGTATGGGCTTCAATGATAGCGATTGCATCCGAATACTTTGACATGATCTGCGATAGTTTTTTTAACAATCCCAAAGAATGGGGGTTCATTTGGGTACTATTCAGTTTGAACATGATCTGCAAGTTGGCATATAAGCCTTTGTTTGTAAAATCAAAAAGAAATGTTTCTTTCCGGGTTGTTGTATTTTGGGCCCGATCTTTTGCCTGAATATGAAAATACCATCTGCCATTGAGATCCTTTAATTGTCTGGCCTCATTTGGTGCGTTAAAAATGCAGCCAATGGGATCAAAGGTGGTTTTTGTCGAAAAGAGACCTGGATGATAGTCTGGGTTTCGATCACATCGAAAATGATAGAGAATGGGTGGATTTAAATCTTTTGAACTCCAATTCCAAATGTTATTATTTCTGTCAGGCGCATTGAGCATTAAAAATGGTGGAATATTATCCAAGAGTTTGAATACAGACTTGATCTTACTCATATTTCCTGCTCTGTCCTGGGCTTGAACATGCAAATACCAGATACCATTTTTATCCTGAATACTGGCGCTGGTGATTGAATGAAATTTTTCTGCCAGGTTTGGTATTTTATTTTGATCAATTAAATGGCGATACCGAAGTATTGAATCGGCATCTGTAGCAGACCATTTCCAAACCTTTCCTTTTGTAGGAACAGAATCGTCTGACAGTCCGGTGATTACAGGTTTTGTATTATCCAGTACGCAAAAAACAGTCAATGGCTTGCCTAGATTTCCAGCCTTGTCTTTTCCCTGAACATGCAAAAAATATTTTCCATCCCTGTTTGATAGGGTTGCGGAATTTCTATCAGAAAAGGGTTTGTTTAAAGATGTTTCCAATTGTGTGTCAATCTGATAGCGATAAGTTGTTTCAGGCTCATTTGATCCCCATGCCCATGTTTTTGTTTGCGTGGGAACAGGATCATCAGACAAATTGGTCAATTCCGGCCCTGTATTGTCAAGGACTGCAGATACTGTCAACACATCACTGATATTACCTGCAAGATCTTTGGCCTGAACGTGTAAATACAACCTTCCATTTTCATCTGCAATTTTTGTTGAATTATTAGAGATAAATGGCATGTCAAGCAATGCTTGCGACTGTTTATTGATTTGATATCGAAATCGGGTGTCAGGTTCGTTTGATATCCATGTCCATTGTTTAAATTGTCTGGGGACAGGATCGTCTTTCAATCCTTTCACTACTGGTGGGGTATTGTCCATGATTGCCGAAACTGTCACGACCTGACTTAAATTGCCTGCCCGATCTTTTGCCTGAACATGCAAATACCATGTACCATCTTTATCTTTAAGGTTTGCTGTTGTTGTATGACTGAACGCATTTTTTAATTCCGATTGTTGGTGCGGATCAACTGAAAATCTAAAAGAAAGCTCAGGATCAGCATCGGTTGCAGACCATTTCCATGATTTCATTTGAGTTGGGGTAGGATCGTCATTCAGCTGTATGACCATTGGTTTTGTATTATCCAGTATGCAATAAAACATTTGTGGATCACTGACATTGCCTGATGTATCCTTTGCCTGAATATGCAAATAATACCGCCCATCTAATTGTGATATTTTAGCCTCCTGAAGTTTTTTAAAAGGCGCGCTCAATGTGTATTTGGGCGCTTTGCTTATTTTAAAACGATACAGTGTTCCTGGCTCATTTGACTCCCATTTCCAGAGTTTTTCTTTTTTGGGTACAGGATCATCAGAGACACCTTTTAATTGTGGGGGGATATTATCCATGTGGGCAGATGATGTTACCACTTTGCTTAAATTTCCAAAACTGTCTTTTGCCTGAACATGAAGATACCACCTGCCATTGACACCAGAAAGCTTTGTACTTGTAATTTCGCTAAAGGCACCTGTTGGTTTGGATAATGCATGTTGATCTACCCAATATCTGAATACAATATCAGATTCCTTCTTTATGGAACACCATGTCCAATGTTGAATCAGATGATTTTTAGTGATATCCAAAATTTGAATTTCAGGAGCTGTATTGTCGATTGTTGTCTTGAATGTATAGACAGGGCTTTCATTACCCGCCCGATCCATGGCTTTTACATGAACGAACCATTTTCCATCAGTTAAATCAGGGACTTCGAATCTGGCAGATTGCGTCCTTGAATAGTTTTGCACTGGCTGTGCAACTTCCTTTTGATTCATCCAATAAGCGTATTGAAGTTCCGGGTCATTATCTTGAGATATAAACATCCATTGTTTTTTATCGCCAGCTGTTTGGATCAATGAAAGTTCTTCTATGACAGGCGCGGTTTGATCCACAGTTATGGTAATCGCCGAAGGTAACTTTAAAATCGTATATGATGGATTCGCCGGATGGGCATAAATCGTGTGGATGCCTTCTGATAAATCAATATTTGTTGAAAACACATCGTTTGATAAACAGGTTCGGGTTATTGGATGTTGAGTCCCTTTTTCGAAAATATCCAAACAGTTGCCTTGTATTCCCTTTGCCATCAATTGTATTTTATTCAGATTGGTAATATTGTCTGTGGGGTCTATTCCTGTATCTGATTGTGGGGAAAGGTATAATGAAGAGGATGTTTGTATCTGATTATCCGATTGGTTGATTTTTCCATTGTTGTGGGTCACAATACATTGATGCTCTTCTCTGATAAGAGAATGACGAATGGTTAATGTATTTTGTTGATCATATTTTGAAAAAAAAATTTCATGTTTTGTTCCACGATTCCATATCAAAGAATAATTCATCATCAAGTGAGAACTGTTTAGATAAACAGCATTGCAATACGCGTTCATTTGTGAGGCCATATTTTGAATAATGGTTACGTTGTGCAGTTTCAGGGATGAAATGAAAGCATGTATAGCTGCGCCGGAATTGGCAACATTTTCTGATATTGTTACATTCACAAGCTCTGGTTTACAATATTCGCAGGCAATTCCGCCACCACTCTTTGCAAGATTATTCACAATCATTACATGGGTCAATAACACATTCGATTGAAAACAAAACAGCCCACCGCCTTTATGTGCTTTACTGTCACATATGATCAGTTGTTTCAGGTGAGGTGAGGCGCTATGACAATATATCCCGCCACCATATAGCATGTTCTGATCTGGGCTTCCATTTTTTAGGGTAAAGCCTTGAATAAGAGTGTTATGATCAATTAATCCCTTTAAATCAGCAGAAAAAGAGAAAACCCGCCCTTTGCTTTTCGCATCAATCGTTGTTTTACCAATTTCTCCAATAAGTTGAATGCCATAAGTTGCTGGCCATTGAATTGTTTCATGGTATGTACCTTCTGTAACATAAATGGTATCACCCTTTTGGGCATGATTCAAGGCAGCCTGAATGCGTTTAAAATCCTCAGGAACACTGATTGTTTGAGCCTGGCAGAGTGCACACCATAACAATGTACTGAATATGTTGATGAAGAAAAAAATATGCTTTTGCGTTTGAAAATTGATATTGATTGACATCATGGTCTTTCTCTTTTAATTCACTGATCTTTTTGATTCATTATTACATGAATTATAATGCATGTTCTGCACGAAGCCCCCCAATCATTCATTATAATAACTATTGTTCAACAAATATGAAGGATGCCAACAATATGATTGTGAATGAATAACAAATGAATTTATCAATACATTCTAGATTAATGAATGTCAAGGGCTTTGTTGTAACACTGGAGTATCGATGGCCAGTATTCAAAACAAATGCCCTTATTGTTAATTGAAACCAGATCTTTCTCCAGCAGAATCATTTGCCATTTTTTTTCAAAAATAATAAAAATGTATTGACATAAAGAAAAAAATTTTATAAAATTTCTTATTTCAAAGCGCCGGGGTGGTGAAATTGGTAGACGCAGGGGACTCAAAATCCCCCGGGCTTCGGCCCGTGAGAGTTCGATTCTCTCCCCCGGCATTCCAATTTGAAAACAAAATAGATCTCACTTATAAGCCTTAAATTCTGTTTAAGGCTTTTTTATTTCAAAAGGGCTATCGTCCGACCATAAAAAACGCAGACCATATGTATGGATGACTCCACATAATTGAATTTTTCATGCCCAGTTGAGCCTCTCGAAATGCCTTTTGTACAGGCATACCTGAAAGAATATTTTTGTAAAGTGCGGTCATTAAACGCTGTGTTCCCTGATCACTGACCTCCCATAAAGAGTTGATAACAGTTCGCGCACCAGCCTCCTGAAAAGCACGTCGTAAGCCATAGACCCCCTCGCCTGCATGAATTTCTCCCAATCCGGTTTCACAGGCTGATAAAACAACCAGACGCGTACCATAAAGATTAAGCCCAAGAACCTCGATTGCAGTAAGAACACCATCATTATCAGTATCAATTTCACCCAGAAACTGGGCATTTTTATTGATTCCGGCAAATGCAAGTCCGGCACGTAATAATGGGTTATCTCCGGGAGGGGGGATCATTTTTAATGGATCCATACTGCGTTGAAGTTTCACCAATCGTTTGGTCAAATTTTCCTGGGATTTCAAGAAAAAACCATGTGTGGCAATATGTAGAATGTCTGGTGTTTGATTCATATCGCGTAACAGTTGTTCTTCAGCCTGATTCTTTAAATAGAGTTTTGTCGATCGGTCCTTTTTGCACAGGGCTTCGATTTCCTGCCCCTCACGTTCAGCCCCTGGAAGTGGCGAAAATGAAAGCCCACGCATGCCAAATGAGGCCATTCGCAATCCTTTCAATAAGTCGGCATTTCGTTTGCCACGACTTTTTCGCTTGCGTTTTATATCCTTAACTGTTTCAGTTTCAACCAGATAATCAGAATTATAGTCCGGCCCTGCAATTATTAAAAAAGGCCCCTCGTCGGATTTTGTACCTGTCAGCAACAAATCTCGGCCAGAAGATAACATTTTTAATTCATATGTCTGAAGAATATATTCATCATCATCATCAACGAGCGCATCAAATGGCAAAATGTTTAATGTCCCATCAGGGACGAGATAGATGGATGTTTTTTCATTGAAAAAAGCTACCAGCGGCTGCCAGATTTTTTCATACAACACAAAGCCTTCTTCTTTAACTTCGTCTTCATCAGCGTCTTCATCCTGAATAGTCGTGCGGTAGTTTTCGATCCATTTGTCAATGATGAGCATATCATCAAATACAACCTTAGAATATTCAGCGTGATCAGAATCAGATTTTTGTGCAACAACTGCGACAAGCTGGCGTTTACCTTTTAAATGATTCATGAAAATAAAATAATCCAATAAAATATCCTTTTTTTCCAATCGGGAAACAATGGTTTCAGGACAAATTTTTTGTCCTGTGGTTTTAAATCGAATACTGGCACGCCCCAATTCACCCTGCAATTCTTCAATTTCGTTTTCCAGTTGTTCTATTTCCAATAAAAATTTCGTTGGACCAGCTTCAGCTGGACCAGAAAGTGTCAATGATGCCAATTTTTTCTTATTGTCCATTAATTGTTGACTCAGTTTGTTTAGTTCGGGTTTATCCAGCATTTGCGATACCTGTTCGATTTCAGATGCAATTTTTAATAACAGGCCTTTGCGTTTTAAGCTCACATTGAGAATATCGTGGGCACTGTCGGGTGCATTTGACATGGCCAAAAGGGTTAAATAGGCATCCTGTTCTTTTTGATGTAATCGAATATATCCATTTCTGGCATTTTCTCCAGTGGCCCATAATACTCTTTCAAAAAATTTGTTTCTTCGTTCAAAAATCAGGGCGTATGTTTCACATGCTTTTTGAATATTTTTCATCTGTTGAAATAATTTTGCCTGAACATTTAAGGCTTCAAATGTATAGGGATGATGCGGTCCCAGACTGGCAGTCGAAAAATCAATGGCTTTTTTTATCATGAGAAGTGCCTGTTTAAAGTTTTTTTCAGAAACATATAAAGCCGCAACGTCGATTGTTGAACGAATGGCATCCATATGCGTTTCGCCAAAATTTTTAATTCGCAATGTCAATGCCTGATGTAACAATTTATGTGCTTTTTCCAGTTTTCCTTTTTTATGATATACACGACCCAGATTGTTCATGGCTTTCAGTGTATTTTGATGATTGATGGACAGACGCTTTTTCCATCGGTCCAAAACCACCTGAAATTTTTCTAAGGCATCATCATATTTATTTTCAAGCATATATAAATAGGCCAGATTATTAATACTGGCAATGGTATTGGGATGATCTTCACCATATCGTTTTGAATACGTTTGAATAACCTTCAAATATAATGGTCTGGCACGCTTAAAAACCCCCTGACTTTCATGAATTAATGCCAGATTGTTCATGGTTGCCAGCGTGGTGGTATGCTCGTCCCCCAGGACACCTTCTGCCAGATGAGCCGCTTTTTTCAGTAAAGGTTCGGCCTGTTCATACAGTCCCTGTTCTTCAAGAACAAGGGCCAGATTATTGAGGTCAATAATCGCATTTGGATCTTTATCGCCAGAAATTGATTTTCGTTCTTTGTAAACCTGTTCAAATATTTTTTCTGCAGCTCTGAGTTGGCCTTTTTTTCGAAGTATACTGGCCATATGACTTTTATCTGTCAGCGTATTTGGATGTTTTTCTCCCAATGTTTTCTGATCAAATTCGTAAACGGCCTGCATCAGGTTTTCCGCTTCATTCAGACGTCCCTGCCCCTCATAAATACGTGCCAGTTCAGTTTTAAGGTGAAAAAGCAAGTGTTTGTGTTCATCTCCCAGCTCTTGCGCGTGAGAGATAGCTACTTGAAGAATAGATTCTGCGGCTGCAAAGGATGCCTTTTGACGATATAAATCTGCCAGTTCCAATTGCGTTTCGATTGTTTGCGGAGATTGTTCACCATAAATATTTACTTTTTGTTGGGTGATGCTCAAATATAAAGATTCTGCCGCTGCTGTTTTCATCTGATGCTTGTAAATATTGGCGAGATCATCCATACAGGCCAGGGTATCCGGATGGGTGATTCCCTGACGATCCATATAAAGCGGCATCATCTCTTCAAATAAATCGGCGGCCTCTTTATATCTCATTTGATGAACATACATCATGGCTAAATAATACATATTCATTAATGTTTCCGGATGATCCACCCCCATGCTTTGTTTTGATATTTGTATGGCTTCAAGATATAGTTGTTCTGACTGATCATATTTTTCCAGAATTTCATTAATACGTGCCATATTCAGTAAACATGAAATTCGTAATGGATGAAGTGCATTTAATGGTTGAATCATGTCTTCAGCGACCTTGCTGAATATTGGCAGCGCTTTATCAAATTGTTCAGTTTCCATATAAATTTCAGCCAGATTTTTTTGACTGTTCAATGTTTGTGGATGGCTGTCACCAAAATTTTTTAATGCGATCTGAATCGCATTTTGAAGGATCTCAATGACATGCGGATCAGTCCTGTCGCTACTGTTTTCTACTTCTGACATCAATTCATACCATTTCTGTTGGGCCTGAATGGCTTCTGCATTATCTGGCAACACAGATGTGGCGTCATATTTTTGTTCGGCCCAATCCGGCCAGACATTTAAAATCATACTGATTTGTTCATTATATGCCTGGATTTTTTGAAATTGTTTCTTTGCAATACAGGCTGTAATGGCTTTTTTAAGATTATTCACTGCCCGAAATGATTCTTGAATTTGCATGGCACACACAGCCGCATTGCTGAAATAATCTTCATTTGAAGAATCCAGTTGTGCTGCTTTTTCAAAATGTGTCATTGCTTTTTCGTAATCTTGTTGTTGCCAGTACTCGCGCGCTTTATCGGATGCGACTTTGGCCTGTTGATCATTATCTGCTTGCGGTTGCGCATTTGCCAATAGGGGCAATAAGCGTATTATCAAAATATAAATAAGAATGTAAGCAATCGTTTTTGTTTTCATTACAAAACTCCATTCATTGGTTTAAATATGGCTTAAAATTTGCAGCTTGCTTAAAATTTATTATGCATGGGGCTACAGGCAAATATGATACGCCATATATTTACTTTTATGGCATTATTATACAATATTGAAATAAAATTCAAATGGAAATATTGAGATACATAAAATATGCCATAAAATAAAAAAACATTTTCCAGGGAGGGGCAGTGAATAAGACAACTATTTTATTTTTTATGTTAATGATTTTGATACCTGTAAATTCGGAATCAGCGATAATCCAAGTTCCATCAAATTATGATACAATTGGACAGGCGCTGGATATCGCAGCAGAAGGAGATACAATATTATTGGCAAATAGCTCTCACAAGTGTACAGAAACAATTCTTATTGATAAAGACGTTCGCATAGAATCTGAGGGAAGTGGATGCACCATTGTTTTTCAATTAAGTGGTCAGCTCAAATTTTTTCGGGACGAAAATAATGAAAACAACGTGTATTCAAAACTGAAAAATATGACTTTTATGAATGCCGGTAATACTGCAATATATTGTGAAAATGCATCACCAGAATTTGAGTCATGCACGTTTACAAAAAACAATGGGGATAATGGTGGAGCGGTTTACTGTAAAAAGGGACACCCCATTTTCAAGCAATGTGTTTTTTCTGAAAATATTGCTCAAAAGAATGGTGGCGCCATGTATCTGGATGAAAAAGCCGACGCAACATTTGATGAATGCATTCTTGATGCAAATAAAGCCGATGCGAATGGCGGTGGTATTTTTATTCATAAAGCATCTCCTTCTTTTTCTAATAATTACATCAAATATAATTCTGCTGATGCAGGTGGTGGGATATATGTGAATGAAAGTAAGCCTTCTTTTGCAATAACGCGGATAGAATCAAATACTGCAACTACAAATGGTGGCGGGATATTTATATCGAACGTTTCAGAAATGAACACATACCAGTTCATTGTGATTAACAATTCCTGCTCTGTTAATGGCGGCGGTTTATACGTTGAAAATACACAAGATATCACCCTGGAAGGGCTAGCTATTGATAGTAATTCTGCAAATGATGGTGCAGGAATATATTTTGAAAATTCATATACCCCTGTAATCCAACAATGTCAAATTAATGGAAACGATGCATTAAACAATGGCGGTGCAATTTATTTGAATAAATCTTCAAGGCCTGTAATCCAACAATGTCAACTTTATGGAAACGATGCATTAAACAATGGCGGCGCAATCTATTTGAATAAATCTTCAGCGCCTGTAATCCAACAATGTCAAATTAATGGAAACGATGCATTAAACAATGGCGGCGCAATCTATTTGAATGAATCTAAAGAATCCAGGTTCGTCAATTTACTTGTTTCTGAAAATAAAGCACTTGATGGGGGAGGTGTCTATTTTAATGAATGTGATACAGGATCAGACAAGATTAATGATTGCGATAGAAGATCAAACATAATTTTTTGTACATTTGCGCGTAATATATCAAGAGCATTATTAGATACTGGGATTGTTTATTTTTTCAATACTTCTGCCTGCATTGTTAATTCAATTCTATGGAATGAGGGATACGTTGAAATTGAATCAAATAATATTGATCTGGTATCAGTAACATATTCTGACGTCGAAGTATTGCCATATACAGATAATGTGTTTCATGGCGAAGGCAATATCAATAAAGACCCGATTTTTGAAAAAACAGATGATAGTCGCTATTTTCATTTAGCAGACCTGAACAATAAGATGGAATCATCACCATGTATTAATGCCGGAATAATGAATACCAGTTATCCGCAAGTCGATTTATTTAATGTCAGCAGAAAACAACATGGTCACAAGGCTGATATGGGGGCAATTGAGTATATTACCAGAGGAGCTGAATTAACTGCGACTCCTGAATTTGGTAGAAATCCGCTCTCTGTTGACCTGATCTGTAAAGCAATTATTTCAAGCGATAATCAATCCTATACATTTTCCATGGACTTTGGTGATGGTTCCAAAATCATGGAAAACTCCCATGGTACGTTTTATCATAAGTATAGTGGTGGAGAGTTTAACCCTGAATGTACAATTATTCTCAAAGAAAATCCTACAATCTTCAGTGTACCCAATACCTTAACGATTGATGTCTCCTCATTTCGATGGAAATTTGATACAGGTGGCGTTATTGAATCTTCACCTGCCATTGGTCAGGATGGTACAATTTTTGTAGGATCTGATTCCGGGGCCATGTTTGCAATTAACCCTGATGGCACCCAAAAATGGCGCTTTCAAACCGAGGGGCGAATTATATCATCACCTGCGGTTTATTCAAATACAGTTATTTTTGGTTCGACAGATTCGTATGTTTATAAAGTGGATGCAAGTAATGGAAATAAAATCTGGCAGTTTGATACTCATGGGGAGGTCTATTCATCACCGGCAATTGACAAATCAGGAAATATCTATATTGGATCATGTGATAATAAGTTATATGCCATTACGCCCGATGGAGACCGGAAATGGGCTTTCTTTTCAAATAATCGCATCACATCTTCACCTTCAATTGCTTACTACTCCAACAATCTGTATGGTAAAGTTATCAATACCATATATATCGGATCTCATGACAATCATATGTATGCATTGAATCTGGAAACAGGTACATTGCAGTGGTCCATTGATCTTGGTGCTGATGTCTGGGGCACACCGGCAATCAGTGACGACAGAACCATCTATATTGCTGCTGCTGAAGTTGTGGGCGCAGCAAATTATTTAAATCTGTTTGCACTTAATCCTAATGGTTCTATTAAATGGAAACACGAAATGCTGCGCGGCGCATATGCATCACCGATATTGTTCTCAGATACAATTAAAAGTCAAACAGTTGGAATGGTTCTGATGGGGTCATATGATAATAATTTGTATGGTCTCAGTTATAGCGGTAATGAGGAATGGGCATTCCCAACCCGGAATGATTTTGATAATGATTTCAGACTGGCAGATATTTTGTCTTCACCGGCAATCGGATCCTCAGGTATCATATATTTTGGCTCGGAGAATCATTCGATTTATGCAATTGATCACGAAAAGGGTAGAATACGATGGTCATATGAAACAGAAGGCCCGATTTATTCATCATCTGTAATTCATAACAATGTATTATATGTAGGCTCTTTTGATCATTATCTTTATGCGATCAGAACAAATGATAAGTCCCTGTCAACAAGCTCACCCTGGCCGGTTTACCATCAAAATTCATCACATCATAGCTGTATTACAATTGATGAAGACACAATGCCGCCCACAGTTATAAGTACATATCCTGCCCACAATGAGACAGGTCTTGCAGCCAATGTTCCCATTACATTGACAGTTTCTTTTTCCAAAATTATGGATTGGAACACCATTGATATTGCTTTTGAAAGTGCACTGGAAACCGAAACATTACCTCAAAACAAAATACAATTTGAAGATAAATATATGGATGATAATTGGATAACAGTCGCATCCTTTCAACCCCTTTCATCAACTTTGGAACCAGATCTTCGATATAAAGTCAAAATTTCAGGAACCGCTGTAGATAAAAAACGTAATAAACTACAGGGGGATTGGACCTGGGTATTTTACTCTGAAACAGATGAAGAAGATGGCCATCCATCAGGAATGCGAGGATGTTTTATTGATACAGTTCTTGACATCATCCCGCCATTCTTTTGCAACACTAAAATGTTGTGATGCAAAGGATTTCTCTGATAATCAGTTCCCCATAATTGATATTGTTCGTTTTGAGGTAAATGTACTGTAGAGACGTAGCATGCTACGTCTCTACACGACCATATTTTTTTGTACGATAAAGATAAAATGAGTATGTTATTTTTCGAGTATTCCAAACTAAATTGCCATCCCCAAGTACACCATCAATATTGAATCCACATGACCAGACATAACCATCATTATTTACAAATCGCATAGGTCTACAAGTGTATGCACAGTAAAATATCATAAAATACAGATAGTTATTAATAGTTTTTATGATTTATTGGTAATATTTATTTCTAGTTTAATTAGCACCAACCAAACCAAAATACAAAAATAATGTAAAAGAAATGTAAAAGAAATGTAAAAACTGTAAGAAATTCATTTTTTTTGTGTCTATAGGGGTAGAAAGGAGTTTTATAATATGAAAAATGCCCCTAACAATTTCGTTTTAAATAGCCTTCG
>Ga0272440_1000661_pt1 | contig 28890 bp, 28 predicted proteins | sample SSMMMBAug17_FD_192440 | JGI IMG/M metagenome (GOLD analysis project Ga0272440, IMG submission 192440) | Marine sediment archaeal communities from Little Sippewissett salt marsh, Falmouth, MA, United States - SSM-MMB-Aug17 | ecosystem: Environmental > Aquatic > Marine > Wetlands > Sediment ... | reverse complement strand
GTTAGATTCACACCGGCAAAGATATTGTTGTAGTTTAACTGGGTCATGAGGCGGTAGCCCCAGGAGAAGGCGGTGCCGAATTCGTTTGTTTCGACGCCTTCGGGGACGTAGCCAAATGAGCCATATTCTAAAGTTGAAAATACATTGCTAAAAAAGCCATCTACCCCATCTCCAAGAGTGTTCCTATGGGTTGGGTTCCCGCTCCTAACTGTTCCCAAAGCATCAAATCTCAATTCTTCTTGTTCAGGCATGTCATGTATATAAACATAACCAAATTCAGCCAGAGCACTCATTTTACTGGCACCCATAAAATCCGAAAAAACCTGTGCGAATGATATTTGCGCTTGGCTGACATCAAAACGTTTGTAACCATATAAATATTCACCTGAGATAGCTTCTCCCACCTCATTTGCTTCTGGATGTTGTGAATAATAACGATGTGTTCCATCATCATTTACTCCAGCTTGATTAAGATAAGGATTTCCTGTTGCTAATAGCATATCATAGATAGGAGAGCTCAATGCCATTATCATCTCAACATCATCTATTTGGAGTGGTTCATCCATACGATATGAATATTCGCCCGCTACTGACATTCCATTGGGAAGTACAGTGTTAAAACTAAAACCCAACAGTTTTATATCTTCAGGATATTCTACATAACCGTGTATCCATCCATCACGAGTATGTCCAGCGAAATCTGAATCTGGGCCGTACACATCCCCAGTTTGAAAAAAATCATTTACATTTACATTTAATCCACCAGCAACAAATTGACGTTTATTTTCAAAATCTAGTGATAACAAATACTGAGATGTCACCCCTGGAGGTAGCTTCTGTTGCAATTCTAGTAGCAAAATTAAATCATTTATGGCCTCCTCAGTAAAACCATCATGCACATACCCTGAAATCAATGGTCTTCGGCTGTGATAATTCAGGTAATAAAATCCAAACTCAGTATAGTTCAATTGCTCAGCAAACCATGATATTTTAAAACCATATTGCCCACTATCTGAAGCGTCTTGATCTTCCAGACGCTCACAGACATGGTTGAATTGATAAGGGAATTGATTCTTGTTATTGAGATCAGCAATACCATCCACATATCTAGCCTTGGTAGTTGACCGATAAATTCCTACTTCCTGTTGTATTGGGTTATCAAAGTCTGGTTTCAAATCCGGATATTGAAACGACGACTGTATCCAATTCCCCCCATCCCCAATAAAATCGTTTGTACTAAAATAAGACCCGGGTGGATCTGCAATCATCCGCTCAAATTCTAATTGATAAAATGCTTCAAAGTTTATGGTTTCAGAAATTCCAACAGATGTCCAAATAGAACCAACAGGAATAAAGGCTTCCTTCAGTTCTGCTCCAGGAGATCTTAGTTTGGAAACATCAATGGGATTGGACTCAGAAATACCATGAGGTATATAAGCGCTTTCCCCCCAGTTGATTACCTGACGTCCCACACGAAGCGTAAATGGGATTTGTCCAATATATGAGTTATAGTATAAAAATGCATCCAATAAATCGACCCCTCTACCAATCTGATCTTTGGCATCTTCATTGTCCATAATGTCCACACGCATGTCATCGCTTTCAGACATCAAGTACACATCGTAAAAAAACATACCTCGTAAAAAAAGGCCAAAATCCTGATATTTGAAGCTTAAGTCCGATGTTACTTTTACCAGTTCTGATATGACTCCTTTATCAAAATTCAGATCGCCATCATCTCCATTTTGAGACCAGAGTCCTGAAGGAACTTCATTTGTCCCATCATTTACCACTCCAAATTGATCTTTATAGGCTTTATCTTTCACATTATCATATTTAAATGGATCATTAACAAATTCCGGCTGATTGGCCTTCCCAATCAAATTATAATCCCGATTTTCCACCCGCCAACTGACGCCAACAGAAACTGTTGAGTCCAAATTTCCCTCTATTTCACCAAAGGAAAATTCAATGGCAAAAACCCGTGCTTGGCAAATTAAACTACCTAAAATTATTGCAAAAATAATTCTGCATAAAACATTTGCTTTTTTTAACATTTATGTTCTCCTCCTCCTTCATTTTGTAAAAAAGAATTAAATAATGAATGTAATTTATTTTACAAATCTGATTATAGTTAATGGGCAAGCTTGTCAAGAGAAAATCATAAAAATTTCATGAAAATATCATGCAAGAACCATTTAAAAAAAGGGTAAAGCAATTATTGCGTGGTGCAATATTGGATATCCTGACTATATAAATTGCAATGAAAATAATATGATATGTAACATTAACTCATCATGTTCCAAAAAAAATGAAATTATTGTTTACAACGAATAGAGAATTGATATAAAATTAATTTTTTTTATGTAAAAAATATCTATGTTTATTTAATTGAATTTTGGGAAACTTACCGAATAATCGTTTCATTTTTAGTTGAGAGATTCAACGATTTTTCGATGACCGCTTTTTTTCTCATTGATTAGCAATTACAGATACTGAGCTAAAAAAAAGTCTTTTTGGGGATGCAACTGGCAATTTTGTTTACACTCAAATGATTTCACATTACGAACAAACTGAGTCAAAAAGACAACCTGAAGAATTTATAGATGTGGAAAAATTTGATTGGAAAACCTTTATAACATAACAATAAACAAAAAAGTTCAATAGAGGACAATAAACTCATGCCACATATTTTAATTGTTGATGATGATACATCGATTCAAAAAATGCTAAAAATATTTTTTGAAAATAAAAAATATCAGGTGAGCCTTGCCTCAGATGGCCGAGAAGCTGTGTATTTGCAATCCAAAAACCCAGCCGAAATCATGCTAACCGATATTTTTATGCCTGAACAGGAAGGCCTGGAGACCATTCGCGAAATCAGGGATAAACACCCAAGCACCAAAATTATCGCCATGTCTGGTGGCGCATTTTATCGGGCACCCAATGATTACTTAACCATTGCCCAGAAAATTGGTGCGGATGATGTGATCTGCAAACCTTTCGAGTTGAAGGAAGTTTATGAAAAGATACTGAAGCTGGATGCATAAATTTCATCACTAATGACCAAGAAAAGCTGTCTTCATGTATTCAATATCAACGCACTTTTGACCGAAATAATTATTTATCCTGCTTGCCTTTTCCAATCTTTTATAATACATTCCAGCTATCAATCTAAAAAGGGAAGCAGAATTTTGATCCAGTCTGGATTGCACAAAAAAAGGAGGTTACTATGAATACAATCAATATGAAGGAAATCCTTCAACAGGGGGAAAGTGATCAGCTTTCATTCATTGAACGTCTGGAAGATCCATACCAGCTGTGCGAGCAGATGGTGGCAATTACAAATGGAGATGGCGGATTGATTATCATTGGTGTGAATGCCTCTGGTGCTTCTTCGCAGCTCTCTGAGAATGATGTTATTAGTGCCATTCGCATGATTACCCAGGTATCATTTGAATTTGTCCAACCATCCATTTTTCCTAGAACACAGATATTTGAATACTTGGACGCAAAAGTCATTGGCATTCAAATACCATCCGGGTTTGAAAAACCATATTGTACAATCAGCGGTCAATTCTTGATCAAATCAGGTTTAACGATTCAGGATATGAGCCGCGATGACCTTCGTGAACGCTTTCAGGACAAGATGGTCAACCTGGCAGATCAAATGATTATTGAAGGACTGGATCACCAACAAATCAATGTTGAAGCGTTCAAACAATTTTTTGAAAAAAAATACCAGGTCGGCTACCCTGAACATATTCCACTGATGACAGTCCTTGAAAGCATGAAATTGGCATCCAATGGGCAAATTAACATCGCTGGCATGCTTTTGTTCGGAATTTATCCCACCGAGGCCTTTTCATTAAGTCAGATTGTTGCAATGGCCTTTTTTGGAAACGATACGTCTGTGCTGGAATATCGCGATAGTGAAAATTTTGAGGGGTCAATTCTACAGCTGATTAGTCAAGGTTTTGATTTTATAATGAAAAACATGTCCGAATCTACAAAGGAAAATGCTGATTTAAAACCCATCCCGGAAAAGGTGATTAAAGAAGTACTCATTAATGCATTGGTTCATCGCAGTTATTATATGGATTATTTTACCAGTGGCAACACAGTCATCTCAGTATTTGATGATCGGGTAGAAATCGAAAGCCCAGGCGCATTGCCAGAAAATTTAAGTATTGATGCCATCAAGAGTGGATCCGCATTCCAACGAAATCCGACAATCGCCAATTATTTGATCGACATGACGTCCTTCCGTGGCATTGGCATGGGGATGTCAGCAATTGTTGCGGATTACCCTGGAATAGAACTAATTGATGATATTGATTCTGACCAGTTCAAGGTGATCATCAAGCGTCCAGAATAACCAATATGTTTTTAATATTATTTTAGATACCCAGAAACCAATACCAAACATGCTGCTTCATTTTGTGGCGGCAAATATAGTTTTGGTGAGTATTACCTGAGGATTGGAGGTAAAAATTGAGTACCTTGCAACCCATTTCTTTCAACAAACCATTAAATTTGAATTTCTTTTTTAATGCTGATGAAAATAGAAAGTGGCCTGATGTCTTTTCTATCCTGAAAAATAAACTGAATCCGGAAATCATATATCCTGAAAGCGATGGTAAACCGATGGCTGACAATACAAAACAATATAAAATTATTGTAACAATCAAAGAAAACCTGGAACATCTTTTTGCCGAACGTGATGATGTCTTCATCGCAGCCGATCTGTTCTGGTATCCGGTACAATATGATAATAAAACAAAATACGCTCCTGATGTGATGGTGGCTTTTGGCCGCCCCAAAGGAGACAGAGGTTCTTATCTTCAATGGGAAGAAGATAATATCGCTCCCCAGGTTGTCTTTGAAATTTTATCACCAGGCAATACATCTGGCGAGATGATAAAAAAGTTCAGATTCTATGAACGGTTTGGCGTCCAGGAATATTATGAATACGACCCTGATAATATCAAGCTAAAAGGGTGGGTTAGAAAGTCAAATCGATTGAAGCACATTGAGAACACAAATAACTGGATAAGTCCCATGCTCAATGTTAAATTCGAACTTTCAGAAAATGGCCTTACTTTCTATGATTCACGCGGGGAAAAGTTTACTAGCTTTACAGAAGAAAAAACAAGGGCAAATCATGAAAAGCAACGCGCTGATAATGAAAAGCAACGCGCTGATAATGAAAAGCAACGCGCTGATAATGAAAAGCAACGCGCTGATAATGAAAAGCAACGCGCTGATGAATTAGAAAGGATGTTGAATCTGGAAAAACAACGTGTTGATAAATTGGAACTAAAAATCGACACCTTTGAGAAAAAGATGGCTCAATTAATGAACTATCTCGAAAATTCTGAAAAATTATAATGATGTCGTGTAACGCTTTATTCAGATTTAATTCAATCAAGAAATAAAGAAAGAAAGAAAGAAAGGATTATGTATCATGAGACCTTATTCTATAGCACTTGCGGGCAAAGGTGGAACCGGAAAAACCACCTTGTCGGGCATGCTAGTCAAATATTTTATTCACAAGGGAAAAACACCTGTCTTGGCTGTTGATGCCGACTCCAACTCAAATTTTAATGATGTTTTGGGGGTCCAGATCAATGGCACCCTTGGCGAAGCACGTGAAGCCATGAAAAAAGGCGATGTTCCCGCTGGCATGACCAAAGATGTCTTTATGTCTATGAAGATGCAGGAATCTGTGGTCGAAACCAAACATTTTGACCTCATCGTCATGGGACGGCCTGAAGGTGCTGGTTGTTACTGTGCTGCCAATACCCTGTTAACCAATTTTCTTGATAGCCTCACTGACAACTACCCCTATATGATTATGGATAATGAAGCTGGCATGGAGCATATCAGCCGGCTCACCACCCGAAATGTTGATGTCATGATGCTGGTTTCCGATGGATCAGTTCGAGGCGTCACTGCAGCTGTCCGAATTAATGAATTGGCGCAAAGTCTTCACATTGGCATGGGCAAAACGTTTTTGGTGATCAATCGTGCACGAAATACGCCCTCGGATGCAATCCTGAAAATTATTCAAGATGCGGGCGTTTCCTACGCCGGTCATTTGCCAGCAGAGGATGCCATCTACGATTTTGATATGGATGGTAAGGCGACCATTGATTTACCGATAGAGAATTCATTTGTACAGGCTGCTTTTGATCTGTTTGACAAGCATTTGACACCTTAAATAAATATCTAGTGCTGTTGAAGGACAACAACCACACAAAATAGACCCGTTGAGGTAAATAATGTTAAAAGTAATAAAAGTAGATGCAAATATTGACTATATTTTATATGTGGAATTGTCTGATGGTCGTTCAGGTTTCTTTGATGTTAAGCCATATCTTGAAAAGGGTGTATTTACAGAATTAAAAAACAAAGAATATTTTAGGCAAGTAAAGCCCTTTTTTTGTGGAATTGTATGGCCAAATGAGCAAGACTTGAGTGCAGATACAATTGCTTACGAATTAAAAAATAAAATTAATTAACCAATGTTCACCAAGCATTTTTTTCGCTTGCTTGTTAGCGATAAAGAAACAAAGAGATTTCTTGTATAATTGTTTTTGCCCCAGTGTTTATATGAGGTGAGACAACAACTGACAAATACAAAGGAGGTATTTTAATGAAAGAACTATGGATGATGAGCTTGGCAATCTGTCTTTCATTTTCTTCTCTGATTTCAGCCCAAGCCAATGAGTTAATCCTGGCGGCTGATGAATGGTGTCCGTATAACTGCGAGCCAGGATCAGAAAGACAGGGTTACATGGTTGACCTTGCAGTAGACATTCTGGGTGAAGCAGGTCACACAGTTAAGTATCGAGCCCTTAACTGGAGCCGATCCATAGAATGGGCCAGAGAAGGAAAATTTCATGGGATTATTGGCGCTTCTAAACAGGAAGCACCAGACTTTATTTACCCGGAAGAGCCTCAGGGGATTGCTGAAAATCATTTTTGGGTCTTAAAAGGAGATCCATGGAGGTTTAATGGTATTAATTCTCTTGAAGGCCGATGGCTGGGAATCATACAAGACTATGATTATGGAAAGGCCCTTTCTGATTTTATAAAAACGCATGGTGGAACCTTAAAGGCGCAAGAGAGAGCCGGAGACGATGCCCTGGATGTACTGATCAAAAAACTCATTCATGGTCGAATTAACGTACTGAATGAAGATAAAAATGTTTTTTTGTATAAAATTAATTCAATGAATAAAAAAGAATTATTCGCAGATGCTGGTTATGATATGACTCCACTACAAACCAATTATATTTACATCGCTTTTTCACCACACCATAAAGAAGCAATAACTTACGCCAAACTGTTGAACGATGGCATCAAACGATACAGAAAAAATGGCAAATTGAATAGAATTTTATCCAGATATGGCCTGACAGACTGGAAAAAATAACACGATAATTTATTACTGTTTACTGAGAACAAACAATAAGGAATTTTCAAAAAATAAATTCCTCATTTAATAATTGCTCATTCTGTTTTTGAACCATGATTACACTGAAGAAGATGAAAAAGATGAGTTAAAAGTGTTTTTATTCATCTTATTCATCTTCTTCAGTGTAATCATGGTTCAAAAAAATAGAGTGAACAGTTTTGTACGCATATGCTTGATGTTTAATTCTTGAGTTAAGCATTTTTAAATGGGGAACTTATTTTTTGAGCATTCCTAAGGGTTTGTTCAACAAACATATTAACTTTAAACTAAAAAAATGAATTAATTATAGGAGAGTTCCATGGATTTAAAATCAACGATCCGAAGTATTCCACACTGGCCAATAGAATCGGTGACATTTAGAGATATTACAACCCTCATGGAAAATCCAGAGGCCTTTAAACATGCGTGCGATTGCTTGTTTGAACGTTATCAAAATAAAAATATCGATAAAATTGTTGCAATTGATGCACGGGGGTTTGTTTTTGGCTCTGTTCTGGCGTATCACTTAAACGTTGGACTTGTCCTTGTGCGCAAAAAGGGTAAATTGCCATCCTCAACAATCCAAGCAGATTATACGCTGGAATATGGCACCAATACAGTTGAAATGCATGATGATAGCTTGTCCAAAGGTGAACGAGTCGTTATTGTGGATGACCTCATTGCAACAGGTGGCACTGTCTCAGCAGCTGCTAAGCTGGTAGAACAGCTTGGTGGAAATATTGTTGAATGTGCCTTTGTTATTGAGCTGCCTGACTTAAAAGGACGTGAGAAAATTTCGAACTATCCTGTTTTTTCTTTAGTTTCTTTTGATGGGGAATAGTTAATTAATAATTATTTGACCAAACGTATTCGCTGAAAACCATAATTAATATGCTCCAGGGACAAATTCTGGGGCATAATATGTTGTTCTCAAACATTTTCTCTGTAGTAACAAATTTTTGAATTAGGTAGGATAGTGTTTATCCCACCAAAGGTAATAGTCATTAACAGATTGAAATCTAAGGAAAGATCGGCTCAGGTCTTCAATGAACTTGTCGTCAGCTTGGTCTATTTGTTTTTTTATTGGTTGGGGGACGCTGCCAAATCGTTCCTTAAACAGGAAGGATAAAAGTTCTGTTTTACCTTTCTGTATACCTTTCTGTATACCTTTATCAATCCACTTATCGGATATAGAATACATAATCTGTTCTCCTTTATTTTCAAAAGCTTTGTCCAAACTTTCTTTTAGAAAGTTTTCATTGCATCGCTGGTTTGTGCCGACATATTCCAATACAACACTTAGAAAATCGATGGTTGTCCTTTGTTGGATGAGACCAGTTAATAAAGACAATATGCCAGGTAGTTTGTGAAATAAGTCTTCTCTGAAATAATACTTAATGATCAGTAATGTGACTTGCAAATAAACAATACCTTTGATTTGTGATTCATCATAATTGTTTAAATTTATAACCTTAAAGTTAAAATCAGGCACAAACTCCTTGTAAATATTTTTTCCTTTGTATAATTCGGACAAATGTTCTGGAATTTTCCAATTTTCAGGTCCATGATACACGATTAATGGAATTATTGGCGTTAAATGTTCGGTTTCAATTCCTTCATTTACAGGACGATTATGCGCTTTATTATCCTCGCGTATTCTTTTCCTTTTTACCTTGTTGATCATCCGCTCTCGCTCGCCAATTTGAACAATATAGCCCAACAATTGAAACAAAACCCAGCGATCAATATAGCTCTTATGCTCCAGTAGTATATAAATGAAAAGCAACTTATTATCAACTGTTCTGACTTTGTACAGTAAATCAGATTGTGACCCTTTTAATTGTTTATTAATAAAGGATTTTCGTTCTAATTTGACAGAGCTTGGATCAAGGTTTTTTTACAATATGGTCCGGTAAGTAATTATTGATAAAATCAGTAGCAATATCCAATCTTGAAAAAATATTTTCAAAAAATTTTGCATGAGGGTTGATAATTGTATTCATGAAATCCGCTTCCTTTCTGGTTTGAAATTTCGTGCAATAAAAAATGTTACTTTCGTAAGAATGTGTCTTTGGAAAACCGCTTCCCCGGATGTTGTTTAACAAGACCTGCCAATTCCATTTGTAAAAGTTGTGCAGATAAAGTCTGTAATGTCATATCCAGCTTTTCCAGCAATATATCAATATGCTGAGGTTCAAGGGTTAATTGCTCCCAGATGGTTTTTTCTGTTTCATTCATCTTTGGCAAAGTAGGTTTTTCAATTTTTGTTTCATGGTGTTGTTTCAAGTGATAGTTCAGAAAAGGTCCCAGATCTTCAAGAACGTCCTTTGCATTTTCAACCAGTTTAGCGCCTTGCTTGATTAGCTTATGCGTGCCGATCGTCATTTCAGAATTAACTGGACCGGGGACTGCAAAAACATGTCGATCTTGTTCCAGCGCCAGACGTGCGGTTATCAGCGATCCACTTTTTCGCCCAGCCTCAACAACAATGGTTCCCATGCTCATGCCACTGATAATCCGATTGCGTTGGGGAAAATGATAGGTTTCTGGCTTTGCTTGCATGGGAAACTCAGAGATGACTGCACCATTTTTTTGTCCGATTGCATGAAATAAATCTCTGTTTTCGCCTGGGTAGACAATTTCCAGGCCACAACCCATCACTGCGATCGTTCGACCATTTACATCAATTGCCCCTTTGTGAGCCGCTGTATCAATTCCTCGAGCCATTCCGCTGACAATCGTTATTTGATTGGATGCCAATTCTTTTGCGAGGGTGTGTGTCATGGTTTCGCCATATAATGTTGCATTCCGAGCGCCCACGATAGATATACAAATATCTGATGGTATGAATTCTCCATAAATATAAAGAACTGGCGGAGGATCAGGAATTTGCTTGAGCAAAGGCGGATAAGAGGGATCATCCATGCAAATAATTTTAATTCCGCGCTTGAATGCCCGATCAATTTCTTTGTGCGCTTTGTCTGTGGAATGCTGTTGGTCGATGCTTTTAGCGATTTTTGGAGATATACCTGATAGGGTCAATAAATCGTTTACAGGTTGTTCTAGTACATTTTGAGGCGATTGCCACTTGTCAATCAAACGTTTGAACAGATGGTTTCCAACACCCGGAACGTCTTTCAATATTAACCACGGCAGAATATGATCCATTGTAACACCTTGTTTTTGAGAAAGAAAGTTTAGAAGGAAGCCCATTCAGGCTTCCTTCCGATTTTGGAATTAGACGATTACTATTTCCAGAGGAGCAAAATTGGACTGGCAACAAATATGGATGAATAGGTACCAATTAAAACACCGATGATCATTGCAAAGGCAAAATCATGGATAATACCGCCGCCAAACAGAAACAATGCTAGAACAACAAGCATTGTTGTCAGTGAGGTTAGAAGAGTTCGGCTTAACGTTTCGTTGATACTTTTATTGATTACAAAATCAAATGTGTCCCGATGCAGTTTTCGTGAATTTTCTCGAATACGATCAAACACAATGATTGTATCGTTAAGAGAATAACCAATAATGGTTAATAAAGCAGCAATGATCGGCAGGGTAAACTCCTTATCAAAAATTGAAAAGATGCCCACAGTAATCATGACATCATGAATTAATGCAGAAATGGCGCCCATTGCATATTTCAGGCGCAAAAACCAGAAAAGAGCCATTGCCATAATTAGGGCAAGAACGATTAAGAATGGCATACTAATATTAAGTAATTGGAAAAAATAAACACCACCCATCAAAGCAACAGCCATTACAGCACTTATCAGCCATTTGAACTCAAATCGTCCGGAAATATAAATGGTGATAAACAACAAAGCGAAAAACATGGCCATTAAGGCTTTTTCGCGCAAATCCTTGCCAACCTGCGGCCCTACCATCTCGATTCGTCGCACTTCGGCTGGCAGGGTAGTTTCTTCCTGGGTAACTACTTCTTTCGATGTTGTCTGAGTTGTCGCTGTCTTTTCAGATGCCTCACTGCTTTCTAATGGCGGGGATTCTATCTCTTTCGATGGTGTGTCATCTGAAAGCGTCTGGATCAAAACGGCCTGTACTTTTTCGGAAAGACCTTCGAGCTTTTTATAGGATATGTCCGCACGAACAAGATACTCGTTGTTGCTGACATCACCATATTGCTGAATGGATGCACCAGTCACCCCAATTGGTTCAAGGGTTTCTTTGATGGTATCTACTGTTATGGGCACATTAAACTTTATTTGAATTAATGTGCCGCCGGCAAAATCAATCCCATAACGTGGGCCGCCATGCCAGAGAAGGGAAAGAAGACTGATCAATATCAGCGTGACAGATACTGAAAAGCCCATTTTACGTTTACCGATAAAATCAATGTTAATATCTGGTTGAATAAATTGCATTATATCTTCAAACTCCTTAGCTGACGATTAAACAATAATGAATCGAAAATTTGACGGGACACAATCAAGGCAGTAAACAACGATGCAAGTACGCCCAAACTAAGTGTTACTGCAAATCCCTTGACCGGTCCTGTGCCAAACTGAAACAAAACGACAGCTGCAATTAATGTCGTGACATTGGCATCCAAAATGGTCAGTGTTGCCTTGTTATAACCTGCATCTACTGCAGCCAATGGCGATTTTCCCACACGCAATTCTTCGCGAATTCGTTCAAAAATCAACACATTGGCATCCACAGCCATACCAATTGTCAAAATAATACCAGCAATACCTGGCAATGTTAATGTCGCTTGAAATCCAGCAAGACCAGCGGCGATTAAAAGAATATTCAGAGCCAGGGCAAGGTCGGCAATTATGCCAGCTACCTGATAATAAACAATCATGAATATAATAACCAGGATTCCCCCAATTATCATGGAGGTCACTCCCTTGCGAATTGAATCTTTTCCCAGTGATGGCCCCACAGTTCTTTCCTCAAGAATATGAACTGGCGCAGGCAAAGCACCCGCACGAAGAACAATGGCCAAATCGTGAGCCTCCTCATGGGTAAAACTGCCGGTTATTCTGGCTTCACCACCAGAAATACGTTCCTGGATGACTGGTGCGGAATGGACTTTATTGTCTAAAACAATGGCCAATCGACGTTGAACATTAGATTCGGTAATCCGCTCAAACAGGCGTGCTCCTTTTTTGTCGAATTCGATTGAAACATAGGGTTCATTGTATTGAGAGTCAATATTGACTCGGGCATTGGTCAAATATTCACCTGTCAGAGTGGTTCGTTTTTCAACCAAATAAGGCGTTTTACTCATTCGATTGGTCTTACGGTTGAAAACCTGCTGATATAAAATTTCTGTACCAATGGGGGGTTTTCCCTTAATTGCGTCCTCGACCGAATGATGATCATTCACCAGCTTGAATTCAAGCAATGCCGTTTTGCCAATTAAATCTTTGGCACGCTGTGGATCTTTGACACCCGGCAATTGAACCAGAATTCGACGTTCTCCTTGACGTCTGATATCCGGTTCTGAAACGCCGAATTCATCAATACGATTTCGTATTGTCTCCAAAGCCTGTTCTGCAGCTTTTTGCTTGATCTCTAAAACATCGCTGTCTGGCAAATCCAATACAATAGTCAGTTTATCACTTGACTGAGATCGCTTGGCAATGCGATATTCAGGGAATTCTTCATCTAAAAGTCGATTAAACTTGTCGATGCTTTCTTGCCCAAGAATTTCAAGGTGTATCTGAAAGGCCACTCGTCGAAGATTTGCAAATTTAACATGGTTGGTTTTTAATTCACGTCGAAGGTCGTTGCCCATACGTTCAATTGTGCTTTCGACTGCTTTTTCAGCCTCAACCTCTAAAACCAGATGCATACCGCCTTGTAAATCAAGCCCCAAATTAATTTTTTTATGGGGCCAGACATCAATGTGAAATGACGGCAAAACATATAGTAATGAACCAAAAAGAACCAATAATATAATGATGGTTCGGGGGGATATGTTTTTCAAGGTTTTATTCCTTTCTTAAAAAATAAATAGTTACGACTCTGCACGTCCTGATTTTGGTAGAGCAGACGCTGGATCAGTAATCAAGACGCTCACGTTGGCACGAAGACATTTGACACGTACACGATCAGCAATTTCTAATGTAATTGTTTCCGGATCATTTACATTGGTGACTCGTCCAAAAATACCGCCGCTTGTGATTACACGATCACCTTGCTTCAGGTTGTCAACCATAACCCGATGCTCTTTGGCTTTTTTTTGTTGAGGACGAATCAACAAAAAATAAAATATGGCAAAAATAATAATCATTGGAAGCAGCGCTGTAAAGCCACCAGGCTGACCAGCAGGAGCTCCTCCATTCGCAGCCATTGCAAAGGCAATTCCGATCAAAATAAATCCTCCTCATAAATTATTATGCGCATAACCAAAGCATGTGAGTATAGTGAAGCACACCATTTCCTAAATGAGTTTTAATTACACGCATATGTTTTGAACTTAATGGTTTTAAAATTAAGCTGACATACTTCATATTCTATAATTCGTCAAATGTTTCTTTGGCAATATTAAAGTTGGGTTAAGCAACTAGTTGAAAATATTAAGTGAATACATGTGTTCAGTTTTTGAAAAAAATTACCATGTCATTGTTTTGGCTTAAAATTTCGTTCAGCATCAGTTTGTTGCAAATAGATGGGAGCCAGGGCATAAATGTCTGCTGACCCTTTTTGTTGAAATTCACGGTAAGCCATTGCTATAACATGAGATATTTGAACTTGGTTAAATAAATTCGATGCGGTTTTAATGGGTTTCCCTTGAATGTACTGGACAATTTCCGGGTAGACATAGATGGCATCTCCCACTAAAATTGCAGGCGAAATAATCTGCGAAAGAAACAAATCCAAATTTTTTAATGTTGGGGGATCGATTGGTTGCGGACGGCCTGTATGATTTGAATATCCAGCGCAATACACCTGTTTTCTGGCTGCGTCTATAATGGCATAAACATTTCGTTCATCACATTGTAGGTTGCAGGCCAGCGCATCCAGCGCTCCCACTGTAACACATGGTATTGATAACACATGAGCAAATGTTTTAATCATGGTAATTGCAATCCGAATCCCTGTCCACGACCCCGGACCCGATACGGCACAAAGCAAGTCAATATCCTGTACTCTCTTTCCGGCTTGAGAAAGGGTATATTCAATCTGGGGCATGACTCGCGGTAAGTGACGCATCCTGGCGTAAACACTGGACTCCGCAAGAACCCTTTCCTTTTCACCGACACCAATAGTACATCGGTCACCTGACATATCCATAGCCAGTATAATCATAATTTAACGTTCATCCGTTCATTTAAGGTTGCTGTCATGCTTTCAATAACAGATTGGTATTGGGTTCCAATGGCAGTAAATGTGATACTTCGATGTGTTTCAAAATTATCTGAAGCAGTGAACTGAATTTTTAGATACGCATCCAAGATGTCCAAAATGAATTTGTCTGCCCATTCAATTACACAAACGCCCTTTTTTAAATGAATATACTCTGAAACCCAGAGTTCATCCTCTCGAGAAAACTCATCCAGACGATAAAAATCCATATGATACATCGGAATGCTACCGGGATGCTCATGAATTAAGTCAAAAGCCGGGCTGTGAATATGATATTGTGTTGAAATATTCATTCCCTTTGCTATTCCGCGAGACATACAAGTTTTTCCAGACCCCAAATTGCCAATTAAAGCCAAAATGTGTCCTGGTTTTAAGTGATTTCCAATACAGGTTCCCAATTGTGTCGTTTCCTCTGGGGAATGAGTCTGTATCGTTATGTTGGGTTCATTGTATGACATATATATACTTCATTAATTTGACAGGATCGATAAATTCTCACAGAATACTTGTTATGAATCTTTCTTTTCATAATTTTCTCTACACTTTTCGATACATTGTTTACATTCATCAAAAACCGGTTTCTTCTCAGAACAAAATTCGACAAAAGAACGAATCCATTCTTCGCCCGTGCGTGGGCAGTTGTCGATAAACTCAATAAATCGAACAATTTTTTTCATTGATTTTTCATCAACCGCATGTTCCATGCGGCATGCCACTATATCAGCCTTCTCTGGCGTTAACTGAATGATTCTCAATAAAAAATCTTGTAAAATATTGTGGCGATGGGTGATCTTTTTTGCAATTTTAAGTCCGGAATCGGTTAAAGTGATGAAACTGTAAGGTGCGTAATTAATATATCCCTTTTCGCATAATATTTTTAATGCACCTGTTACAGACCCTCTTTGGATATTGAGTTTTTCAGCAATATCTTTCACTCTGGCAACTTTATTTTTTTCCTCAAGTTCTAGGATTGTTTCTAGATAATCCTCAAGACTTTCAGTTAGCTTTTCACTTTTTTTCATGGTTCCTCCGATGACTTACTCAATCCAAGTCATGAAATACAACAAATGGTTTAAAAAAATTAAATCATCTTTTTTCAGTGCTTCCGAACTGTTTCATTAATAGAGCCATTTTTTTCTCAAGGTTATCTATTCTCAATGGCTGTTCAGTAATTCGCTGTCTTTCTACATTTTTCTGTATCAGCTCTTTTTTTTTCTGTATCAGCCCTTTTTTTTTTCTCGGTTAGCCCTTTCAACGACCGAAAATTGATCAATTATAGAGCAAACTTCAAATTAAAGCAATTTAAAAAAATATACCCAAATTGATTGTAAAAAAAAAATATTACGGATAACAGCTTTATAAAAGATGCAGATATGTAAGGAATTCTCAAAAAATAACATACCCATTTCTATCGAATCATAATTACATGCAAGATCGTGTAGAGACGTAGCATGCTACGTCTCTACGGCTCGTAAACATCAATATGAACATTTAAAATGGGGAACTAATTTTTCGAAAGTTCCTAAGTGATACTATCGCTAAGGAAAACTCAAAAAAGAAATTGTTCATTTTGTTTTTGAAGCATGATTACATTGAAGAAGATGAATTTAACGTGTTTTTATTTCATCTTATTCATTTCTTCAGTGTAATCATGCTTCAAAAAACAGAATGAACAGTTTGGTACGCATATGCTGAATGTTTAATTTTTGAGCCAAGCATTTTGAAATGGAGAATTTATTTTTCTAACATTCCTAAATATATCCACTGCTCCTTGAAAAACAAATACAGTTGCGTGATATTTATATTTGTTATATAGAAAACAAATAATTAAAATATAATGATTTCCAAAAGAGAATAATAATGGAGGTGATAATGCAAGTCATTACCACGCATCGAAATACAGATTTTGATGCCCTTGCATCAGTTGTCGCAGCCATGCGATTATTTCCTGATGCCATACCGATTTTGCCAAGAAGTATCAATCCCAATGTCAAAGCGTTTTTATCCATTCATAAAGATCTGTACGGTTTTCAATTGCGCCAGACCATTAACCTTGATGAAATTAATGAACTGATTGTTGTTGATACAAACCAATGGACGCGAATCGCCCGAAGGCTTCACCCATTAAAAAACAGAAAAGATATCAAAATATATCTTTGGGATCATCATGAACAGCCAGGAGATATCAAGGCGAATGTATCATATCAAGAACCTCTTGGTGCCAATGTATCATTGATACTCCGGCAACTGCGAAAAGAAAATGCGCTCTTGACTCCCATGACCGCAACACTCATGCTAATTGCCTTATACGAAGATACCGGTCATCTTACATACCCCCTGACCACGCCTGAGGATGCTTATACAGCGGCATACCTTTTGGAACAGCATGCAGACCTGAATATTCTTGGCACTTTTCTGAGTCCGGCCTATGGAGAACGACAAAAGGAAGTGCTATTTGAAATGCTTAAAAATCCTAAAAAAATTCATGTTAAAGAATTTTCTATTAGCTTCAGTATTCAAAAAATTTCCGGCCATGTAGATCGTTTAAGCCTTGTGGTTCAGCTTTACAGGGAAATTATCAATGTGGATGCCGCTTTTGGGATATTTATTCGGGATGAAAACCACTATATTGTCATTGGCAGGAGTAATCGAGAGGATATCAATATTGGCTCCATTATGAAAAGTATCGGCGGGGGGGGACATCCGGGGGCTGGCTCGGCCATGCTGACATCAGGCAATCCGGAAACGATTCAGGCCATGATTCTGGAGCTGATCGAAGGAAATCAACAATCATCAATAAAAGTAGCTGATTTAATGTCGTTTCCTGTATTTTCCATTCCATCCAGCACAAGAATGGATGAGGTCGCAAAAATTTTGGAAGATAAAGAATGTAAAGGACTTCCAATTATCGATGATGACAAGATGGTGGGGATCATCTCGCGTCGTGACTTTGTTAAACTCAAGAAAAAATCACAATGGAAAGCACCAGTTAAGGCTTTCATGAGTCGAGATATTAAAACCATTTCACCAACAAACAGTCCGCTGCAAGCCGCCAAGATCATGATTAAATACGATATTGGCCGATTGCCTGTGATTGACCATGAAGGCAACACTATTGGTATTGTGAGTCGGTCGGATGCAATGATGTATTTTTATGATTTGTTGCCGGAGTGATAGTGTATTTCTCCAAACTTTTTAATCGAATTAATATCGCTGAAAGCGCTGCGGGGGTGATCCCCTCAACTCGAGACGCCATTCCCAAAGAAATCGGCTTGATGCGGGAAAGCTTTTCTTTCAGTTCATTGGATAGGCCATGCACCGAATTAAATTCAAAGCCTTGAGGGATTTTAATCCGTTCCAGTTCAGAGAATTTTTGAATTTCTCGTAACTGCTTTTGGATGTATCCTTCATATTTAATTTCGATTTCAATCTGTTCCACCACTTTTGAATCAACAGCTTCTGAATGGGGGTAAAACTGTTGTACCAAGTCATAAGTGATCTCGGATCGCTTCAACAACTGAGATAGGCTGACACCATTATTGATTGCAGGACTGCCTTTTGATATCAAATATGTATTGATATCTTTCGATGGCCTGACTGTTAATGACTTGATTCGCTGAACCTCATTGTCAATTTGTTTTTTTCGCTCGACCATATCATTATATATGTCTTTTTTTATCAGGCCATATTCATGACCAATGGCCATCAGTCGTAAATCTGCATTGTCCTCACGAAGCATCAACCGATATTCAGCGCGAGAGGTAAACATTCGGTAAGGCTCTTGGGTTCCTCTTGTAATTAAGTCATCAATTAACACTCCCATATACCCTTGGGATCGGTCAAGAATCATTGGGGGTCGTTGTTGAATTTTAGCCGCAGCATTAATTCCAGCCCATAAACCCTGGGCAGCAGCTTCTTCGTATCCAGAAGTACCATTGATTTGTCCAGCAAAATATAAGCCCTCAATTAAGCGGGTTTCCAGGGTTGGATGCAGTTGTTGGGGTGGAACGTAATCATACTCGATTGCATAGGCAGGTCGCATAATTTCGGCCCGAGAAAGCCCTTTCACTGAACGAACCAACTGAGTTTGAATTTCTAATGGCAGACTGTTTCCAAGTCCGCTGGCATAAATTTCCTGAGTTTCGATTCCCTCAGGCTCAAGGATGATCTGATGACGATCTTTGTCTGAAAACCGGACAATTTTGTCCTCAAGAGAGGGACAATAGCGTGCAGGCCGTCCTTTGATTCGGCCACTGCGCAATGCGGATTGTTCAAGGTTCTCCAGAATAATGCGATGACTGTTTAAATTGGTATATCCCATAAAACAGGACTTCTGAGGCAGCGGGGACTGGGTTGAAAAAATTGAAAATAATCGTTCGGGCGGATCGGGTATTTGCTCCTCAAATTGAGAAAAATCGATGGATGATTTTAACAACCGAGGTGGTGTACCGGTTTTAAAGCGTCCCATTTGAAAATTGAGTGCTTTCAGTTGATCTGCCAGGCCAATACTGGCAAACTCGCCTGCACGTCCGGCTGGTATGGCAGCATAACCGATGTGAACCAATCCTTTCAAAAAAGTGCCTGTGGCCAGGATAACCGATTGTGCGCGATACAAATGGCCGGTCTGATCAACAACACCCTTAGCCTGCTTATTTTCAATCCATAGTTTTTCCACAAGCGCTTGTTTCAGGTGAAGGCCGGGTTGGCATTCAAGGTTTTTTTTCATGGCGATATGATACCGGTTTTTATCATTTTGGGTTCTTGATGAATGCACGGCTTTACCCTTTCGGGTGTTCAATGTGCGGTACTGAATCGCCGACATGTCAGTCACTTTTGCCATCTCACCGCCCAAAGCGTCAATTTCACGCACCAGCTGTCCTTTTGCCATGCCCCCAATGGAGGGACTACAGGGCATGGCTGCAATTTTGTCGAGATCGATTGTCATCAGGGCAACTTGACACCCCATTCGTGCTGCAGCGAGAGCAGCCTCACATCCTGCGTGACCGCCGCCGATAATAATGATGTCATAATTAAAATTTGCTAGACCTTGCATATGTTTTTCCTTGAAATAATGGACAGAAATTGCTACATTCTACCTAAATTGATTTACATTGAATCAATCAAAATAAAGGATTATAGGTACATGATACACATCAAAAATGCAATTATAATTCAAGTCATGCCAAAAATCTAAAAAAATGCTTTACAAGATAAAATAATTCATGTCTAATACGATTTTTTACCAAAACATGAATAAATCAAGTTTTCATTAGATAATCACTTGACAGTGATGCGTTGCTCATATATGAAACGCACTAGTATTTTTTGTTATTTTTTAGCGTTTTTTTTTATTTGAAATTGGGTAACTCTTCAATGAATTTAGAAAAAAACGAAAAGTATATTAATGAGGGGTTAAATTATGTTCACAACAGATGCAGACGTCATCCACATGGTTACCAATGCAGGGCCGATGGTAAAGTTTGTACTCTTGCTTTTGTTATTTTTTTCCGTGACCTCCTGGGGAATTATCATTATCAAATTCTTGTATGTGCGCAAAGCCTATAAAGAATCCCTTTCCTTTATCGAACAGTTTTGGAAAAGTCGGAATTTGGCCAGTGCGTTTTCAGGTACAAAACAGTATCAATCCTGTCCGGTTGGCAGAGTTTTTCGAATTGGGTATCAGGAATTGAATAAACTGGAAAAATCAGGGATTCATTTGGCAGATTCTGATGATGAAGCTGATGAGCAAAAGCACCGACGAACAATTGGTATCGATAATATCAATCGCGCCCTTCAGCGGGCAATCAACACAGAAATGACACGTGTGACATCCCTGGTACCTTTTTTGGCGACAACTGGAAACACAACACCTTTTGTTGGTTTGTTTGGGACTGTATGGGGAATCATGAATTCATTTCATGGGATTGGAATGAAAGGCTCAGCCAATTTAGCAGCAGTCGCACCTGGAATTTCCGAGGCATTAATCGCAACTGCCGCAGGACTGGCTGTCGCAATTCCTGCTGTAGTGGCATTTAACTATTTCAACAGCAAGGTCAGGGTTATCGAGACAGAGTTAATGAGCTTTTCCGCTGATTTTCTCAATATTGTTGAAATTGAAATGCTTCGAGGAAAGGAACAATAATTATGACCAGCGGTGGATCAGGGAATCAATTGATGTCAGAAATTAATGTAACACCTTTAGTAGATGTTATGTTGGTATTGCTTATCATATTTATGGTTTCTGCACCAATGATGACTCAAGGTGTTGATGTTTCTTTGCCAGAAGCTGCTTCTAAATCATTGGCAACTGATGATGAAAGTTTGACCATAACCATTAAAAAAAATGGAGAAATCTATATCAACACCTATCAGGTCACCCTGGATGCGCTTCAGGATAAATTGAAAGCGATTTGTGATGGTCAAATGGACAAACAACTATATATGCGAGCAGACAAAGATGTGGCTTATGGATTGGTGGTTCGTGTTATGTCGGAAATTAAAAACGCCGGCGTTCAGAAATTAGGGATGATCACAGAACCACTCAAACAATCAGATAATCGATCTTAGCTGCATAATTCAAACGTATAGAATTGGCGTGTCAGAATTCCTAATTTATAACGCCTTTTTGTTTAATTGAAAGAATTATCGCCGCTTGTAATATAATGATATGAAAAACAAAAAACTGACGTTTTTCAAATACTGAGCGTATTGAACCTTATGTATGCAGAAAATGATTATTTTGTTCGTTCAGAAACGAATATTGCCACATGGTTGTTAACGATTACCGGTTCAACATTGGGGCATATGCTTTTTTTTGCTGTGATCTTTTTTTTTCCAAAGTGGGATCAGGCAGAAAAATATCAACCAACGATCATTGACATTGACTTGGTATCTGTAAGCGAGCAAACAATTGAGCCATTTGACGAACTTGAGCATCCGGTTATGGATGAGCAACCTGAAATTGATGAAACCATACCTGAAGATCAATCCAACAATTCTTACGATCAATCAATCAATACTTATGATCAACCCGAAACGCAATCCATTCAACCGGAAACGAATTATGAACAAAAGCAGTTCCAGCCGTTGGCTCCAATCTCTGCACCCAAAACCTTTAAGCCATTGAAACCAAAACCGAAGATCATCAAACCGGAATACAAGCTGGACCCAATACCTGAGCCCGAACCTGTAATAACACCACCACCAAAACCTGTTCAACCGCCTGAAAAAAAAGAAATAAAGCCAATTGAAAAGGCACCAGAAAAAACGCAGCCTGAGACAGTTCAGCCAGCGAGGCCAAAAATAAAGCGATCTTTGAAGAAGCAAACAATCAAAAAAGAGCAGGTTACGCATCATAAAAAGCAGAAGCGCTTAAGCGACAGATTTGCACAGCTTAGACAGAAAGTTCGAATTGATGAAGCTCAGAAGCGAATTCTGCAAGTTGGAGAACCCAAATCAACGGTTGAACTGATGGATATTTACAACGCAGAAGTAATGTCCAAAATTCGAAAGAACTGGGCTGTATCGTTTCAAATGATTGGTGGGTTTAATACCAATTTAAGAGCCACGCTAGTGATCAATATACAGAGGAATGGCTATATTCAAACGGACATGTGGTTTGAAAAAAAGTCCGGAAATGAATATTTTGATGAGTGCGTTCTAAAAGCAGTCAAAAAATCCAATCCACTCCCTAAGTTGCCCAACGCTTATTTGCGTCCGTTATATGGGCCGATAGGGTTAAATTTTACACCTGAGGGATTGAAATGAACAGGATAAGCATTGCTTTATCCTGAGATGAGGAAACCTGACTTGAAAATAAAACATATTTCATCCATTATCTTAATAAGTTTTTTCGTTCTGGCCAGTGTTTGTGTGATGTCCGCTCACGCACAGCGGGTTATTGATTATATTGATATCAGCAACCCCTTTTTACGAAAAATTCCAATTGCCATTCCGGTTTTCAAATACGAGCCGGAAACATCACCCTCACAAAAAATAGCCAGAGAAATGACCCAGGTTTTGTCTGAAACACTCGAATTTACCGCTTTTTTTAAAATGCTCAAGGAAAAGACATTTTTGGAAAATCTACAAAGTACGGGAGTTTCCGGGTCATCAATTAATTTTAAAAACTGGACAGCTATCGGAGCAGAGCTTTTGGTAACTGGTGGCATCCAGGTTCAAGACAGACTGGTTGTGGTTGAGTTACGACTGTTTGATACGTTTTCAAGCCGGCTGCTTGTTGGGAAAAAATACAAAGGGTGGCACAACGATACGCGAAAAATTATTCGGCGCTTTTGCAATGAGGTGGTCCAACGTTTGACAGGAAGCAAAGGCTTTTTTGACAGTCAAATTGCATTTGTGTCGTTATTCAAAGGCAATAAGGAAGTGTACACCTGTGATTTCGATGGTTACAATATAAAACGATTAACATATAATCGATCAACCAATCTATCACCCTCTTGGTCTCACGACAAGGAATGGCTGGCCTACACATCATATACTCGAAACAAACCGGATTTATATATTCGTCACCTGGTAGGTGATAAACGGGGTTTTTACATCTCATTCAAGGGGCATAACATTACACCTGCATGGCACCCCAATCGATTAGAGTTTGCAGCAGCGCTGTCAAAAGCAGGCAATTCTGAAATTTATTTATTGACCCGAACGGGTAAAATTATTAAGCGTTTAACCTATGATTGGGGGATTGATGTCTACCCGACCTGGTCACCTGATGGCAAAAAAATTGCTTTTGTATCCAATCGTTCGGGTAATGCCCATATTTATATTTATAATATTGAAACAAGCAACACGCGACGGCTGACATACGAGGGAAAGTACAATGTGTCTCCATCATGGTCACCCAAAGGGGATCGTATTGCTTTTTGTGGTCGAAAAAATGATCAATTTGATATCTATGTCATGAATGTCGATGGTAGCCGAAAAATGCAATTGACAAAAAACGCAGGCAACAACGAATCACCAAGCTGGTCTCCTGATGGCAGCCTGGTTGTATTTTCCTCAACCCGAAATGGCACCAGCAAACTGTTTGTAATGACCGCCTATGGAACTGACCAGCGTCAGTTACTTTCTTTAAAAGGCGCACAATTTGATCCGGCATGGTCTCGCAACGATTAGTTGGGCATCGTTCCTTGACAATTAATCATTCTCGTATTATCAGTTTGATTAACACTAAGGAATACTCAAAAAATAAATTCCCTATTTTCTCGTTCCAACGCAGGAGTGAGAGAACAAGAGATTGCCTAAAATGAGAGATTAGATTCTACGCATTGTGAGAATCACTTTTTTTGAAAACTATTATCCCATTCAACATTGATTATTCCTGACCTGATAATCTTTTTATTGTCAGGTCAGGAAAGGACAATGTAGGATTAAAATTAGGAGGTTTCTAATGACAAAAAAACGCATGATCGTTAGTATTGTGTTGATAGGCTTGATGGCAATGTTTCTGATTTCAGGTTGTGGAACGCAACCCGATGTCAAAACACCGGCTGAGGTTGCAGAAGAGGACGCTGCAGAAAAAGCCAGAGTTCAGGCTGAAAAACGAATTAAGGCAGAGGAGGAAGCGCGGCGTAAAAGAGTTGAAGTTCAGCGACAAAAACAACGAGAAGAAAAGCAGCGACAAATTGCTCAAGAAGAAGCGTCCAGGCGTGCAGTGGAACGTCGTCAACAAGAAGATATTGAGGCGAGAATACGTTTTCAGGAAACAGATATCTACTTTGACTACAATGAGAGTACATTGCGCTGGGATTCACAGGAAGAACTGAAAATCAAAGCAGAATGGATGCGAGCTCATCCGGATGTAAACGTCATTATTGAGGGGCATTGCGATGAACGCGGTAGTGCGGCTTACAACATTGCTTTGGGCGAACGTCGTGCGGAAACAGCCAAAAATTTTATTGTGGACTTAGGTGTTGAATCCGATCGGATTGAGTCAGTGAGTTTTGGCGAAGAACGTCCTGTTGACCCAAGATCAAGCGAGGAAGCATGGTCTAAAAATCGACGTGCGCATTTTGTAATTAAATAAGGCTTACTTGATGTCAGGAATATGAACTTGTGTTGCAACAAATAAATTCGATTTGATTGATATTTTATTTGCAGCTCAAGGAAAAAATAACCAACAGCATAAATGTTATTTTGGAAGTAATAATTATGGAAAAAAAAATCTATAGATACCTGCTTACCTTTTATATCTTTAGTCATGTTTTCGGATGTGTTTCGCAACAAGACATGCTGGATATTAAAAATAGATTGACAGCACTAGAAACACAAGGTTCCAGCAATGTAACATCGTACAACCAGGTGGATACCCGAATGGAATCATTGGAGTCCCAAATTATTCATAACAAGCAAGCTCTGGATCTGGTAGAAAAGCAATTTCGAGAACAATATGCTGGAATCAAAGCCAGCTCAAATACAAGTCGACATGAAATTCGTCAGGTAACCGGTCGCTTGGAAGAAATTGAATATCATCTTAAGAAAAAGTTCAATTTGTTGAAACAGCAAAGCAAGTCCAACACTCAAGGCGATGTTCCTGTTAATCAGATTTTTGAACGATTGCGTCGAATAGAACAGTATCTTGGATTAGATTCAAAAACGACCGCCGCCGTACCAACGACACCTAAAACCAAACAAGTAAATACTCATCAAACACCTGAGTTGCAGATGTATGCGAAAGGTAAAGCAGCTTTTGATACCAATGACTTTGAAACAGCTCGTGTTCAATTTGTCAAATTTATCAAGAAATTTCCCAAATCCCAAAACGCTGATGATGCCCAATTCTGGATGGGAGAAATTTACTTTGGAGAAAAGTGGTATGAAAAAGCGATTCTTGAGTATCAAAAGGTCATTGAATCCTATCCCAATGGAGACAAAGTTCCTGCAGCTTTGCTCAAGCAAGGCTATGCCTTTCTTGAATTGAAAGATAAAACCAATGCAAGTCTGATATTGAAAGAATTGACTCGAAAATACCCAGAGACACCAGAATCTAAGTTGGCTCAAAAAAAATTGGGTGCATTGTAGTTGGCGTTTATTTTGGGGGAGTTTATCATTTCAAAACAACGCGTTCCCACGCAGGGCGTGAGAACGATTTGTACTCATGAAACTTTGCCAAAGCCTAGTACAGCAAGGCAGAAATAATGCCCCGGTTATAGTAATCGTTAAAAAAAAATCGTAATCGGCAAAGCCACGACCGCCTGGGGATTCAACCCCAGGCGGTCGTGGCTTTTGTGGAATTTAGCATGATTGAATCAATACAGGGCCAAAACCGGGGCACTATTCCTGCCTTGATGAAGTAGCTTCTTTCCCCATTTAACTCGGAGAAATAACTGCGTCCATCATGAAAGTAATTGGCATTGATCCAGGGTTGGCATCAACCGGAGTAGGCATGGTTCGCGGAAGTCCAGCGCGGATTGCCAGTTATGCATTTCTTACAATAACGACATCAAAAAAAATATCCCTACCCCAACGTCTCAAGCAAATTTATTCGGAAATCTACGATGTGATTGCGCAGCAAAAACCGGATTTACTGGTTGTGGAAGACACGTTTACCCTCATGCGTTATCCCAAATCCGGTATCATGTTGGGCAAAGTAACCGGAGTCATTTTACTTGCAGCCAGTCACTTTAATCTGGATGTTTCTGAGATTCCAGTCCGTGAAGCCAAAAAAGTGTTTACCGGAAATGGAAAGGCCAGCAAAGAGCAATTGGAAAAATCGATTCGTCATTTGCTTGGCAGAAATGAACCAATCAAGCCCAATCATGCCTCAGATGCACTTGCGCTGGGAATGATTGGACTTTTTCGTGGGAAATTAAAATCATGATTGCTTACCTGGAAGGCCAAATAATTAAACAAGAAGCGGATCGTATTGTGTTGTTGTGCGGGGCAGTCGGTTATGAGGTCTTGTTGCCCAAAATTGTCATGGCGGAACTTAAGCAGCGAATGGATGCCAACAAATTAATATCACTTTATATTTATCATTATCAGACTGAAAGACAGCCCAAACCTGCACTCATTGGCTTTAACCTAGAAATTGAGCGAGACTTTTTTCAGCAATTCATTATGGTAGAGGCTATTGGCCCTATGAAAGCGATCAATGCCTTATCTATTCCAGTAAGAGATATTGCCCGGGCTATTGAAAATAAAGATATCCGCTCACTATCCAAATTGAAAGGAATTGGGAATCGAACCGCTCAAAAAATTGTTGCCACGTTGCATGGCAAGATGAAAAAATATTCATTGATTCACCAATCTGAGTTAGTATTGAAAAATGATGCTTCAACAGCAATTTCTGTATCAATAGATGAAATCAAGGTTCAGGTCATGACAGTTTTGATGAATCAATTGGGACACCGGTCCAGTGAGGCAGAAGAAATGATTGAAAAAGCCTTAAAACGCAATTCAGCTATAGATTCAGCAGAAGCACTGTTTGAAGAAGTTTATCGCGGGGAAATGGAATGATGAATGAAATTACCATTGATGAAACTGCCGGACATTTATTATCTGGAGAAAATTTACCTGAGGAAACTGAAGACACTATTCTGTCCTTGCGTCCCAAGGAATTCAAAGATTATATTGGACAAAGAGAAGCTGTTGAAATTTTGACCATTGCGATCACAGCCGCTAAAAAAAGATCGGAGGCACTGGAACATGTTTTGCTTCATGGTCCGCCAGGATTGGGTAAAACAACTTTGGCCCATCTCATTGCCAGGGAGATGGGTGGAACGATGACAATAACCTCCGGACCGGCTCTGGAGAAAGGTGGGGATGTGCTGTCAATTCTGACTCATCTGGAAAAAGGGGATGTTTTATTTGTGGATGAAATTCATCGCATCCCTAAATCGGTTGAGGAATTTTTGTATCCGGCCATGGAAGATTTTGCGGTTGATTTTATTTTTGATAAAGGTCCTTATGCGAAAAGCCACCGATATCGGCTTAATCAATTTGTTATGGTAGGGGCCACAACACGTGTTGGACTCTTGTCAGCTCCTTTGCGGGACCGATTTGGGATATTTCGCAGCCTTGATTTTTATTCAGATACAGATTTGGCGACGATTATCAATCGATCCGCCTCAATCCTGGACATTGAAATTCATGATGATGCTGCCCTTTCTCTAGCCAATCGCTCACGTGGCACACCGCGGATTGCCAACCGTTTGCTCAGGCGCGTTCGTGATTTTTCACAGGTTCGTGGCGATGGACATATAGATCTTGAAACAGTTCACCGGGCTTTGCAACTGGAAGGCGTTGATCATGTGGGATTGACCCCATTGGATCGTCGTTATTTAGGAACTATTATTGATTTTTATCAGGGCGGCCCGGTTGGCATAGATGCCATTGCAGCCACGCTTCAGGAAGAAGCTGACACCTTAGTTGATGTCGTAGAGCCGTTTTTGCTCAAAAAAGGTTTTTTAATGCGAACGTCAGCTGGACGAAAGGCCTCGGCTGAGGCGCATAAACATATTCAACGTCTTAAAAATATATTGAATTCAAAATAATTGAAAAAAAATAAAAAAACGCTTGACTCAAAAATACAATAATTGTATAAGTTGAAATTCCTGATGCGGGGTGGAGCAGTTTGGTAGCTCGTCGGGCTCATAACCCGAAGGTCGGCGGTTCAAATCCGCCCCCCGCTACTCATCAATTGATCCCGAATAAGTCCTATCATTAAAATGTCTAAACCTCAAAAATATCTTCAAAAAAAATAGCTCGTTAGAAACAAAGCTTCTGTTTAAATAAAGCAAAAAATAGTTTTCACTATGTAAGGGTAACCCTTGTAGAGACATAGTACAGCAAGGCAGAAATAATGCCCCAGTTAAAGAAATCGTTAAAAAATTTACGTATCAGGCAAAACCGCGCCTGCCTGGGGTTTTAACCCCAGGCAGGCGCGGCTTTGCCGGAATTTTGCATTGCTGAATTTTTATAGCTAAAACCGAGGGGGCGTATGTACAGATTGGGGGAAGAACGAATTCAAGCGCTGAAAGCGCGAATGGGCGCATTCCCAAAATGTAGGTCGAAAAATTCGAATTGGTTATCAAGTCGTAGACTAAATACCAAGCTGGAAA
>Ga0272440_1000660_pt1 | contig 28937 bp, 16 predicted proteins | sample SSMMMBAug17_FD_192440 | JGI IMG/M metagenome (GOLD analysis project Ga0272440, IMG submission 192440) | Marine sediment archaeal communities from Little Sippewissett salt marsh, Falmouth, MA, United States - SSM-MMB-Aug17 | ecosystem: Environmental > Aquatic > Marine > Wetlands > Sediment ... | reverse complement strand
TTTTATTTGATTGATAGCCTCGGGTTTTGATATTGTTCGTTTTATTTGATTTTGTGTTTCCATGTGGACAATATAGCAAAAAAAAATAGTTTTGTCCAGTTTTTATTTTTGGTAACAAGTCAGGGCATAGGTACGCAAACGATTGTTGTTCGGAGGGCGAACATAAGGTTCGCCCAGGTTCGCCCCTACATTGAGAAACATCTTTTAGACATTTATCTAAAGGTCTTTGATCACGTGCCACATAAGTAAGCGATCATAAGTTTTCGGGTAGATCGTAGTAATCGAAATCCAGCAAATGTCCGAAACCAATGTAGGGGCGAACCTTATGTTCGCCCTGCGAACAACAATCGTTGTGAACCTATGTCCGAGGCAATCGTTTCAAATTCATTTTCGAACATAGGTTTGATACCGGTTTTTATCCGGCGGGCGAACACAAGGTTCCCCCCTACATAGGTTTGATACCGGTTTTTGTCCGGCGGGCGAACATAAGGTTTGACCAACCAGACGAATAACAAAAAATTTACTACGATCTACCCGAAAATTTATGATCGCTTACTTAATCTTCCATTGCAGAAAAATGAGTATGAAATTTTCCGAGCATTTCTTATTAATATTGCTGTTCCAGAATACCAAGCTTTTCACCCATCCCAATGCCTTCAGTTGAAATAACCGCTTGATATGGCCATATCTTTACCCCCGCTTGAATTGCTTTATAAAATAAATTCGAATAGTTAAGGTCAATATAATCCGCCGGCGCAAAACATTTTCCATCGGTTCGTTGAATCAAAAAAAACAAGGCGGTTTCAATGTGATTGTTTTTCATTTGTATTAATGTTTCAAGGTGTTTTTGACCTCTAGTAGTAATGGCATCAGGGAATGCAGCAATTTCATCTTCAACCAATGTGACGTTTTTTGCCTCAATCCACATTTTTTTTCGAGAATTCTGTACACAGGCATCAAATCTGCAATTGTCGTATTTAACTTCAGAATAAAATTGATCGTATGCTTTTAGATCCTGGATCCGATGATGTTTCCAGGCCATCTTTAGAATGCGATTGGGTGTCAATGTGTTTACTCCGACCCACATATCGTGAACTTTTACGAGTTCCAGTGTATAAGGTAGTTTTCTTTTTGGATTGTTGGAGCAAGAAAGGAATATCGTTTGGCCGGGTCGAAGCAATCCCAACATGCTTCCAGTATTATTGGTATGGGCCCAGATACGTTTGCCTTGATACCGAGCTTCAATGGAAAAACGTTTATATCGAGAAATAAATTGAGCTGTGATGCAATTTTTATCAAATGGTAAAAGAATCATTTTAGCGCTCATTTCGAACCAATCCGATGGCTTTTTCAAAAATTGTATCAGGCAGCACCGGTGCGTTTATCAGTGTTGGCGGCATTAAATCGGTCACATACAAAACAGCAACAATTATATCCGCATTTTGATCAAATGCAGAGGTTGTAATATCACATTCCCACCGGCCATCAGGGTCAATTGGAGTCATGGGGGACTTGGGATAAGGTTTACTTCGCCAGCCGATGCCTTTTATATGAATATATACTGCAATATGGTGTAAGTCAGGTTCAACATTGAGAACAAGTCCTTTCAAATCTTTTAAGCGATTGCCATAGTTTGGAACGTTTGTAAATAATAAAATGGGCTGGACCGGTTTGTCAGATTGAATGGGTTCTAATTCATTTTCGACCTTAACAAAATTTTCATTTTGAACAGTATGAATGGTTATTGGATCTTCATTTGTTGTCAGAAGTGTTTGAGGCTGTGCTTTTTCTATTTCAGGTTTTTTATTTTGTAATGTGCTGCGTGTCACCTCAATTGCTTGATTATCTGCCAGGAGAACCAAAGGTTCCAGTTTTATATAGTCATAAAATGAATAAGGGCGTACCAGTGCCTGAGAATCGGCATTACCTATGCCATTAATTATGTAGGGTGCATCTATCAGACCATTATGATCATCATCCTGTCCCATTGAATCGCCATAATAATTTCCCATATAGTCGGTCAACACGTGACCGCAATATTGATATGTTTTTTGTTTGTCTGACATCCACAGGTTCGTCCCCTGTGAAAAGACATTATCTTTCTGATTCAATACAAAATTATTAAGATAAATCAAATTGATGAAGCTTTTTTCATCAATAAACAAGCCCATGTTTTCATTGGCTGCAATAGTATTAAATTGAATTTGATTTCTTGATGCGCCCACCAGATGAATGCCATCATTGCCATTATTTTCACAAATGTTATTGGTGAAATGATTCATCAAAGCACCTGTTACGTGCATGCCATTTTCCTGATTCTGATCACATGAATTATGCGCGAGTTGATTCATAAATGCAGTATCCAACCAGATGCCATGTTTTTCGTTACCAATGCATTGATTATGATGAAGTGTATTTTTTATGCTGGCATGAATGATGACACCAAAATCGTTTGAATGGTTCCTGTCAAATCCAAAACGATTATGGGCAATGTCACAATATGCAACACCCCGATCAATACAAAGTCCTGATGCATTCTTTGTGTTTGCCCCATAAATGCTGAACCCCTCAATCCGAACATGGTCTGACAAAATGTGAATGACATGGTGATCTGATCTTTTAGCAGCGATAACTGTTTGCGTATATCCTTGTGATGAAATCAGGGAGACAGGTTTTTCTATTATAATATTATCAGTATAAGTTCCAGGGAGAACAGTTAATGTAAAGGAACGATCTGTTTGAAAACCAGCAAGTAAGGAAAGTGCCGATTGAATGGAACGAAAGGTGGCATCCTTACCAACTGTCCAGATAAGGGGATTGTTATGATCATGCGTATAGGGTGATATATGGGTATGCCCGCCACCAATCCAGATACTGTAATCCACATTGCTTTCATTGGTGATTTGAAATGCAAATTGTTCGTTGGTATCAATTAAAAAAGAACCCGGAAAAATACAAAATGGGAAATTAACTGTTGCGCCATCACCAATGATCGTATGCGCTGAACCTGCTTTTGTAAACGCGCCATCAGGCGCCACCTTACCCAACTGAAGTAACAATCTATGATGGTTTTGTATGGGCGAAACAAAACAAATATTGCCTGTTTGGGCATCCCTTTCAGTCCATTCTAGAGTGCCATGTCTTTCTGGTGATGACTGAAAAACAACAGTTTCGCCCGCAGCGCACAAGCATTTTGATTGGAACGCTGCCATTTCATCAGAAATCAAGAAATGATGTTGGTTAATGATTTGTGTTTGACTCTCATAATATTCAGGTTCGTTAGACAGGGGATACGCTGATGTTTCATTGTTGGGCATGTAATAGAATGTATCGGTGATACCATCATCATTGCAGTCATCAAGCGGATGATTATCAAAATAGTTCCCCAAAAAACCATGACCAAAATAATGATTCACTGGTGCTTCATTTTGCCATTGATTGATACTCCATTGTGAATGCACATTGCTGCGGTCATTGTTGATAAAAGCGTTTAAAAACAAGGTATTTTGATTACTGTTGTATGTGAGATTCAATCCATATTTTGGATGATACTTGAGGATATTTTTATAAATCATATTATTTTGTGATTGAATCAAGTTCAAACCTGAACATTGATTCAGTTGACAGGTATTTTTTACAATAGTGTTGTGGCTGGATTGATCCAAATGGATTCCAAATCGCCTATTATGCTGGCATAGATTTTGGGATAAGGTATGAAATCCGCCGCGATCAACAAAAATACCATAGTAATTGAAATGTTGTTCATCCTGGCCGCAGATATTGTTTTTAATCAGACAATGTTTAGCCTGTGGCGCTAAATAAATTCCTGCCTTTCCATGCGTGTCTGCACCAATGATGGTAAACCCTTCAACGACTATATTCTCATGAGCTATTTCAATGGTGTGAATCGTGTTGTCACTTCCATTAATGATCGTATGTGCCGGGCCATTGGCAGCGTACAAGTGAACAGGTCTGGTCAGATGAATATTTTCGTAATATGTACCGCTTAAAACAAGAATTGAACTCTTTGGCGCAGCATCTTCAATGGCCGACTGAATTGTTTCATACGCCTGGTTTTCACCCACATAAATGATTCCGCCGCTTTCATCATCAAGAATACGAACCGAGACTTGCGATTGAATCCAGCCATCAGCATCCGCAAAAATATCGACACGCTGAGGCCCATCCGGTTCTGTGTTATCTTGAACATGAATATCAAACAGAACAGATTTTTTCCCCTCAGGTATAATGACGTCCTCAGGGACCACAAGAGCAGATACATCAGAGACAGTGAGTTTCACATTGATCTGTTTTGACGATTTTGATGGGATTGATATTTTACCCACTTTTGGCAAAAACGTATCATTTTCTCTGACTTTTTGGGGCGTTTCAATCGTCAGTCTATTTCCGGTTTGAACAATCCTCACCTTTTTATGAATTGGTGAATTGATTGCAGTAATGCTGACAGAACCTTCGCGCATCCCCAAATCATTATGCGCAACCCGAATTCTCACTGTTCCATCATCAATACCGCTGTAGCCATCAATGATTGTCAGCCAGGAATTATTAGAAAATGCGCGCCAATGAAAATTCTGACCCCCATTAATTTGAATATCTCTAATTGAAATATTTTTAGAGCAGGTAAGTTCATTGGGAACAACTGACAGGGCGGTCAAAGAAGTCGAAGGTACAGCAATAATTTGGATGTGATTCTCATTATTAATGGTAATGGTTGCATTCGATGTCGTATTCATTTTTTGCCAGTCAACACAGAGATGAAACGATCTGCTTTGCTTTTTATTTATTGTAAAAGGGCATGTTGGGGTTGGATCAACACTGAGCCACGTGTTTGAAGGTACAATAGATTGGATATGAACCCCTTGATTTTCATTATTATGAATTGTGAGTTTATTGCCATAATGTCTGAAATTGGCAAGTTTTACAGAGGATTCATTAATCACGCGGCTGTTGTTATGTGTTAAAAACGATCCTGTATAGGTGCCTTGAAACCGAATCCCCGGATTGGACCACTGTAATACCCGCCTGCACATACCATTTGGGCATAGAGATGGAAGGTTCAATGCCATAATGGACCGCCATCCATTGACATGCAAATATCCATGTCCATATGGGTAAGGATTATTTTGGGCGGCACCTTCAGGATTATAATAGGCGCCAAAAAGATGACCTATTTCATGGGCAAATGCATAATTTCCAACACATTTGACCGAGACAATACAAAAGCCGAAATCTGCGTCTGGATTTAAATAACTAACCCCGCAATTCGTATCAGATGATTCCATCATGACAACAATGTCAGCAGCGTATTGGTCTCGCAGGAGGTGAATATCATCCATGAAGCCATCATTTTTGCCAGCCAGGCGTTTAAGATCTAAAACAATGTCCTGTTCTTTGTAGTCTACCTGATGAACATGGATAAGGTTCAAACGGGTCTGAATGCCGCTTTGTTCAAAGGACAGGTTGGTTTCATCAATGGCAAGCTGAATCAAGGCATCAATATGCGGTGATTCATCAGATGCTTTTCTTGTATATAGTACCATCAGATGAATAACAGCGCCATCCTCCTGATGATATTGGGGTATTTTTTTTTGCGCGGATGGGGTTATTTCGATAGGTGGATGTTCCGATGGCAGGTCAGAATAATCCATCAACGCGATTTCATGCAAAGGCGGTAATATGGGAGAAATATGATACATCTGGTTGTCAATGGTAACATGACCATATAAGGCATTTCCTTTAACTGTAAGGATCACATCGGGATTGCCTGATAAATCCACCGCACCCAACCAGGTGAAATCATCAGAAAATCTGAATGTCATTCGCTTGAACGCGGCAACACGATGTAAATCTGGAAATAAGTTCAGGTTAATTTTTGAGGCATTTTTAAGGTGAGCCATTTGTACGTTGACCTGTCTGTATTTAACTTTGGAAGTCCGATCAAATGCAATTGAGGCATGCGATTTTTTGGGTATTGAAAATAAATAAGGAATGGGAAATTTTTTTTGAGAACTGATATCAGTTTTTTGCACACTGCTTTTTTCATAAGATTGATAGATTTTTATTTCATCCGGTGTAACGATTATTGCAGCCAGTGGTTGTGAATATATGAAGGCGATCAGTAAAAAAAATATTGGAGTGTATTGTTTTTTTAACATTTCATCTTTCCCGCCTTTGAAACCCATCTATTAATTTTTGCGTGAAGCAAATTTTTATCTACAGGTTTAGTTATATAGTCATTCATGCCCGCATTGAGGCATAATTCTCGATATCCTTTCATTGCATGCGCAGTGACTGCAATAATTGGGATGAATTTGTTTTGATCATTTTGACGAATATTTTTGGCCGCAGTTAACCCATCCATAACAGGCATTTGAATATCCATCAAAATAAGATCATATGTGTTTTTGGACATCGCCTCCAATGCTTCTTTACCATTGTTTGCGGTATCAATTACAAAACAATCATTACCACCTGAAAGGACTTCAATGATTACCTGCTGATTAATCGGGTTGTCCTCAGTTAATAATATTCTGGTTTTGGAATCCGCTTCTTCTTCGTTGATTGCCGATGGTTGCGCAACACTTTTTTCAGGTGCAATTAATCTGTCGATAGCATCAAAGCTTTTCATCAGCTTATTCTCAAGATCTTGAATTAATGAATCTATAGTATTTGGGTTGTCTGTTTTAAGGTCAGCTTCAAGAAATTTTGCAGCATTCTGTACATCAGGAATAGACAAATTGGCTGCTGCTCCTTTAAGACTGTGAACTTCACGCACTGCAAGATGGGTGTCATTTTGAATCAAATCTTTAATTGTTTGGATAAAATCAATGTATGTTTCTTTGAACGACTGAAGCAACTGAAAATAAATATCCTGGTTTCCTCCCAGACGCTCAAGGCCTTCTTCAATATTGATCAATGAATTGTCAGTACATTCAGTATTTTGAATAGCGTCATCTTGTGCAGGTACATCTTTTGTGTCTGTCGAATTGTCTATAGTAAGGCTTTCACGTAAATCAAGTTGGGTGCCGGAAACCCATTTATTAAGAACTGAAAATAAATCATCCTTTTTAATGGGCTTGGCCACATAGTCATTCATTCCAGATTCAAGGCAGGCTTCTCTGTCACCTTTCATGGCATTGGCAGTCATTGCAATAATCGGTAATGTTTCTGAATCATACTGCTTTCGGATGGCTTGTGTGGCCTGGAATCCATTCATAACAGGCATTTGGATATCCATTAGAATAATGTCATAATCTTTTTGAGAAACAGCTTCCACAGCTTCCTTGCCATTGTTCATGACATCCGGTTGAATACCGGCCTGTCCCAGAATTTCTTTAGCCACAGTCTGATTAATGAGGTTATCTTCAACCAACATGATATTTAAGTTGTGCCATTTGGGATTATCCATTATGGATTGTGGGGATTCTTTTCTCGATGTTAAATCAATGAGATCCTTTTTGTCAAAACTTTCCATGATGGCATCAAACAATGTGGACTGTTTAATTGGCTTGGCCAAAAAAGAATCAAATCGAATGGGGCTAATTTTTTTGACAGATTTTTCATCACCAAAAGCAGTAATCATAATAACCGGAACTTTCTGAAAGGGTTTCAATTCTTTAATTTTTTCTGTTGTTTGGATACCATCCATACCCGGCATCATCCAGTCCATCAAAATTAAATCCAAATTTTTACCTTTACTGTATTGATCCCAATTTTTCAGCAATTGAATGCAATGCTTTCCAGAGGTTGCTTCAAACGCTTTAAAACCAAAGTGCTCAATCATTGATTGATTCACAAAACGACTGGATTCGTTGTCATCAACAATCAAAACTGTAAGATCATTGAGATCCGCAGGTACACGATAGCGATGTTCTAACTGACACTCCTGTGTTTCAAACGTAGCTGTAAAAGAGAAAACACTGCCGCGACCGGATTCACTTTCAAGACTGATGTCCCCATTCATGAGTTGAACCAGACGTTTACATATTGTAAGTCCCAGACCTGTGCCACCATATTGTCGGGTTGTCGATCCATCAGCCTGAACAAAAGGTTCAAATAAATTATCCTGAGCATCCAAAGGAATCCCGATTCCAGTATCCTTGACAGAAAACAAGAGCTGTGCCTTCTGGTCTTGTTCAAAAATCTTTATGACTCTAACAAGAATTTCGCCCTCATTTGTAAACTTGATGGCATTGCTGGTCAAGTTTACCAGAACCTGCCTGAGTCGGTTTGGATCTCCAATCAGTGCAGTGGGAACGTCTGAATCCACGCTAATAATCAATTCTACTTTTTTTTGTGCAGATTTTTCACGAAACATATCAGAAATTTCTTCCAAAAGATCTCTAAGTTGAAAATGCGTATATTCGATATCCAATTTTCCGGCTTCAATTTTGGAAAAATCCAAAATGTCATTGATTAAAGCGAGCAGTGAATGCGCCGAACTGTTGATAATATTTTGATATTCTTTTTGTTTGTCATCCAGTTCAGTGGATAGCATCATTTCCGACATACCAATGATTGCATTCATTGGTGTCCGAATTTCATGGCTCATATTGGCCAGGAATTCACTTTTTGCGCGATTTCCTTCCTCAGCGTCCTGTTTGGCTTTTTGAACCTCAATTTCTGCCTTTTTTCGCTTCGTGATATCCTGAACATAACAAACAATTGCAGGTTGATCATCATATTCTGTAAGTCCAGCAATCAATTCAATAATACAGTCTTCTCCTGAGGCGACAACAGCTTCATATTGTTCAACATCCGGAATGTCTTTTTGATTCAGTTTATCTGAATAATATTGAATCGCACGGCGTTGATCATTGGGATGGATAATCTCAAAAAATGTCTTGGACAGGTATTCTTCCCGAGAATAGCCACCAATTTTCACCATCGCATTATTGGCATATTTGATAACTGCCTTTCGGTATTCAATATTTTGAAGCACAATAATGCCCAGATTGGCTTTTGATGCTGTTTCGATAAGGGTTCGGTAGCGCCTCTCAGATGCTTTAAGACTGGCTGTTGCATCTTGCAGACACGATATCATATGATTAAAAGTATTGGCAAGCAGTCCGACCTCATTTTTTGACTGAATATTTTGAACAACTTCCCATTCACCAGAGGCAATTTTTGATGATGCCCGTGCCAGTTTTGAAACCGGTCTGGAAATGGATCGCGCCAGATACAAGGAACCAATGATCCCCAAAAGAATAATGACTGCACATAAAATGGCATTTTGAAAAACTAACTGATTGATTGCGTTTTGAACTGTATTTAAAGACAGGCCAAGAAGAATCCACCATTGCTCCTGACCAATTTTAAATGGATGGACAATTAAATAGCCTTCATTTTTTTCATAGCTGTACAATATAGCTTTTGTTGTTTTTGCTTGATATTTTTCAGGAATTTTTTCGCCATAATATGACTTGTCATTCGCCATATAGACTTCTCCTGAAGCGTTAACAATTTTTATAAAAGTAACATCAGCGCCTTCAGATGAGGCCTTAAGAAGATTTTCAACAAATATCCAGTTTAAAGACATAAACGCATTTTCAGTGCTCAATGCAATATTACGCGCCAGAACTTTTCCTGACTGAATAAGCCCTTCTTTTATCCCTTTTGTTTCCTGTCTGATCGCCATATAAGTACAGATAAAGACAGCAAACAGAACAAGAGCCATAACATGAAAAATCAGTTGAAACGTAATGGAACGATAGCGATTTAGGATTCTTTGCAACATAATATATACCTGCCATTATATTTTTACAGATTCTCCTACTCCTGCAACAATAACCTGTGTTTTGGGTGAATAATGTTTCATGAATTTATTAAAACTATCAGCAGATTGAACCAAAACAGGAAAGGTGCCATAGTGTTCAGGAATGACAATTTTAGGACGTATCAGTTGACAGGCATATGCGGCTTCTTCTGGACCCATTGTAAAAATACCGCCAATTGGCAAAATTGCGATATCAGGTTTATAAAAATTGCCAATAATGGTTTTCATATCCCCCATTAACGATGTATCTCCAGAATGATAAATTTTAAGCCCATTTTCAAAAGTCAACATGTATCCAACAGCCTCGCCAACAAATCTGTTGGCACCGGAAAAACCGGTTAATTGTGCCCCTGCTGAGTGAAATGCCTCAAGCATGGTAACTCTAATACCATCAATATTTGCACCGCCCCCTTTGTTTCCCAGGGTAAAGGTTTCACATTTTGCAGTGGGGATTTCAGATTTGATAAAAAAGCTGAGCTCCCAGGGTGCAATAACTTTGGGGCTGTATTCATCAATTAAAGCTTTGGCATCATTAAGCATGAAATGATCCACATGGCCATGGGTCCATAAAATCATATCCACTTTTCCAAAAGCACCTTTTTGTTTATATCTTGAAGGGCATTTTGGATTTGTACTAATCCAGGGATCAAACAGAATTTTTTTACCGCTGATCGTTGTAAATAGGAAGCTGCCATGTCCCAGCCATTCAACACCGACCTGGCCTCTGATATTCGTTTTTGGTTCATCTGCAAAGACTTTTGGAATGCCGATCATATTTTCCAGCCCTGCCATTCCGATAATTGCGCCCATACCTTTAAAAAAGTGCCTTCGGGTAAATATCATAGTTTTATTCCTTGTTGTTTTTTACATAGGAATGCTCTGAAAATAAGTTCCCCATTTACTTATGTGCCAGCCCGATGTAGGGGCGAACCTTATGTTCGTCCTCGAACTAATAGCTTTCGTTCCTATGTACGATGGGCGAACATAAGGTTCGCCCCTACACGTTCTTGGCACATAAGAATTTATTTTTCGAGCATTCCTTAGGAAAACTCGAAAAATAAGTTCCCCATTTACTTATGTGCCAGCCCGATGTAGGGGCGAACCTCGTGTTCGCCCTCGAACTAATAACGCTTTCGTTCCTATGTACGATGGGCGAACACAAGGTTCGCCCCTACACGTTCTTGGCACATAAGTAAATGAGGAATTTATTTTTCGAGCATTCCTTAGGAAATCTCGAAAAATAAGTTCCCCATTTACTTATGTGCCAGCCCGATGTAGGGGCGAACCTCGTGTTCGCCCTCGAACTAATAACGCTTTCGTTCCTATGTACGATGGGCGAACACAAGGTTCGCCCCTACACGTTCTTGGCACATAAGTAAATGAGGAATTTATTTTTCGAGCATTCCTTAGCATGCTAAGTCTCTACAGTGTATTTACATCAAAACGAACATTACCAATAATGGGGACGTTATATTTAGATAATTCCTTATTTCAAAATACCTGATCCAATTTCTGATACATAGTCTCAAAAGGCATTGTCAAATTTACCGAAAGAAAAAACGATTCAAAGGTTGTTTTACAGTTTTGCCCGGCGTAAGGGCTGTAGATGGGGGACTGAAATTGATTCAAATTTTGGCTGGCCCCATTATCAATGGTTGCGCCTGAATTGACCATGTAGCCAAAGCCAAGATCAAGTTCCACACCTTGTTTTAGTTTCCATCCCAGCCCGGCGCCATAAAAATCGATATCAGGCATGGTCAGTAAGTCAAAATAGGCATCATCTGTATTGGTTTTTCGGTTCTCATATCCCATGCGTAGGGCCAGACATTCTTTTAGCTGATATTCCAGGCCAAAACTAATATGCCATGTTGGATTCATTTCTTTACTGTAGATCAGCGTGTTTGGGTTGTTGGGATCAAGTCGGTAGCCCAAAATATTGGCCAATTGAAGCACAGAAAGGATTGATTGATCCTCTGGCTCAAATTGAAATTTATACGATTTGGTGCTGCTCCAATTGGTCCAGTGAAAATCACACATCAGACGAAGTTTTTTGAATGGCCGCAGTTTTAAGCCAATCTGAAGACGTTCTGGAAATGTAAAATCATTGAGAACGACTCTACCGGACTCCGAATTTTTACTGAGCGCTGATAACTTAATTGCCAGATCTGTTTTATCTTCAACATTATTATTAAGATTGTTATCACGATTGATAATTTCTTGAATAACAGTATGCATGCCGCCAATTTCATCCATAGTTTCTTGAAAATTATCAGTATATTTAATATGAAAATGCCCTTCTAAATCCGAACGAACCTGGCTTTGATATACACAACCAATCGTCAACCAGCTTATGGGTTCCCACAATAAGCCAAAATTAAAAGAAGGTGCCATCTCTTTTTCAGAACGAACTTCCATGTCCAACTCTGCAAAATGATCAAAAGCGCCGAAACTTGATTCATAATTAATATGCGGACTGGTTATTTCATATGCTTTAAGGGCGGCTGTCAGTTCATTGGGCATTCTGATATCTGAAATAAGACCCATTGCGGACTGTCCCAACCCCAATGTCAGGCCGACAGAAAATTGATCTGATACCTGATAGCTTACTGCAGGCGCTGCATAAATGAAATGTTGCAGATAAGCCGCTTTTTTCTGATAACGTGCACTCCCATTGTCTTCAGTTTCTTCACCCCAAACATAGGGCGAATAAACAGCATACGCAAAAGTCCATCGAGAACCAAACTGACGTGACGATATACCAAATGGCAGCGGCATCATTAAAACCGGAAAATCCCCTTTTCCATAAAATGGAATATAAAGTCTGTGGTCTTCAGAGTCACTTTCTGTGTTTGCAACCGGATCACTTGCAGCGGGAAATAAATCTCCCTGCAACGAAAAATCCGGATCTGGTGTAAAACGATGTGATGTTTTATGGTGTACCAGACTGAATCCCTGACTAAAAACGATCCCCTCACGAACCTGGGACAAACCTGCTGGATTATAATGAATGGACATTAAACCCGGCGGGTATGCGGTTACAGAATTGGCTAAAGATATGGCCTTGGTGTGAACAATCATTTGTTCAATGGATGTTGCAAAAGATGTCTGGGCCAAAAGGGTGAATACAAAAAGACCAGACATGATTAATTGACGATAAATAAAATAATTTTTCATAGATGCCTCTTCATGGTTGAATTTTATTTGCTAATGATTTATGTATATCTTATCATGTTTTTTATCATGACAAAATAATTATTTCTTTTTAACCTATTTTAAACGAAATCGCAAATATTGTGTGCGATTTATTATACAATTAAACATTTTTACCGATGGAGGCTTTATTTATGATAAACATCCGATTATTCTCAAGATTTGCCCTTATTTCAGGCATTTGTATTTTTATGGTTTTGGGATGTTCAATTTCCAGAAAAAATATTATCACCCCTTTTGTTCCTCTTGATGTCAATGAGAGTATTGAGAATAAAGGGTATTCACAAAAAGTTGATGGTTTTGTGGTCATATTGGATTTATCTATTTCAATGACAGAAACATATAATAGTCGTAACAAATATAAAAAAGCCGTGGATATTGTCAGCCGAATGAATCAGACCATTCCAAACCTGCCATTAATAGGCACGTTAAGGACGATTGGCAATTACAATTGTGCATTATGCCGCACGACAACCAATATTTATGGTCCAAGACCATACACCCAGGAAGGTTTTGACATTGCTCTGAGAAATATCAGAGGGGCCAATGGTGAAAGCCCGATGGAATTGGCGATATTGTCTGCCAGGAAAGATTTTAGTCAGGTGCCTCAGGGGCGATTGGCCTTGATTATTGTCAGCGATTTTAAAGAACTTCAAAAATCAAGCATCAAAGCTGCAAAAACACTCCATGAATTTTATGGAGATCGTCTTTCCATTTTTAACATTATGGTAGGAAAAGACCTTGAAGGCAAAAACCTGATGCAAGAAATTGCGCGTACAGGTAAATATGGTTTCAGCGTTTCAGCCAGAGATATTGCAACGCCCAAAAAGATGGCGGACTTCGTGAAAATGGTATTTTTGGAACGTTCCCTGGATACTGATCATGATGGCGTATTTAATCTGAATGATGAATGTCCCAACACACCCAGAGGTATTGTTGTCGATGTCAAAGGGTGTCCAAAGGATATTGATTCAGATGGTGTGTTTGATTCCAACGATCAATGCCCCATGACTCCGGAAGGGATTATGGTTGATGAAATGGGATGCCCATATGATCGAGACCAGGACAATGTTCAGGATTATCTGGATAAATGTTTACAGACCCCTGTTGGGGCTCAGGTAGATGCCAATGGCTGCTGGATTGTTATTCCTCATTATCTTGATGAAATCTGCCCGACAGCAGCATCTGCAATGAATGCCGCCTTAGTGATTATCCAAAACAATCCGGAAATGTGTGTTCATGTTAAAGTGAGCACCAATGTTCTAAAAACTGAGCAAAGTAATCTTGAATTGGGGCGTTACTGGGGGGAAAATCTCAAATCATATTTTGTATCAAAAGGTATTGCTCAAAGACGTTTATGGGTATCCGGAGAGCAGGCCCAATCTTTATCCCCCACTACAAACATTGAATTGCACCCTGTTTCATGTGAACAAGATCGCGATGGTGATGGAATTTCCGATAAAAGAGACAAATGCCCTGACACACCTAAAGGTCTTAGAGTCGATCCTTCGGGATGCCCTCAATTGAATGAACAGGAAGTGACCATGACATTGGATATTCAATTTGATTCCAACAAATCTGCAATAAAACCAGATTTTTTTCATCATATTCAAAAAGTGGCACAATTCATGAAAACGTATCCTTACACAAAGGCACAAATTGAAGCGCATACTGACAGTTCTGGCAACAGTGCCTATAACTTAAAACTATCTCAACAACGCGCTGAAAATGTGTGTAAATATATTATTGAAAAATTTGGCATATCGCCAGACCGCATCGTGGCAATTGGTTATGGCGAATCTCGCCCCATTGCAGACAATAAAACACGTGAGGGCCGAAAGAAAAATCGTCGTGCAACTGCTGTTATACGAGCAGTTGAATAATTAAGGAACGTTCGAAAGACAGGTCCTCCGGATCTGTCTTTATTATTCAATTCGATACGTTACCTTCAGAATATTCCTGATATCAAGAATAAAGGAGAATAACTTATGAAAGAGAAAAAAATCTTTACATACCTTGTAGTAATGGTGTGCTGCTTTTATGCTGCATGTTCACAAACCCCTTCAAGCACTGAGAACCATATTGGAAAGGTTTCCGGTACAGTATTATTTAATGAGAATGACACCAATATCAATGATTTTGAAGTACGCGCCTATACTTATTCTTCACAACAATGGCATGATACTCAACCGGTTAATTCTGCTGAAATCTCCTCTGATGGTTCATACGCTATGAAATTGCCTAAAGGAAATTACATTTTTACTTTGTATAATGTTCAACAAAATGGGCCAGAATTCTTTTATCAATTTCGACATCCTTTTCCTTGTACTACTTATGAATTACAGTTGCTAGAAGAGGGTACTTATTCAGAAACAATTTATGCCAATCAGTTTTTCAATTGTGAGCCTGAAGACATGTCTGTACCGGATGATGGCAATTTACCTGGAATTAATTTCGACATTCAAGATACTGGAATGATTCTGGGAAATATTTCACAGGCCAATGGAACGCCTTTTACACAGATAACGATTAAAGCCTATGCTTGTAAAAAAAGGCAGGATGATAAATTGATCGAGACACTCGGAACATACGAAAAATCTCTTTCTGCACAGGTGCGTCCGGATGCACAGGGCCAATATACCATATGCTGTTTACCTATTGGAGATTATTTCCTGATGGCTGAAGCGGACCAAAAAGAAATTATTAGGCTATATACACAATATAATGATACGCCTGACACAAAGCCGGAAAATCGTATTAAATATGTATATCATAAGAATCAAGCAACACCAAAAAGCATTGATCTGGGAGATAGATGGAAGGTGAATTTCAGTATGAAATCAGGTACGACAATCACTGGTCATATCCAAAGTGAAGATAAACCCAACGATCCTGTCAAGAACATCAAAGTTTCTGCATTGATGGCTTCGACAAATTTCGAGGCAGGGAAATCGATTTCTTCGAATGCCAATGGCAATTATACGATCTATGGCCTTCCAGAAATGAGCTATATCTTATATGCAGATGCTGATAGATCTGAGTATCAATCCTGTTTTTACAACACAAAATATCAAAGTAATAAAGCAGACGTATTTCAAATTGAAAACCTTGATCCCATAATTAAAAATTTTGATCTTCAAAAACAGGGACAACTTGAGGCAATCCTTATTGATGATGAAACAAATGCAGATATTAAAGACAATCAAATATACGTAAAACTATATAGATCAACAGACCTGACCCTGGTTAAAACAGTTCAGTCAGACAATGGTATGATCATCGCCGGCCTTGATGAAGGCGACTACAAAGCTGAAGTTATTACTGATGGCACCCCGTATGCCTCTATTTACCATTCAAATGAAACATCATTAGAAGATGCAGATGATATTCCCATTATTACAGGCAGAAGTAATGACACTGTAAAATTCAAATTACAGCGCGGGGGAAGCATTAAAGGGAATGTTGTTTATGAGAATTGTTATGACCAAGGCAATGATCATACCTTTACAGTCATCGCTTATTTAAAGAAGAATGCGTCACGAATATTTCAGTCAGAAGTTAAAAGAAATGGAGATTATGAGATTAGTGGATTGCCAGAGGGGGAGGATTATATTGTCAGGGTCTTGACTGATAAGACCGCATACATTTCCGAATATTTTGATCAGACATATTTTCAGGAGACTGCAACAACAATTCATGTCGAATACGATCAAGATACACCTCATATCGATTTTAACCTGGAATGCGGCAGGAAAATATTTGGAAAGGTTACCGATGAAACAGACAATATGTCCATATCTGGTGTTCTTGTTACTGCTACCCTTTTAGATCAAAATACTGCGTATTCAGCCATAACCGATACCAATGGTGAATACGTTATCAAAGGAATCCCAAGTGGTTATGAATATGCCAATCCTTCAGCCTTTGAATATGAAATCAGTGTAGATACTTCAAATTATGGATTTATTTCAGAATCGTATGAAAGTATTATCCAATTTGGGCGGGCTGAAAATCAACGAGAACTCAACTTTAGACTGAAAAAACTGTCCAAAATTTGTGGAACTGTCGTCTGTCCTTCAAATCGCAAGTTTGATTATTGTATCGAAAACATTTCGCCAGGGTTTTATGACCTTGTTTTACTTGATGAAGAAAATGAAAAGACAGTAATCAAAGAAAATTTTCAACTCATACCCAATCAGGATCTGACAATTGATATTGATTTGTAGGTTCAGGTCATGTCATCACACAAAAAAAAATATCAGAATTCTTATTCTGCCATATGGAATGGGTCCATTGGAAGCATAGATCGCAACCAATGGAATCATCTGGCCATTCCCATGAAAAATCCTTTTTTGGAGTGGGAATGGCTCTATATGTTGGAACAATCAAAAAGTATCTGTCCGGATAGAGGATGGTATCCCTGCCATTTAACACTCTTTGATAACAATCAAATGATTGCGGCGGCACCCTTGTATATTAAAACAAATAGTGATGGTGAATATGTGTTCGATAACGATTGGATCCAAATTGCAAGGCGAATTGATATTTCCTATTACCCCAAAATGATAGGCATGACACCAATGACACCGGTTCCTGGATATCGTTTCTTGATCCATCACCAGTATGATGAGATGTTAGTTACGCACATGTTGGTTAACCTGATCACGAAACATTGCAAGCAAAATAAAATTTCTGGCTGCCATTTTTTGTATGTAGATTCTAATTGGGTCCCTATCATGCATCATATGCGTTTTGTGGAATGGAAGCATTATTCTTTTCAGTGGCGTAATAAGGGGTATCGTTCTTTTGATGATTTTTTACAATCTGTTAAGCCGAGTCACCGAAGAAACATTAAAAAGGAAATGAAAGCACTCGACAAACAAAACATTCACATTAAAGTATATACGAATGAAAACATTCCAGGTGCATATTATTCAAAAATGGCGCATTTTTACAGAAATACAGGATTGAAATATGCGCCTGACACTGAAAGTTTTTTTAGACCCGACTTTTTCAAATATCTGCAACAATATTACAGCCATCGAAGTATGTTTGTAAGTGCTTGCGCCAATGAAATGCCTGATAAGCCACTTGCACTCGCATACTTTTCACATAAAGATCAATTTCTTTCAGGACGTTACTGGGGATCTGGTTTTGATATCCCATTTCTTCATTTTAATGTTTGCTATTACAGTGCGATTAAGTGGGCTATTGAAAATAACATCCACATTTTTGATCCGGGCGCCGGGGGCAATCATAAACTAAAAAGGGGATTCCCTGCTGTATTGGTGTATAGCCTTCATTATTACTATGACTGGCGGCTTCAATTCTTTTTGGTACAGCATATTGATGAAATAAATGCGTTGGAGCACGAAGAAATGAATATCATTAATCGCACACTTGAATAAAAAGTTTCATTGTGATATACCCACTCTTAAATGAGATTAAAAGGGACTTTTATAATATGTTAACACAATCAGCACATAACAGCATACTTCTTGTTGATGATGAGCCAGAAAATTTACAGCCAATTGTAAAACTTCTGGAGCAGTCTGATTACAAAATTCATATTTCTCTATCAGGCAGGGCTGCTTTAGAAATACTAAAAAACCTCGTTCCAGATTTAATTTTACTTGATATTATTATGCCAGACCTTGATGGATACGAAACATGTCGTCGAATAAAAGCGGATCCAAAACTATCAGACATTCCAATATTATTTATGACTGTTGTAACACATACTCAAAATAAAGTTAAAGGGTTTGAAGTAGGCGGACAGGATTATATTACCAAACCCATTCAATATGAAGAATTACTGGCGCGTGTAAAAACACATATCAAAATGCGTCAAATGCAAAAAGAACTGTTCCGGTTCGAAAAACTTAAGGCTTTAGGCATACTGGCTGGGGGTATTGCACATGACTTTAACAACCTATTATCAATTATCCTGGGAAATGTGCAGCTTCTGAAAGACAAAAGTGAAAATCAACCGCTCATCGAATCCACCGAAAAAGCAGTCATGCGTGCTGCAAATTTGTCCAAAAGCCTGATTACATTTTCCAAAGGAGGCACCCCGATCCTTAAAAAAGGAGATATTGTTTCTGTTTTGGAACACGCACTTGATTTTATTTTGGACACATCTGAAGCGACATATGAGATTGATATTGAAGATGATATTCCTTTGCTTTATTTCGATAGACAACAAATCGGACAGGCATTCAATCAAATGATACTCAATGCAGATCAAGCAATGAATCATAATGGGACCATTTATGTCAGAATCAGTATGGTAAAAATTAATTCATTTCATCATGTACTGGTTAAAGGTGACTATATTCGAATAACAATATCTGACACCGGCCAGGGAATTAACCATGAAAATTTAAAACGTATTTTTGACCCCTACTTTTCAACACAGGAACGCGGCGCGCAAAAAGGCATGGGGCTTGGACTTGCCATATCTCATTCTATTATCACGCAACATAAAGGTTTTATTGAAGTTGAATCTGTGCCGAATAAAGGCAGTCATTTTCATGTTCATTTGCCGGTTGAAAGAATGGAGGAAATGCCTCCATTGTATGATATGAAAAGAAATTTTACTGCAACGAAAAAAGGCCTATCAAGACAAATGAAAGTTTTGATCATGGATGATGAGGCTGAAATTTGTCAAATGGTAAAAAAAATATTGGCGCGTAAGGATATTCTTGTTGATGATGCCAGCAGTGGAGAAGAAGCCATTTCAAAATATGTTAAAGAATATAAGAACCACAAACCTTACGATGTCATTATTCTTGACCTGTCTGTAAAGAAAGGTATCGGCGGTGTTGAAACATTAAAGCGCATCAGATCCATTGATACCGATGTAAAAGCCATAATTTCCAGCGGCTTCATACAAAATCCGGTTATGAGCGAATTCAAGAACTATGGGTTCCAAAATGTGTTATTCAAACCATATCATATGGATGATCTTCATAAAGCACTGTATCAAACCATTGGTATACTTGAAAAATAAGCGCCAATTCTTATGAGTGTAACCAAAATGGCCGGAATTTAAATTATCATTCACCATTTTTTGAACCAGGATTACACTGAAAAAGATGAATAAGATGAAATAAACACAGTATTTTAATCATCTTAATCATCTTATTCAGTGTAATCCTGGTTCAAAAAAAATGATGCGCAATTTGTATCCACCGACAATTTTGGTTACACTCAATTCTTGTCATGAATTAATCCAAGGAAAATGATCTGATGATATGCTCACCAACCCGATCTGCCAGAGCCATAACAGTCAAATAAGGATTGACATGGGCACTTTTTGGAAAAAGACTCGCATCTGAAACATAAAGCCAGGGAAAACCATGTACTTGACCCCAAGAATTGGTGACAGACCGCTCCCCTGAACCCATCGCACAACCTCCCTGTGGATGTGCAGATGACACTGGCGTCTTGATCGGTATGAAATTGCGGGTTTGAATGATTTTTTCCAGTGTTTTTGGGTTGCTTTTGTCACGATGGATGACATGAGGCGATGCACAAGGCATAATCACACGATCACATCCCGCTGCAAAGAATATGCGAGAACTTTGAATTTGGGCATGACATAAGGACGATATAATTTGTTTGTTGAGTTTGTAATGTACCTGTACCATTCCTTTACGATTAACTGTAATTCGGTTTTCAGGGCAATTTTTATCGTGGTTCAGCACAAGAACTGTCATCAACTGGTTATAGGCAGACATGGTTTCTGATAAATCCCTGCCCCATATTCCCAAATGTCGTGTGGCAACAAATGGGTAGTAGAATGCGGTCTCAATGTAGTAATCATGAGCATCTGTAAATTGATCTGTATAGAACGTTTTGGGAAATCCGCGATAATTGACAATGGGTTTGGGGTATACACCATATAAGGTCATTGCCGGATGAAGACTGATATCTCGTCCAATCCAGGGCAATTTGTTCTGAAAACCAGATTTAATCAACAATCCCGGTGTGCAAGGGGAACCGGCTGCAAGCACAATAATATCCGAATAAATACAAATTTTGCCTGGATGCCAGGGGCCATCTAACGTGCCAGGAGGTGTTTTGTGAATTGCGGCATGAACCTTTTTTTCGAAAATGTGATTCACTTCACAATTGGGAATTAAATCAATGCCCGCAGCGACTGCCTTGGGAATTTGTATTTCAAGTGTTCCCTGTTTACTGCCAGAATCACACCCTAGATTGCAAAATCCAACCTGTTCGCAATTTTTGATATTCAATGGAATTCTTTTTACCGGCCAGCCCAGAGATTGACACCCTTTTTGAAACAATCGATTATTGTCATTGATTCTATTATCAGATGGCAATATAACATGGATTTCTTTTTCAATTCGTTCAAAGCGGTCAGATAGATCTTTGTAAGTCAGTTCTTGTATATGCCAATTCTTAAGCACATCATGCGGAAGTCGAAAAGAAACACCGGTATACATGAGTGTGCTTCCACCAACACCCGACCCTGCTGCAACAGTTATTTCTCCACTCTTGACCGGCCATGCGCCATTGAAACGAAATAGACGCATCATCTCAATTTCTCTTTGTGTAAAAAAAGCATGCGAATAATGGGGACCCTGTTCGAGAATGGCAATTTTTGCGCCTTTTTTCGCCAGTGGAATCAACGCATTGGCAACTGTTCCACCGCCAGCGCCCGAACCAACAATGACAATATCATAGTGCTTTTTCATTCACAAACCTTACGTTTATCCTGGCATAAATGTCTAATTACTGCATCTGGCGGCGGTTGATCATATTTAAGTGGACCATAATAATGAATGCCAGACCAGGTAGACTCGCGCGTAAAGTATCCCATGCAAATATAGGTTTTCAATCCCAGAAACCCCATCCTGAAACCTCGCAAAATAGAACCTTCCATCCATTTTAATTGGCGAATTTGATCAGATTGACTGTTATCTGAAAAAAATCTACCACCAAAAAAAATCCCCAATACATGCACGATTGAAATAAAAAACAAAAATTGCAAACGTAATTGTGATGGCATCTGCGATATGGCATGATCCATTACACCAATGGTATTCATTGATTTCGCACTTTTCAGACGTTCATGTGCCGGAATGATACAATCTGCCGCGGCAAGAATTGTTCTCAAACGATGACCTTTTATGTATTGACATTTATACATGATTTTTTCTGATTTTAGTTGCCTGTCATGTTTTATAAGAAATCAACTGAAAGGGCGATTGACCCACAATATGACGCACAGCAAACCACGCACCAGAAAGTGCAACAGTCAGGACAATCACGACATAAAAAATTAATCCAAAAATACTCAAAGCAAACATGATATTGCTCATAAATGATGTGACTCCCCAGATAATCAGTGCCAATATGATTGATATTAACAATGGCAGTGATGCCAGTTTTAAGGATTCAAACATATATATCTGCTTGATTAATCGTGCAGGGGCGCCAAATGACATCATCATCCCAATATTATGCATTTTGGTCTGAAGAAACAAACTAAATGTTACACTGATATAAACAAGCATTAAAAGTGCGATACTAAAAAATACCCAGAAAACAATCCAGTTTATTCGGCTCATATCACTTCGATATTTTTTTAATGTCATCACCTGATGATCTTCAATATAACTTTCAAACTTATTTTTGATATATCGCGTGAGTAATTGGATATGATTCAATACGTCCTGATCTTTGTTAATATATAGATACGCATAATAATAAGTTGCGGTTTTTTCGGAATAGGAGGGGTGGTCTTCCTTAAAATCAATTGATAATGGAATGTCAATCATGGATGTTAAATGTTGAAATTGTGCCTGCACATGGCATTTTGTGGTGATATTTTGATATTTGGGGTTGAATGATAAATCGCGGAATTGAAATTTAATTGTTTTGCGATTTGGAGAAAAGTAAGGTGTTTGAAACACATGTTTTCCAAACGCAGCATTGGCCCATTGAACTGTTTTTTGTTGATCCAATGGTTCATAAGAGCGTTGAAATTGTATATAAAAATGTTCAACATGTTTACATGGCGAAAAATATTTTCCGCTGGTTAGAACATGGTAACATCCTTCGGAAATAAGCGCATCACCACCAGGCAAATGTTTAGCGACATTCACAATGGGCATTTGCATCACGTATCGTAATCGTTCAGACGGGTTCAAGGGCGCCCATAATTCCTGATCATTTCGGGCGCGGTCTTCAAGCAGATTGTATTTGCCATCAACAGATAAAATTGATGCATCTATCAGGTTGGTTTCTTTATGAAATGGTTTTGTAAACCCCATTTGTCGATACAATGTTTCTGAAATAATCAAACCATAATTTACACGTGCGCCTGCATGCGTCCCAAAAAAAGTCTCTTGATCCAGGTGATTGATCATCCACATTTTAATATCATCATCTGGATCATTGTTATCTCTTCCAGACAAATTTTGTACTTTAACACTCAAAACATCATAAGATTCGGGTAAAATCTGCACACCTGTACGATCCAGAAATCTCAAAGATATCTGATTGAATGGATATACCGCTTCGATCACTTTTTTATGATAGCTTGATGGTTTTCTGGTTGTTTCAAAGATTTCTTTTTCTGTATTATAATATAATAAAGACTTAAGCCGCATTATCTTGGAACGACTAAATGCACCTTCAATACGAATGGCTGATGCAAAAGGATTGTTCTCCAAGGCAGTTAAGTGATTCTTTATCCCTCCATGAACGCCCAGACAGATTATGCCTGTCAGGCATAGGATAAACAAAATAATCCAGCTTCCCCAAATGGGCAGCCTGCATTGAAAAAAATGCAAGGTTGAATTTTTTTGTCCCTGTATCGGATTGAAATCACGATTGATAATCATACGAAAAAAGCGGATTGGAAATTTCACAATGTAACCCCTTTTCTAAAGTTAAATGTATAGACACCTTTCATAAAAATGTTTCTATACAATGTTTATTTATTGATGAAACCCATTGTAGTATCTATAGTAACGTAAAACACGTCTGACATATTCCTGCGTTTCTTTATATGGCGGGATATTGTTATACGAGGAGACGACTGAAGGCCCTGCATTGTAAGCTGCCAATGCCAGGGACAGATTGTCAAATCTGTTTACAAGACGCCTTAAATATAACGTGCCAGCCATAATATTCTGGCGGGGATCAAAGGGATTGTAAATACCCAATTCCTTAAAATTATGGGGCATAATTTGCATCAAACCTCTGGCCCCTTTTGGGGAAATGGCCCGAGGATTAAAATTTGACTCTGCCTTGATTACCGCTTTAATCAGTGTGTGATCAATATTATAAGTGCGGGAAGCTTCCAATATAACAGACTCATAGCGTGTTTGTTTATAATTTGCTGGATGCAAACTCTCAAAGTCATCACGTCTGAAGACATGATAATTGTTATTTGATTCCGGAGCGTTTGTGAAATGGAGGGTTCCATTTTCATCTTTATAATAAAATATGTCCGCCTGTAATTCAGGCAAAAAAATGATCAGTACCAATATTGATAAATATATGGTTTTCCATTCTTTCATAGCGCAATTGCTCTCAAATAATATGCTTTGGGGGCTTTTTTGGAATGCGCCCCCGAATATTTTTTTAAAAGTAATGAATGATTTAAAAAAAATATATAGTACACCAAATGATATTTAAATGTCAATATGAGTTGAGATATTGGTGTAAGCAATTATAAATTTTTGGTTAAATGTGTCCTTTCGGCAAACTTGCTTGACTTGTACCTAAAATCACAAGCCACTTGCTAACGCGCGTGGCTCTGTTCACAAACATATTTACGAATCAGAGCCGCGCGCGTTAGCAAGCGGCTTTTGATTTTAGTAGGTACAAGTCAAGCATGCTTACCGAAGGCACACGACCATATTTTTTTGTACGATCATGAAAAATGAGCATGTTATTTTCCGAGCATTCCTTAGACAGAACGTCCGATTATTTATAAACTCGGGACGCAGAGCGTCCAGGATGCATTCCCACGCAGAGCGTGGGAACGAGAGGGCAAAAAATATGCCAGGAAAAACCAAAGTTGGATGATAATATTCATCTTCTTCAGCGTAATCCTGGTTCAAAAAATGGTGAGTGATAATTTAAATTCCGGCCATTTTGGTTACACTCAAATCAAATCGTAGTTAATATATAAATTGTAATTCGTCTGGCTGGTCGAATCGGGTGAATTCAAAAAAAAAAAAATCGATCATTACTATATTTTAAAATTTTCCAGCCCTTAATTTTAAATGGAATTAAGATATCATTTGAAAGAAATGATCACCTCAATCGAAACATTTCATGTATTTAAACTTAATATAAAATATTAATAATTTATATAAGAATATATCATATAAATACATATAGATATGGTAGAAGTAAAAGTAAATAGTACTATTATTTTCTCAAACTTAGTATTGAACAATTATTAAAGCTGTTGTATAATAAAAATTGATGATCAAAAAAGGACAATGGATTTTCTATCTATTTAATATCAAATAACAAATTCATTGAAAAATTGTTTTCAATATTGTGCTACAATATCAATAAAATAATGGTCATCAATTAAATAGAGGAATGACGTATGAACAGTCAGGGGAACAATTTTGATTCCGGTTTGCGTGTATAGGGGCAAACCGAAATAACAAGGAACGTTTTCCCCTAAAAACTCAGGATAGGCCGGACAACTGGTTCACAATGGAACCAGAACTGTTCTTGGATTATCCACACAATGGAGGTTATTTATGGCAAAAGGTGATTATAGTATCCGATTTGATGCGGATCGTTTGCGGAACATGATTTCTGATGGAAAAACAGCCAAAGAAATCATGAAAGCCTGTAAAATTTCAAACTATACCTTGAGAGAACATCTGGTTTTGCTTCAGGAAAAAGACAAGAAGATCTATGTGATCGAAGGTTTATTTGATGACAGGCATGAAACAGATAAAAAACCGATCCCCAAAGAAGGGGTGATCTTTTCAAATAAAATGCTTGATAATACAGATTTTAAATCAGGTGATGCATTTGAGATGATCGTTGAGGAAGATCAGATTATTCTAAAGAAACTTCCCAATGATGATGAATAACAGATAACAAGGAGGCTTTTGTATGAGTGAGCAATATACAGCCGAGACTTTCAGGACAACTGCGACCTGGAAAAATATGGATAATAAAATTATGAAATATGATATCCATCCCTGGGTATTTTTTGCAGGCGCTGGTTTGATCATCCTGGGGGTATTATTTACGCTGATTGCAGGCGATTTTGCGAAAACATTGTTTTCAGACATTCAGGCATGGATATCCAATTATACCGGTTGGTTTTTTGTGTTGGTGATGAATATTGTATTGTTTTTCTGTATTGGCATGTTGTTTTCGAAATATGGACAGCTTCGCATCGGAGGCTCGGATGCTGAACCCGAATTTTCTACTGTGGGCTGGTTTGCCATGTTGTTCAGTGCAGGAATGGGCATTGGAATACTATTTTATGGTGTTGCCGAACCGATGTTTCATTATGTGGCCAATCCTTTGGCTGAGCCGGGATCAATCAAAAGTGCTGAAATGGCCATGACATTGACATTTTTGCATTGGGGACTGCATCCCTGGGCTATATATGCCATTGTGGGCTTGGGACTGGCTTTTTTTGGATTTTCGGAAAATCTTCCTTTGTCCATTCGGAATGTTTTTTATCCCTTATTAGGCAATCGTATATATGGATGGATCGGTAACTTAATTGATATTTTGGCCACAGTTGCCTGTTTATATGGCGTGGCCACATCTTTGGGTTTGGGTGTTCAACAGGTGAATGCCGGCCTGTCTCATTTGTTTGGTATCCCTCAGGATACATGGGTTCAGGTTCTACTAATTATTGGCATTACAGCTATCGCAACATGGTCAGTTGTTCGCGGGCTTGAAAGTGGAATTAAATTTTTAAGTGAGCTGAACATGGCACTTGCCATTTTATTGATGGTTTTTGTGTTTATTTTAGGCCCTACATTATTTATTTTAAATGGATTTATCGAAAATGTGGGTAATTATTTAAACAATTTTATTGCCATTGCCACCTGGAACGAAACCTATACTGGTGATAACTGGCAAGATAACTGGACCATATTTTATTGGGGATGGTGGATTGCATGGTCACCATTTGTTGGAATGTTTATCGCACGTGTTTCCTATGGTCGAAAAATTCGGGAATATTTGCTGGGTGTTTTATTCGTACCTGTGGTGCTGACATTTATCTGGATGACTGTTTTTGGCAACAGCGCCATCTTTATTGAACGATTTGGCGCCGGTGGATTGGCAAAAGCAGTTCAAGAGAATATTCCAGTCTCATTATTTGTATTTCTGGAAAATTTTCCTTTAAGTACCATAACATCCATTCTAGCAATTTTGGTTGTTATCTCATTCTTTGTAACCTCATCAGACTCTGGTTCAATGGTAATTGATATTATTACAGCCGGCGGAAATCCTGATCCACCCAAACCCCAACGTTTATTTTGGGCGATCACTGAAGGGTGTGTGGCTGCTGTACTTCTTCTGGGAGGAGGACTGGTGGCCTTACAAACTGCGGCTATTACCACTGGTTTACCATTTGCGGTGGTAGTCATGATGATGTGTTGGGCCATCTATAAAGGATTGGGTGATTATGTCAAAAAATATGGATGGGATGCTTGATAACAAGCAAATACCACAGGAGGATTTTATGCAAATAAAACATATCGTTCGTATCTTAAGCATAGCAACCATTTTTTGTGCGCTAATGGTTGCTCAAAGTTTTGGAAAATCATCCATCGTGCGCCTTGCGTATGTTGAATGGTCATCAGAAATTGCCAGTACTCATCTGGTTCAGGCGATTATCCAGGAAAAAATGGGCAAAATTTGTCATATTCTTCCGATGGAAGCTGATGAAATGTGGGAAGCTGTTGCCAGGGGAACTGTCGATGCCATGGTATCTGCATGGCTGCCTGAAACCCAGCGGAAGTTGTATAAACAATATAAAGATAAGGTGGACAATCTTGGCCCAAATTTAGAAAATGCCAGGGTTGGTCTTGTGGTCCCCAATATCACAGTGGGACGTCAGACGATGGGGACAGGACTTAGAAATAAACCCTATATTACGACAAAAAGTATCACCGAATTGCCCCAATATGCGCGTCAGTTCAGAGGAAAAATTATTGGAATTGATCCAGCAGCAGGTGTCATGGAGCGGTCGCGTGAAGCCATAAAAGTTTATGGTTTGAACCAATATCGATTGATCAGCGGCAGCGAAGTTTCCATGACTGCGGAATTATCCAATGCAATCAGAAAACAACGCTGGATTGTTGTTACCGGATGGATTCCTCATTGGATGTTTGGTCGGTGGAATTTGAAATTTTTGGAAGATCCCAAGAATGTCTATGGAAGCAAAGAGAATATTTCTACCATTGCACGAAAGAACCTTCAAAAAGACATGCCAATGGTGTATCGCTTTTTGGATCGATTTTACTGGAATGCAAAAGAGATGGATCAATTAATGGTCTGGATCAAAGATGACGATGGCATGTATCCTTATGAAAAGGCTTTGCGGTGGATGCGGTATAATCAGGATCAGGTTAATTCATGGCTTCAGTAATGAATGCTAAAAAAATCACATCCGCTTTTTTTGATCGAACAACAAAATAGATTTCTAGAGACGTAGCATGCTACGTCTCTAGAATGCACCCTTCACAATGCATTGTGATCTTGAATATTTTGATGCATTGTCGTGATTGATTTGGAAATATTTTCATATTTCATTTTTAACACATCAATAAGGAAAACTCGAAAAATAAGTTCCCCATTCACTTATGTGCCAAGAACGTGTAGGGGCGAACCTTATGTTCGCCCATCGTACATAGGAACGAATACGTTATTCGTTCGAGGGCGAACA
>Ga0272440_1000659_pt1 | contig 28981 bp, 27 predicted proteins | sample SSMMMBAug17_FD_192440 | JGI IMG/M metagenome (GOLD analysis project Ga0272440, IMG submission 192440) | Marine sediment archaeal communities from Little Sippewissett salt marsh, Falmouth, MA, United States - SSM-MMB-Aug17 | ecosystem: Environmental > Aquatic > Marine > Wetlands > Sediment ... | reverse complement strand
CAGGTCTTGCAAGAGAAATGCGCCAGTCTCTTGATATTGCATCAGAAGAGATTCCTATGTAATCTTTCAATACTCCGGGTTCTTTTCAGTATGCTAACTTTGTTGGTGCTCGTGACGGTATCCGTTATATTAACTACGGTGCTGGTATTACAGGTACTCCAATGATCGGTGACACTGAGGCGTATCTTATTCCTCGTGGTGCTGATTTCATGCAGCTTGTATACGCACCTGCTCAGACAAGATCTTATGTGAACACACAAGCTCTTGAGGCTTATTCATGGACTAAAACTGATGAGTTCAAGGGTGTTAGTGTATTTCAAGAGAAAAATATACTTTTCTTTAACCCAAGACCGAAGCTTGTAAGAGTTTTGAGCAATACGTAATAACTATTAGTAATGGGTGGCCTTATTAGGTCATCCACTATTATTTTATAAAGGAAGTCAAATGGCAACTTTGAATAGAACACTTTTGCTTGAAGATATGAAGTTTTGGCTTCCATCATCAAATTCTATTAGTGATGTAGGGCTAAATAAAATTTGTGAAATCGTAATTACAAAGCTTGGTGATGATAGCGATAATTATGAAGAAGTCCTTTGTAAAAGTCTTAAACTTGCAGCACAAAAAAACAAGGCTGATGTAGATGCAAATATAGGGAATCTGAAGAAATCAAAACTCGGTGATCTTGAAGAGCAATTTTACAGTGGCGGTGTAGGCGGCGATGCTTGGCAAACATATCTTGATAGCCTCCCGGATATTTGTGGTGGTTTTGGCTACATAGAGGAAACACCAACAACTGAATCTCTTTATGGTAAGATTGGGATTTTCTACGGAGATAAACCAGATCCAGAGGATGAGTTTATCGAATATGCTTCTGGAAGTAGCGATAGTGTTTGGGGATGTGTTTGATGTATAACATACTGCTTGAAAATTCCTATGTTGATATTTATTCAGAGACAGGTATTGATGTAGGAAAATCGCTTCTTATTCAAAATAAGAGTAGCCAGCGACTTATCATAAACACAAATACTACTTCACAGCCTTCTTCAACAAACACAGACGGTTATCTATATGAGCAATATAATAAATCCCCTATTAAAATCGATAGGGGTTTTTCAAATGTATGGGTAATAGGTACAGGTAGAATACTTGTACAAGAAGTTGGAAAAGCAGTATCTACGTTTGATGTTAATGATTATTATATTCAGAATCCAGCACCAAGTGACAGTGACAGCGTCTATATAAAAGATCTTGATATTGATAATTGCGATAATGGAGACTTCTCCGGCAGTATAACTGATTATTTTGATAGCCTAAAAACAGTAAATTCTAACACAACAGATGATAATCCAAAGATTCTCAAGTTATGGTTTAATAGGACAGTATACTCTCATAGCATAGGACTTGGCTGTGATAACCTAACAGGCGGCTTTGGAGACAGCATTACCTTGAAGTTGCTTGGTAGTGGTGAAGTTGTAAGAAAGACTGTGATAAGTAGTGGAGATACAAATAGCAGGCTTATAGAATTTGGTACTGCTGCATATAATGGTTTTATACTTGAATTTAATACAGCAGACATTGTTTGTATAAGTAATATCACAATTCAAAAGAGTATCCAAACAAACACTACTATTCAAGGTACTACACCAGATGGCAATGTACTTGAAGTTAATGTCACAAGTGATGGTGATTTATCTATTGGTGATAACTCATCCGGTCTTTCAATAGCTGAAGGTAAAGTGACAGGTAAGTCTTTTATCCATAAATTTGGGTATGCACCTTCAATATCTACAGCAGACGATTTTTGTACTGTTTGGGATGGCAGTGATAATGACGGTATCGACGAGACTCTTTATAATTATTCTACAACAGCGGCCATAGACAGTGTAGGCAGCAGTAGTGCATTAGATACGCAGTGTATACAAATACAAGGTTTAGATGCAAGTTTTAATCTTGTTACTCAACAAGCAACTCTTAACGGTCAAAGTAGAGTGGCATTAACAACACCGCTTCTACGTATATTTAGAATGAAAAATGATTGTTTTGCGGATCTTAATGGATATGTTTATGTGTATGAAAATACTGCTATTTCTGGTGGAGTACCTACAGACACAACTAAAGTAAGGGCTATCATAGAGAATGGGTATAATCAGACTCTTATGGCTGTCTATACAATACCGGCTGGATATACAGGTTATTTGAGAGATTGGTATTGCTCTACAGCAGGTGCTAATAAAGATAGTGGTTACATAATCCAATTAAGAGCAAGAAAGTATATTGAAGATGAAAGCAAGATGGGTGTTTTCCAGTTAAAGCACATCTCTTCTATTAACGATCTTGGTACGTCATATGTCCAACACAGATATGAAGAGCCGGAAGTATTTCAACAAAAAACAGATATAGAAATGAGAGTTAAAATGACTGCCACGGGCGGTAGTGGTGGGGCTATAAGTGCAGGATTTGATATTGTTCTTGTTGAAAATTAATAAGTTGGGGTGTTAATAATGGACAGTAACATGAGAGCATCTATAATTGGAGCATTGATTGTTGTTATTGTTACTTTTATAGGCTCATATACAGTTATAAAAGTTAATAATGCAGAGAATAAACAGCAAATCTTCAATGTAGATAAGAAACTTGATAAGCATGAGGAAGATAGTAAAAAAAACGAAGAATCATATAAATGCGAATTAAAAGAAATGCAAAGAGAAATCCAAAAAAACCATCACGAGATTCTTGGCATTTTAAGAGAACAGTCTGATAAAATTCATGGTATAGAGGTACACGTAGCAAGAATTGACGAAAGAGTACAAAGAATCACTAAGCAATCAGATTTTGCAATCTACACAAGAACAGGAAAATTTAACACGCAAGATACTGAAATATTCAACGCAACAGAGTAGCTGTGGAGGCGCACAAGGTTGTCATGTGATTTCACAAGATGTGACTTCACAAGGTGATTCAGTGGGATGGCTTGAGGGGTATAATAATCGTCAATGTGATGAGATTACTATTGAAAGGGATATAATGATAGATGAAGTATCTGTTCAGCGATTTATTAACCGTTATGGTCTTGATAATGAATTTAAACTGTTATCAAAATCAAAGACTGCATCATACGTAGATCCAAGTCATCCATCTAAAGGAAAAGTTTATACTACAACAGAAGAAGATATAACAATAATCTACAGTTATTATATCGAAAAAGCTTTTCCTGATGAGGTGTACAACCAAATAGACGAAGTTATATATGTTTATAGCGATTCAAAATTAAAAGAGAACGATACACTAAAGCATATAAGTACAGAAAATGTGTACGAGATTGTAAAGATTCAGCATTATCATATAACAACAAAATTTAACTTTGCTAAAGTATATTTGAAAAAGTAATGATATGGCGGATGGATTTAAAACAGTTATAGACAGGCAACTTGATGATGTATTTTTAAATGCAATACAAAGTGTCGGTGAGATCATAAAAGAGCGTAGCTTTAAGGCTATGGAGATTCTTTTAGACGAGACACACCCTTATGGTACACCAAAAGATACAGGTTGGTGTAAGTCTAATTGGAGAATGAGTCTCAACAAGCCTATTGATAGAGATGTCGCAATAAGTGCAACACCAGCAGAAGTATCTGCTTCTGAGACACAACAAGAAGCAAACATGAATGTTGTAGAGAAAGAACTTAGTTCTGAATCAGCAACACCTTCTAATAATTGGTATGTTAAAGACTATTTATCTGTTTGGCTTACAAACAATACACCTTATATTAACACCTTAAATGCCGGTAATAATAAAAGAGGCGCTGTTAATTTTATTGAGAATGCAGTTAGAGAGGCAGAAGGCAAATGAATATACCAGAAGCTAATGATTACATCCAACTTTATTTCAACACAGCATGGTCTGCTTCTGGAAACCCTTATTCCAGTATCCCTGTACTCTTTGATAACGATGAAACTGAGGTTCCTAATAACGAATCTTTTGTAAGGATTAGTATTAAGTATAGGAAATCAAAACAAAACTCACTTGGTATGAAAACTTTAAGGAAGTTTGGGAGATACGGATTTATTAGTTTTCAGGTTTTTGTTTTAGGTGGTACAGGTACATATACTGGTAGCAATATATGTCAAAAGATCATAGATATATTTGAAGGTGAAGGATTTGATGGTGTTGATTTTGAAGCTGGATATTTTACACCTACAGGTAAAGACGAGATTTGGTTTCAATATAATGGAATCATTGATTTTTGGTTTGAAGAAACTAAATAATTGAAAGGAATGAACAATGGCTGTAAAAACTAATGATTTTACAATTAAATATTCTGTAGAGGCAAGTGACGCTGGTACAGGCACAGGTAATGCACGTTTAAGTGACGTAGCATATTTCAAAGCCCTTGAGCCAGATGATATTACCGATTACGCACCTGTACTTTCTACAGTTGCACGTAACCCTATCAGCCCTGATAGGATGGCAAAGAAAGGTACTGTAACAAATCTTGAGAGTTCTGTAGGTTATAATGCTGACCTAACAGTAGACAGCTTTATGGATTTTTCTCAAGGATATTTTACAAGTACATGGAAAAATAGAGTACGTAAAGAAAGCCAGAAAAGTGAAGTTACTGCTGTAACTACAGATTCTTACACTGTCACTGCTATTTCTATTAATGGCGCTACTGCCGCTGAGCTTGCTGAAAACACTCTTGTTTATGCAAGTGGGTTTACAAACAGCGGTAATAACGGAATTAAAGTAGTAAATGATGGTACAACTAATAGCTCTACTTCTATTGAAGTAACTGCTACCCTTACTGCTGAGGTAGATCCACCTAAGGCTGCAAAAGTAGAAGTCTGTGGGTTTAGATTTACAGTTGGCGATCTTGTAGTAGATGCAGACGGTAATCTAACTTCTACTGCTAAAGATTTTACTGATCTTCCTCTTTCTGTTGGTCAGTTAATTTATGTTGGCGGTGACGCTACTGCTAATCAATTTGCAAAACAAGCAAGTGATAGCAATAACTACGGATTTGCAAGAATTAGGCTTATCGAGGCTAATAAACTTACACTTGACAACAAACAATTCACCTTTGCTGCTGATGCAGGTACAGGTAAGCTTGTAGACCTTTATTTTGGCGGTTTCCTAAGGAACGTGGCCCTTGACGACGACGATTTTGTTGAAGAAACATACATGTTTGAAGCTACATACACCGATTACGATACTACTACCACCTACTATGAGTATTCAGAGGGTAATAGAGCAAATCAGATGTCTGTTAGCTTCCCTCTTACTGATAAAGCTACAGCTTCTTTCAGCTTTGTCGGTCTTGATACTCCAGTACCTGTCACGACTCGTATTACTGATGGTGATGGTGATGCAGTTATTGATATTGAACCTTACCAGACAGATGCTTTCAACACAACCAACGATATTGCTTGGATTTCATTGAAAGATTCTACATCTGCTGATATGGGAACATATCTCACAAGTCTCGATCTTACCATTAACAATAATGCAAGTGGTGAGGCTGTTCTTGGTTACCTTGGCCCTAAATTTACCAGTTTCGGTGATCTCAATATCACTGGTAGCGCATCTGTTGTTTTCACAACTACAGAAGCCATCTCTGCTGTTAGAAACAACGAGACTGTAAGCATGACTTTCGGCGTAGATAATGATGATGGTGCTCTTGTTTTTGATGCACCTGCTATGTACCTTGGAAGTGCTGGTCGAGATCTCACAAGAGGCGAGACTATTAAAATTAACCTTGATCAGACTATGTTTAAATCAGATGCTCTTGGTTATGTTCTTTCTTGTTCTTATTTTCCGTATGTTCCTGACACATACTAATTGTTAATAACAAGTTATTATCTACAATGTAACAAGTTGACAAATGATTAAAATGTATTACTATAAGTAATATTGTACTGGATGTCTAAAAGTCCCATTTGGTGTTGCTCTGTTTTTGGCCCTCTTTCTGATTGCTGATAAGTCTTCAATAACAGGCTTTTCCGCCAATTTCAGTAGGCCCAAAAATCGAGCACTAAAAGAGAGCAAAAAAGTGGATTTTCAGACACCCCTAATGTTGTACATGTACGATTGGATGGTGGGTGTATGTCGGGATGCACTCATCATCTATTTTAAATCCGGACAATACCGACAATGAAATGGAGAAATAAAAATGACAAATCCCTATGCAAGTTTTATGACTGAGACCGACAAAGAAGTAGATGGCGTTTGGAATGAGTATGATGGTTTTCGAGTTAAAGTAGCAAGAGCTGGAAACAGAAACCAAGGCTATCTGAAAGAACTTGGTAAGATTACAAAGCGTTATAAGAATCTTAACAAGATGAATGATTCTGCCCAACAAAAAATTCTTGCTGAAGTTTATGCAAAACACATTGTCAAGAATTGGGGTATTGAAGTTGAAAGAGATGCAGAAACAGGTGCATGTATCTATGAAGATGGTAAAATTCACGTCTTTGACGAGGAAGGAAATGTAAGTGTTTCTGATTTTAATAAAGATGCAGTTGTAAATATTCTTGTTGCTCTTCCTGATTTGTTTAGATCTATCAGAGATTTTGCTGATGAGCTTACAAATTTTCAAAAAGAGGTTGAAGATGAAATAGTAAAAAACTAACAGACTTCCTCTTACAGCAACTACAATCATCTGGAAAGTCTGAAGAAAAAGCCGTAGACGATGCAGTTTTACGGCTTATGAAAAAGAGAGGCCGTGATCCGTCTTTATATAAGAAGCTGAAGGGAATAGAGGATAATCCTGATGTTGAAAAAGATGAGGATTCCGGCCTTTTTTCATTTGTAACAGATGCTATTGTAGATAATAATTGCAATATCTATCTTCATGAAGAACATCCTTTTTTGTTTTATTTCATAGCATTCCAAAAACTAACAACATGTAGAAGTTTAGGCAGTATGGGAGGAAGTGGGCCTATACCATGGGATGCGATAGATAGATATGCCGTAAGATGGAAGCTGACAGGAAACGATTACGAGTTTTTCGAAAGAGTGATTACTGCTATGGATTCTACCTATATGGAGTATCAACGAGAATTACAAGAGAAAGAGAAGAAAAAAAGTAAAAAGAATAATAACGGTAGTCAGCAAAAAGCGAGAAAAAGATAATGGCTGAAAATGCTCAAATAAAAATAGATACTTCTCAAGCGATAAAATCACTCGATGATTTATATAAAAGTATTAAAAATATTGACAATTCAACAGCATCAAGTGCAAACTCACTTGGTGTTCTTGAGGATACCATTAAAAAGAATGGTAGCGCCATAAGCACACTTGCTAATGAGATTAGTAGAAGTAATACTCTACTTACAAATAGCAATAAAGCTACTCAAAAAGCACTTACTGTGCTTAAAAATACAAGCACAGAATCTGCTAAAGGGTTGAATTTACTTGCTACAGAACTAAAGAATATCAGTAAAGATTTCAATATACTTGCACAATCTTCTAAGAAATCTGCTGGTGATATGGCAAAAGCTTATGACAGACTTGGTGCCGGTGTAAAAACCCTTCAAGATATTTCTATGTCTACAAACAACGCTATAAAAAAAGTAGCGAAGAATACAAAGACTTTAGACGCAAATTTAAAAAACCTAAATGGTGCTGTAGGGGAAACAAATAAGTATCTTAAACAGCTTACTACAAATTCAAATTCTACTAATAAAGCTCTTGAGAGTATTGAAAAACAAATACAAGCTCTTGTTAAAGCCAATAGCAAACTTGTAGATAATTTAGGCAGTTCCGCTAAAAATGCAGATAGACTTGGAAGTAGTTTTAAAAAATACCAAAAAGATTTTACAGGTTTCAGAGATATTCTTTACAGTGTAAGCGCAATACTTGTAGCTCAAGAAATTATAAAGTATGCAGATGCTTGGACAAAGGTTACAAGCGTAATTCGTATCGCTACTGAAAGTGAAAGAGAGCTTTTAGCAGTAAGAACAAAGATAGCTGAAATTGCAAACACAACAAGAACAGATCTTGAAGCACAAACAAGACTTTACAACAGATTGAATATCAGTAGTAAAGAGCTTGGAATTGGGCAAGAAGAGATAGCACAAACACTTGAAACTGTTGGTTATGCCCTTGGGGTTACAAACACCACTGCTGTAGAGGCAAGGGGTGCTCTTACTCAGCTATCCCAAGCATTTGGAAGTGGTGTTGTAAGAGCAGAGGAATTTAACAGTATTCTTGAAGGTGCACCAAGAATTGCAAGAGCAATGGCGGAGGGTTTTGGTGTATCTACAGCACAATTGAGGAAACTTGTACTTGAAGGATTTGTAAAATCTGAAGATGCTTTAACAGCCTTGCTGTCTCAAACAGAGAAACTGAAAGAGGAATTTGAAAATGTTACACCTACAGTAAGCCAGGCTGTAACTGTTTGGAATAATAAGCTAACAGAAGCAATAGGTAAATTTAATGAGGCTACTGGATTTACTGAAAAGCTTGCAGACGCTATTATTAAATTAGCAGAGAAACTTCCTGATCTTGCAGAAGAGCTTTCAAATAATATTGATTATTTGGTCGAGTTTGGTAAACAAGCATCTTATGTTGTTGGTGTTTTTATAGCAGGTAAGGCCATCTCAGGTGCTATAACAATGTTTCGAAACCTTACTACTGCCATATATGCAGCAGAAGGCGCAACAGCAATCTTCAATGCAACACTCCATAAAAATGTTGCTGTACTTACAATTCTTGCGGGTATAGCTCTTGGCGCTGGTCTTAAAAAGCTTGCAGACGAGCTTATGTATGCCGCTAAAGGTGGCGACGCACTCAAAATAGCAAACGAAGGCGCTATTGACTCTACAAAACAAATGATAGAGCAGTTTGCATCCCGTGATTTCGCATCTATGACGGCAGATCAGCTTAAAGAGCAGATTGAGTACAAAAACAGGCTTATCGATATCTCAAAAGACGATTTGAAATATGCAAGAGAGCAGATAAAACCGCTTGAAGACCAATTAAAATCTTTACAAGACCTACAACAAAAGGGTCTTGAAATGCTTACTACAGATGAGGAAAGAAATAAAGCTCAAGAGAATTATAAAAAAGCAACAGCAGGTATAACTGAAGCTTTAAACAGATATAAAGATATTGAAAAGACTATTCTCGATCTTGAAAAACTTAGGCTTGGTAATTTAGGAGATCTTAAGAACAAGTTAAAAGAAGTTCAAGATGATGCACAAAATTATATTAAATTTCTTGAAGTTAAGCCTGAAATTGAAAGAGATATTAGAAATGGTTTGAAAGCACAAGAGATTTTTAACGAGGCTAAGCTCAAAGGGCTTACCATAACAGATACTGAAAGGGAAAAGTTAAATGCTTATATTAAAGCTATGGAAATAGCAAAAGATAAGTATAAGCAACTTGCACCTGAAAAATTTGAACAAGATGATCAATCTCAAACAAGTAAAGACGAAATAAAAGATATTAATGCTCGTATCAAACAGCGACAAAGAGAATATGAAGAGATTGAAAGAGCAGCTAAAAAGCTAAAATCTTTAACTGATGCCCAAAAAGATCTATCAAAAGAGCTTACAGATTATAATAATCAAGATCAAATCATAAAGGCTGGTGTTGGCGTTGATTTTTCTGAACTTACCGATGAGTACAATGAATTTGTACAAAAGGTTAATAGTAAAAAACCACAATTTGTGTCTGAATCAGAGATTAATAAGTGGAAAGATCAACTGAAAGGTTTTGAAGAGAGATATAAAAAGATTGATGAAGCAAGAAATCTTTTCAGAAGTAATCAGAAGAAAGAACTTATTGAGACTATTCAACTTGGTAATAAAGCAGAGAAAAAACTGCTTGAGCTTAGATCAAAACCGCTTATAGATCAACAAGCGCTTGAAGCAGATATTGAATTTTATATAAGTCTTGTAGAAAAAAAGAGAGCAGCGGAAGAGTTTTACAAGGAAGAATATGAAGATTACGCGTCTGTAATGAATACTACAGATGAGGATCGGTATAATAAAGCTATAAAAAGAGATGAAGAATACTTTAAAAACAAAAAGAAGATGCTTGAAGAAGCAGAAGCAGCTTATAAGAAAACATATGATAAAGTAGAAGGTATTGTAGAAAATTCTCTAACATCTATCTTTAAGAGTGGTGCTGATGGCTTCAAAGATATGCTTGATAATTGGCTGTTAGAACTTGAAAAAGCTATTATTAAAATGGCTGCTAAGGAAATCACAATAAACCTTATTGGCAGTTTCGATCAAGAATCTGGTGGCATAATAGGTGGTCTTTTTGGTGGCGGTGGTAGTAAAACAAGTGGATCTTCAAATCTTCTTGGAAATTTAAATACTTTTTACAATGCGGTTTCAGGCGGTCTTGAGACAGGCGCTTACAAAGCTCTTACATCAGGTACTATAGGCAAGATAGGTACAGGTGTTTTTGGAGCAAGCTATGCCGGGGTATCGCCAGAAATAGCCGCCGGTGCTGCAAGCTATGCCGGTGAGTTTGCCGGTATAGGCGGTGTTGCAGAAGGAGGTTTGTTTGGTGGTTTAGGAATAGCCGGTACAATTGCTAAAGTAGTACCTTACCTTTCTGTAGCAGCCATAGCAATACCTTTACTTGTAGATTTGTTTGGTGATGATCCTGAGCCTTGGGTGAGACTTGAAAGAGATACAGAGGCGGCTTTTCAAGCAAATACAGGTGTTGATATTACCAAAGACGTAGGCCAAGGTGCTTCTCAAGAAGGCTTTCAATATATTGTACGACAGCAGGATCTCCCTGATGAGACAAGACAGCGATTCTATGACGCTCTTGTACCTTTTATCGATGCTCAATTGAAAGCTTTACAAGAAGGATTAAATCTGTCTGTATCGGATGCTCTTTCAAGTGCTGAGTATTTCAGCCTTACACTTGATCTTGATCTTGCACAAGAAGATCTTGGTCTTGCTCTTTCTAATCTGTCTGATGAAATGTTTTCTTATATTCAAGAGGATCTTATAAATCAGCTTTCAAGTGTCAGTGGTGAGGATCTAAATATTGAAATATTCAACCAAGGATTCTTTGATAAGATAAGTGTTATTGGTGAAAATTCTATAGATACTTTTCTTAGATTTGGCACTACAGTACAATCTACTGATGATTTTATCATTAGGCTTAATGATATAATGACAAATACAGGTGTGTCTGCTGATGTAGCTTATAAGAATCTTGAAACTGTAGTCAATACATTTAAAGTAATGGACTCTCTTATTGAAGATATAGGATCTGTTGATGGTATATCTCAGATTGAACTTCAGATAGAATCCTTTAATAATCTCTATAATACGCTTAAAGATGTTGGGGCAACAACAGAAGAGCTTAGACTTCTTGAAGAAAAAAGAAATGAAATTGTAGGTAGTTTAATAACAAATCTTTCTGCTCAAACACTTTCAAATTCTATTTGGGGGGCTATCAATTCTCAACAACAAGCAAGCAGTTTTGTAAATTCTCTTAAACAACAGATAAAGGAAGGTGTAGCAAAAACAGTAGTTGCAAGTGTTTCCGAATCTGTTTATAGTGCATTTATTGCACCGATTAACACCGCTATAGGTGATATGGTGTCATCAATCGTAGCTGGAGGTGTGCTAACCGGAGAAGCCATTGCTAATGGAATTGATGGTATTATAGACGATATCAATGTAATTACAGCAGCCCTTGACGCTCCAGAATTTGTTGATGCTATAGACAGTTTAATTGGTGCAGTTAGTAAATTATCAGGTACTGTTACATCAGGGGTAGTACCTGGTGGTGGTAGTTATGGCGATTGGTCTCAAGCACAAGGCTACCCTGAAGGCGTAAGAATGACCCCTAATGGTAGTCTTGCTGTTCCTGGTTATTTACTAAACAGCGACGGGTCTGTAAAAACTCAAAGTCAGCTTGATGCAGAGCAAGAATATCTTACAGTAAGTCAGCAATCATACACGGCTTTTTCAGAATGGAAAAATACTGAACCAGACGCCCTATCAACAAGATCAGAAGTTATGGGTAGATTCGGCCTTGATGATATAGGGGCGCAAGCCGCCGTAGATTGGGCCAATAATGCTGATTTTATTGAAATTCTTACTGTATCAGAAAAACTTGGAATTTCTGTTCAGGATTTACTTGGGTATGTTGATTTACTAAGTGAATCAGTAGATGACCTTGGGAGATCATTCGGTGAGTTTAATGATTTACAACTGAAAGCCATGGGAGTTGCTGATTCCATAATTGAAGAGGGGAAAATATATAGGGAGCTTGAAAATATTTTTGGCTCTGGTGTAAAATCTTTATCAAAACAAGAGATTCTTGACATCTTCATCGGATTTTCACCTCAAGAGTGGGATGACGTACTACAAACTGTTGGTGTAGATTTAACAGACTTTGCAAGTATTATTAATGATCTTATTACAAATCTCGATGAAGAAAGTAAAAGGCTTATTAATTTAAAGAGTCTACAAAACGAGCTTCTTGGTATTGAAGACGCTTTTAATATAGACCAAGGGTTAAAGTCACTTGCTGATATTTTTGGTGTTGATGATTTGAACATGTCCATCGAAGAGGTAGTAGATACTTTTTCTAAGTTATCAGACGAAGATTTTACAAATATTAACAATATGCTTGGTAGTAGTACATCTGAGTTTATAAATATCATAAAGAACTTTATCAATGTACTTGAGGATAATGCACAAACTCTTGCAGATGCTACAGGTTATATTTCAGAATGGAATGATACAGATATACTTAGGGCTACAAAACAAGCTCTTGATAGTGCAATCAATAACTATCTTGAGTATGTTGATGTTGTTGAAGATGAAAGTGCCCTTATAAACGCATCGCTAAAAGAGGCTCTTGATCCTGTTGTAAGCAACTTCACATCACTTTTAAATAGTGTTATAGCAATAGCAATGCCAGAAGAAACACAGGCATACAACGCTCTTGTTACGCAAACAAAAAACATAGTAGAAGCCGTTCAGTATCTTGCCGATGAGGGTGTTTTTGAAATAGAAGGTGTTGAAGGATTCTCCGATAAGATTTTCAGGGCCGGTGGGCTTATTGTAAATGCTCTTACAATGGACTTGCAAGCACAAAGACTTGGCAGTATAGGTGCGGCTAAAGCATCAATAACAGGTAGAGAAGAAGAATACTCCCTTGCACAACTTGAAGAGCGATACAACGTAGATCTTTCTGATATAAACACAAGAATTTCTTTTCTTAATGAGTTTCTTGGTAGTGATTATACCGCTATTGTTAGCGCTGCTGAAGCTGCAAACGTAAGCGTTGAGCAACTAACAGCAGATTTCACAACTCTTGGCACTACTATCAGTAATATCACAGATGAGTTTGAGCAGCTTTCAGACACACTTGATGATTATCTTACAAGTTTACTTCAAGGTGAATTTAGTACACTAAACCCACAACAAAAACTACAAGTAGCAAGACAAGAGTATGAATCTACTCTTTCAGCAGCATTAAGTGCAGACCCTACAGTAGCAGCAGAAGCTATGAACAGGCTGCCTGATGTTGCAAATACACTTCTTGAACTCACAAAGGCTTCTGAAACAGACCTTTATGCCTATCAAGGTGTTTTTGGAAGGGTTATCAGTGGTATTAGTAAAGCACAGAAATATTCACAAAATCTTGGTAGTGCTGAGGCTGGTAGTAGTGGATTGCAAGAAGTAGATTTTAATCGTATTGCGCTTCAACAACAACAAATAGTAAATGATCTTGCAGATATATTATCCGGTGATTCTGATCTTATTAATTTCTTGCAGGATTACTCTAACATATTCTCTCCAGAGACTCTTCAATCTGTAAATGTTGACGCTACAGAACTTAACACTGCTATTGATAGGCTTGAACTTTTACAAGTATTCTCTGAAGAAGATATTGAAGCACTTACACAAGCAGGTATTGATTTTTCAAGTGCAGCCTTTATAGAATTTAAGACTAACCTTGAGACTGCTTTTGAAGGTGATTTTGTAGCAGCCATGAATACTCTTAATTTTGCAAGCGAAAATGGCTTATGGTCTTTAGATGCTGTTGTGAATTATGTTGGTGAAGTAACAAGATTTTTATCGGCAAACAATACGTTTGAAGAGGCTATGAACGCACTTAGGTTTGTAGTAGAAGGGAGTGGTGGTTGGGCAACAGAAGCAACAGTAGCTTTTTATGCTAACTATACAGGATGGGGTCAAGGACTCACAATAGCAGAAAGATTGGAAGGTCTTAATTTCCTTAGAGATCAAAGTGGTGGTTATCAAACAGACGCGGTTGTAGCTTTTGCATCTACTGCTTTTGATACTACAAATTATGATAGTTTTAAAAATCTTATGGATGAGCTTTTTAATCCTGTCACAGGAAATTCAAAATACCAATGGAGTTCAGAAGCTATTGTAACAATACTTCTTTCAAGTACAAAAAGTCCTTGGAAGAACATGGAGCAATACCTAAATGACCCTCTTGTTAAATTTGATACTGAATCTTTTGAAACTACAATAGAGCTTCTTGCAGAAAGAACCGGGTACGGAGATCTTTACGAGTATTTAGATGATTGCAACTTAGATCTTACTCAGGTAGTGACAACAATAGGACTTGTTGAAAGTGAAGAAATACCGTGGGAAAGTCTTAAACCTTTCTATATTGATAGTGGTGTATCTTTTGATCCTGTTACAGGTACAATAGATTTAATACCATCTGAGGCTAATAGCCAGTATAGTAGCTTTGAAGATTATCTTGTTAAGAATGGAATGGTTCTTAATGACATAACAAAAGAGATTGTGGCAGAGTTTACAGGTAGAGGTATTACTACGGAACAAGCTGTTGCACTAATGAACAATTGGGATAGTACATCGCCATTTTATTCTTTTATCGATACTACTGTAACAACAACACTTGCTGGAGAACAGTTACTTACAGAAACCACATTTGGGGAGTTCACAAAGGCTTTTTTAAGCTTCAACGAGAGTGCATGGGGAGAAGAAATTGCAAATCTACCTAAAGCTTTTAATGCGAGTACATTCTCTATTAATGATGTGCTTCTTTATGTTTGGAAAGAAATTAACCTGTTAAGAACTCAAGGTTATGATGCAACCTTAACAACAGACCTTATAACACCAATAAGTGTTGACATTAGTGTTGTGGGTGGAGAAACATCATCATCAAGTATTAATGATTCATATGTAAGACCTCAAAGAGATGTAGTTGATGAGGTAGATGATGCGACAACTTCAGTAATACCAACAGATACAGGCGGGTCATCTGGCGGGTCATCTGGCGGGTCATCTGGCGGGTCATCTATTGTATCAGATATTGTAATTGAAAAACCTGATATTCCTGAAGTTGAGGAAGGGTATTCCCAGTGGGATCTTGACAAGATATGGACAAAAAGTGATTATAGTGGAGTAAAAGCAGTAGAGTATCTTGAAGACTATCTTAATGCCATAGATAGCAGCTACGATCTTTACTCTAAACCACCAAGCGGTTTAAAGGCATCTTGGTTGTCTAATATGTTAAGAGAAGCTAACAGGTATGACGGTGATAATGATTATTTTGATAAAAACCATTACGATGTTCACTCTATTTATAGAAAAGCTTTCAGTTTTAATACTTTTACGAACAGTGTTGGCCCTGCAATAGAGGACTTCTTCGCAGATCCAGATTACTTTGCAACTGGTGGTTACCATACAGGTGGTCTTAGAATTGTTGGTGAGAGAGGTATGGAGCTTGAAGCAACAGGGCCAGCAAGATATTATAACCATGAAGACACAATGGCTATGATGGGTGGTGTAAACAATTATAATTCTGTTTATATTGAAAATGATGAACTTGTAGAAGAAGTTAAACAATTAAGAGAGGAAGTCAGAACAACAAACACCTACAATTATCAATTATTGAAAGCAAATGTGAAGATGCAAAAAGTATTTGATAAGTGGGATAATATTGGACTTCCAGCAGAGGCAACAGCATAATGAAGACAATACTTCCACAATATATTATTAGTGAAGATGCTTCAGATACAGATGGGTTCGCTACTCTTATTTATAGCAGTGTGGGTAGCGACCCTACCTCTGGTATATGGAGCGCTACATCTGCATATGACGAGGGTGACACTGTATATTATCTTGATACAAGTGGTGTAACAAATGGGTGCTATGTTCAGTATGTAGCACTACAAGATATGCACGACAATACTGGTACTGGAGGCACTGATGATAGAGGGCAAAATCCTGAGACATCTCCGTTGTATTGGAGTACACTTGGTGCTATAGATATGTACAAGATGTTTGATCAATATAGCAATACTGTAACGACATCTTCATCAAATATAATAATAAGAATAAAATGTTCAGCTATTACTTCAATAGCTTTTTTAAATGTACAAGCAAAAAATATTACAATAAACGGGTGGAATACCACAAGTTGGGGCAGTGTAGCAGAAAGCAATAAGATTATTGACGATGCAATTATAGATCTTACACAACCACTGAATGATTGGTACGAGTATTTTTTTAAGGATTTCTCATATACAAGAGACCTTGCGAATCCTCTAACGATTGGCGGATTATACAATAATATGATTCTTGAGATAGAATTTGAAAAATATGCTGACCTTGATTGTAGTGTAGGTATGGTAATACCAGGAAGAGAGTATGTAATTGGAGATCTTAGATATGGCGTATCCACAGGAATAGAAGATTATAGTAAGAAAATTTTCGATGAAACGTTTGGTAGCCATTACATACAAGAAGGTAATTACAGGAAGTTAATGGAATGCGATCTTATTATAGAAAATAGCAAACTGAATATTATAAATTCAGTCATAACACAATTAAGAGCAAGGCCTACAGTGTGGCAAGGAAACGATAATGGCACTGCTTTTGATAACCTGTTGATATACGGGATACCTAAAAGTTTCAATATTGTAATAAGTAATATTAATTTATCAGAATGTTCTCTTGAAATCGAAGGGATAATTTAACAACAGTAAACTAAAGGAAACAAAATGGCAACAGATATAACACAAACAATCTCATCTGCGCCAACAGCACCAAGTAGACAAGATCCTGATACATTTTCAGACAGATCAGATGCTTTTGTTGGGTACATTGAGGATATGCCAGATGAGTTAAATACACTTTCAGGTCAAATAAATACTATCGCCGGTGAAGCTGAAGATGCAAGAGATAAAGCCGAAGAATGGGCAGACAAAGCAGAGGATAGTGAAGTTGAGGCAGGGAAGTACAGTGCAAAACATTGGAGTGCAAAGGCAGAAGAACAAAAAGATCTTGCAGCTCAACAAGTTCTTCTTGCAGAATCAGCAGCAAACGCTTCTGCTTTGTCTGCCAATGCAGTGGTCTGGTCTTCTGGTGATAGTTGGAGTGCAGGTGATGTAGTGTTAGATCCAAATGCAGATTATAGGGCATATACAGCACAACAAGCACATAGCCAAACAATACAACCAAACACAGATGATGGTACGTATTGGAAAATCACTGTTGAAAATTCAATAAAAGGTGGTAGTGGCGGTGCATCTACTGTCTCAACTTCAAGTGATATCACATTATCATCAACAAGTAATTTTGTACAGGAAATCACAACAACTGCTTACGGATGTTATATTTATCTACCAGACGCAACTACTATGGCGACCGGGCTTTGTTTTTTGATAAAAAATGCAGGTGAGAATCAAATAAATATTAAAGACAACAGTAGTAAATACTTATACTCATTCTCAAGTGGTGATTACTGTTTTGTTCAACTGTTAGATAGAACAACTTCAGACGGGACATGGCAGATTTTTACTTTAAGTTCAAATGAAACTGATTCTGTTGATTACTTTTTAACCACTCTTTTTGAAAGTGGAGGTACGTCTTATATATCAGTAGCAACACTTTCAAGCACTCAAGCTATTGTATGTTTTAGGGATGGTAGTGACAGCAACAAAGGAAAAGCATGTTTACTGGATATAGATGGCACTACAATAACTCCAGGAACTGCTATTGATTTTGAAAGTGGAGCTACAACCTACATATCAGTAGCAACACTTTCAAGTACTCAAGCTGTTGTTTGTTTTACAGATCAGGGTGACAGCAACAAAGGAAAAGCATGTTTACTGGATATAGATGGAGGTACTACAATAACTCCAGGAACTGCTGTTGACTTTGAAAGTGGAGCTACACTCTACAATTCAGTAACAATACTTTCAAGCACTCAAGCTGTTGTTTGTTTTACAGATCAGGGTGACAGTAGTAAAGGAAAAGCATGTTTACTGGATATAGATGGAGGTACTACAATAACTCCAGGAACTGCTGTTGAGTTTGAAAGTGGAGCTACAGGTTATGTATCAGCAACAACACTTTCAAACACTCAAGCTATTGTTTGTTTTTCAGACACAGGTGACAGCAACAAAGGAAAAGCATGTTTACTGGATATAGACGGCGGGATTACAATAACTCCAGGAACTGCTGTTGATTTTGAAAGTGGAGTTACAACCTGCATATCAGTAACAAAACTTTCAAGCACTCAAGCTGTTGTTTGTTTTACAGATCAGGGTGACAGCAACAAAGGAAAAGCATGTTTACTGGATATAGATGGTGGAACTACAATAACTCCAGGAACTGCTGTTGAGTTTGAAAGTAGAGCTGCAATCAATATATCAGTAACAATACTTTCAAGCACTCAAGCTGTTGTTTGTTTTGCAGACAGTGATGATAGTAGTGAAGGAAAAGTATGTTTACTGGATATAGATGGTGGAACTACAATAATTCCAGGAACTGCTGTTGAGTTTGAAAGTGGAAATACATCCTACATATCAGTAACAACATTTTCAAGTACTCAAGCTGTTGTGTGCTTTGCAGACAATAGTGACAGCGGTAAAGGAAAATGCTACCCATTGACAACAAACATGTTTTAACTGTGCTACAAGATTGAGTAGATGAATAGTATAAACAAAAATAAAGGTTGTTAAAATATGAGAATAATAAAAGAAAAACAATCCGGCAAAGTAATTGCTCATGGAAAGTATATAACACTTAAATCGACAGGTGCTGTATTGAAAGACTGTAAAGCGCCGAATATTACAACAACAACACACGAATTAATTGAGATTTCTTCGATTCCAGATGATTATAAAGATAACTACTATATATACTCAGACGATGGGGTATGGGAGAGGACGGATTCTGGAAATGAAGCGTTTATAGAGAAAAATATTTCAACAGCAAAATCTTACAGAGATGAAGTAGCAGACTCTCCAATAACTGTTTTGAATGTTTTGTGGGATATTAATCAACAGTCACGGGATAACATGAGAACTGCCATTGAAACAGCAGACAGGAATAATCTTCCTGATGAAACAACACAAGGTTGGATACTCGCAGATGACACAATAAGAGATACCACAGCAGCAGAACTTGGACAAGTGCTTGATGCATATGCTTACCGACTGCAAGATGTATTTACACAATACGCTATATGGATGGCTGGTGATAAGATAAATGAGTTTCAATATGTGGAATAAAATTTGTTTTACTATTACAATATGCTTTGTGCTGCTGCTATCAGGCTGTACAAGTAGCTACTACGAATCTAAGGCTACTTACTATAAGGCATATTATAATGCCCGAAAAGAAACCAATATGGTTTATATGTAGGCTGCTAATAAGCCAATAGCAGAAATGAGAGCGCCAGATGGAACTATTTTTATTGTAAACAACACAAATATCCAAAAACCAGCAATAAAGGAAGCAAGTAACCCTGTTGTTGATGGATTGAAAGTAGTGTTGCAATCAACACCGGCTTCTGTATTAAGTGGAGGATGGGCTGCTAAGGAAGTGATAGGGAATGTTGGTGGAACTATAATTAACAACGGAGATAGTGGAAGTATAAGCTCAAACAGTAATAATCCTATCAATATTGGTGATACCGATAATTCTGGTACTGCAACACCAACTATTGTTAATAGACAAGTAGTAGAGCCTACTGTTGTTGACAAACAAGTAGTTGACCCTGTTATCATTAAAAGTGAGTAGTAATGTAGTATGGATATAGATAGCAGCAACAAAGGAAAGCCTAAGGACGCAATCATAGAATACAACTGCAAGATGTAACCGTAAAATGCAAGCTTAAATAGCAATCTTCATACTGAAGTATGCATACTGCAATCTTATTGATTTATTTTTTATTTTTTAAATATTATTTATTAATAAGTGCAGACTTCAATATGCAATCGCAAGAAGCAAAAGCAAATAGCATGCTTGTTAAACACCCTTAATATTACAATAAGCATGCCAACATTACTTGTCAAGAGATTATTTTGTAAACCCTTGATTTTAAAGGAAATATTTTTTTAGGGGCAGTCCTTGACAACTTTAGAATGATCATTCTACGATGGTACCACAAAGTAGTAAAAGTAGACTTTTCAAGATATCTGAAGAAATCTGTTGACAATAAAAATCTGTAGGTGTATAAAAGAAGCCATGATGGTAATTAACTGTCATGGCTTTTTGTTTTTGCATGTATTGACAACATATGAGGTGATATGATGAAAGATGCTATTGAGATTAAAAGAGATGCTGTTAGTGGTGTTCTTGACAATGTGTTTTCTAATGGTAAGATTGCCAGTGTTGTTTTTGTTAAGAAGGATGGGAGCGACAGGGAGATGGTTTGTAGACAGCGTGTAACGAAGTATCTCAAGGGAGGGAAGAGTAATATCGCACATAAGCCTAACCTTGTGAGTGTGTATGATTTGCAGTCTGAAGGTTACAGGTGCATTAATATTGATACCGTTAAGCAAATTAAGGGTAGTGGTAAGCTGTACAGGGTTGTTGGATAATAAGTAAGGATATAAAGGATATGATTATGAGATGTAAGATCGATTTTATAGTAGAGCAACCTGGTAAGTTTGGTGGTATTAGTTTAAACGGCGCATTTACCATCTCTGGTATTGATAACAAGGAGGCCTATAGCCTCATACAAGGTATGAAGTCTACTGATGATTTAGAGGCATTGAGAGCAGTCTCAGAGATTATTCACATGGAGATTGAAAGAAGGGCTTTCAAAGAATTGTATGATAAGCTTGAAGAAACTTTTAGTGAGGATGAAATTGATGTTTTAAGAAGAGGGTTTTGTGAATAACAGTAATAAGGATTCGTGATATGAGCCACAACAAAAAAACAAAACAATACAGTACTGATGGTGGTTATATGAATAGTGAATACAAGTATAAATTTTCTGTTAAAGATATTAATAAGTGGGACACAGAAGCGTGGGTAGATAGAGGTATATCAATTGAGACAATGAAGTTCTACGGTGTTAAGGTAGGTTATGATGAACATGATGGTAAATTTGGAGGGATACGGTATATTGCATTCCCATATTATAGTGGGGATGGTAGTAAGGTTATTGGCTATAAAGTTCTTGACTCGTTCAAAACAAAGGAAGAGAGCGGCTACTTTGAGGCTGTTGGTACTGTAAGTGTTAAATGTCAATTGTTCGGTGAAAAGGTAGCATCTGAGAAGGGTACTGCAAAAAAGAAGTTATATATTAGTGAAGGGGAAGCAGACTGTCTTGCTCTTTTTGAGACTATGAGGAAGCAGTTAAAAACTAAAGAGGACTTCAAACATTTCATACCATGTGTTGTCTCAATACATATCGGTACACCAAATGCTGTTAAGAGTATTACAGAGAGAGAAGAATTTATAAGGGAATATTCGGAGATAATTCTGTGTTTTGATAATGATGCCAGGAAAGAAAATGAATCTAAGAGTGTTATAAGAGGGAGAGAAGCTACAGAGGCTGTTGGTGCTTATTTATTTGATAAAGACGTATTTGTTGTGCAGATACCAGATGGGTATAAAGACCCTTGTGATTTTACAAAAAAAGGTGACTACACCTATTTATCCAGCATCTTGTTTCCTAAAAAATTAAAAAAGTTCAGACCTGAGAAAATTGTAGATATTAGAGAGGCACTTCCATTTGAAGATTTCATGAAGCCTATTGAAAAGGGTGTTAACATACCATCATTCCCTAAACTAATGAGCAAAATACTTGGTATTAGGCCATATGAGTTAACAGTTGGCACAGCACTTTCTGGTGTAGGTAAGTCAAGTATCTTTTTTGAAATTGTGTATTGTATGGCAGAACAAGGGCACAATGTAGGGCTTATGATGCTGGAAGAACGTCTTAGAAAAACAGTCAATAGAATGGTAGCCAGAAGACTAAAAGTACATCCTAACCTATTCAAATTCGATCAACATTGTGGTGGACACTCACTAAAAGAAGTAAGAGAGGCATATGAATGGGCAGCAGACTTGTTTCACTGTGTAGACCATTACGGTAGTTTGAAATCATCATACCTGTTAAGTTTAATAAAGAATTTGCATTTTAACAAGAATTGCTTTCCTATACTTTTTGATCACATTACACTTGCAATGTCAGATGCAGGTATTGTGAACAAAACTGCTGCTTTAGACGATGCTATGGACAAACTTGGTAGCTTTTGTGAGAATAACCCTATTCACCTTTTTGTTGTCAGCCATTTAAATCGGGATGCAAGTAAAGATAAAAAGAAGGATGTTCAGAAACCAACTTGGTTTAGAACTGGAATGGAGAATTTAAGAGGTAGTGGATCTCTTGAATCTGTTGCATGGAATGTTATGTGCATATCTAATGAGATTCTACCTGATAAAACAAGAGGGAGAGTACAGATAGACCTTCCAAAAAATAGAGAAGCGGATAAATTAGGGCTGTGTGATATTACAAAGATGGATGAAAAAACAGGACTTTTTTATGATGCGTCGGATGATATTTGGTGTGGATAATTACAGTATTGATAATATAGAGGAAAAACCATGAAAGTTTACCTTGTAGAGACTTGCATATATAGAAGAACAGTAAAAATCTTTTATTTGAGAGAAGAAGCCGAGAATTTTGTTGACAATCTCAACAAATTCATATATGTTGGCAGTAAATGTAGCTCACAATCAGTCCTATATGAGCTTATGCAGCAGGGAGACCCCGATCCGTGGTATGTCTATAATGTAGGAAGTAGGATGTTTGAGAGATACGGAATAAAAGAGATGGAGATTATTTAAGATGCCAATAAACACCAATGAAGTACCTTACTCGATAGACAGCGTACCTCTTAAAGGTAAGAAGACCTGGATTGTATACTATGTGGCCAATGATTGGGATTGTTCCCTTAAAGGGAGAACAATTAAAGAGTTCAACACAAAGAAAGATGCAATTGCGTTTTTCAACACATTAAGACAAGAAGATGTTGACATGAGGCACAGTGCAGCGTATAACTATATTGGATGGGAGTGGAAGATATGAATGCTGATGAGTTTCTTGCAGAAGTTGGTAGAAGATATGGTGAAAGTGTACAAGAATATGAAGCTATGGGAATATTTAAGAAGCTGTTTTTGTTTTTCAAACTTGAGACGCCAAGCTATCACAAGACTTTTGAGAAGGTATATCAGGAATGGGCTGCAAGAGGTAGAGGTGTTTAATTAGCTGTGAAAGGTTGGTGGGTATGGGTAGAAAAATAGTATTTGATATTGAGACTACAGGACTATTAGATCATACAACTATAGATTATAGTAATCTACCATATAAACTCAAAGATAATTTTAAGATTCATGTTATATGTGCAAAAGTAGATAATGAAATGTTTGAGTTTGTTGGTGATGATGTATATAAATTCAAAGATATTATCCAAGACGGTGATATTCTTATAGGGCATAATATTATAGGTTTTGATTTACTATTTTTAAAATTGTATGATAAAGATTTTACATATAGTATTAATCCAAATATTCACAAAAGAAGTAGTATTAATGATAAGCACGAAGTATTTTGTGATGTGTGTTGCAACAAAAAGGTTGTTGTAGTAGATACGCTAATTCTCTCTAAATTATTAAATCCTGACAGAATCGGAGGACACAGTTTAAAAGAATGGGGCAAGCGACTTGGTAATCATAAGATTGCTTTTGGAAGTTCTGATGGAGAAGAGGATGTTTGGGAAGAGTTTTCAGAAGAAATGCTTATATATTGCAAACAAGATGTGAATCTAAATGCATATCTTTATGATAAACTTATAGAAGAGGCTGGTGGTAGTAGCAATTTTATTAATACTTGGCTTGAGTCTTATCAGCTTGAAGCAAGCATAGCAGATGTTGTTAGTATATATCAACATTACGGTTTTAAATTTAATAAAGAACTTGCACATTGGTGCGTTGAAGATCTTAATAGTAAAATGGAAGAGCTTGAAGATAGAGTACATCCTCAATTGCCACTTAGAAAGCTACCTAAAAGCCAGCAGCCTGTGTTTCCAAAGAATCCTTGGAAGAAACCATTTGATTTTTCAAAGATGTTTACAGCAAAAGGTGATCTTACAAAAAAAGCAAAAGATTATTTTGATCTTATTGATTGGGAAGATAATGATATTAATTTTGCAATCTCACAGATGAAAATAGATGGTGAAGATAGTATTGAAAAGTATGTACCCAAACACAAATCACTTCTATCTGTAAGCTCAATTAATTATTGCAAGAAATTTAATATTGATGGAGAGGATTTTTGTTTTGATTTCATCACAAAGATTGAAAATAGAGAAGCAGAACAGCCAATACTTACAGAACAAATGACACTTGCAAATCAAGATGATATTAAACAATATCTTGTAAATATTGGATGGCAACCTTCAAACTGGAATGAGAATGATCTTCTTACAGATAGCAAGAAAAAACAAAAAACACAAAGTAAAGTGGTAGAAAGCATAGGAAGATATGTTAATGAAACTCTTGAAAGTGAGTATTGTGATATCAGATGTAAGCACTTAAAATGCAGCAGGGAAACATTAAAGTTTTATCTCTTGTCAAAAATGAATGGGAATAAGCTTACTGTTCTTTCAACACCAATATATACAATAGATAACGATAAGAACATAGATCCGAATCTGATCAAACTTGGAGAAAAAGTAGATTTTGTTAAAGACGTAGTTCTATGGCTGACTTATAGACATAGAAAAAATAGTATTTTATCTGATAATGGCACTGGTTGGTTAACACATCCAAGGCTTGAAATTGATGGCCGATTACCTACACCAGCAGATACACTTGCGGCAGTTACCGGAAGATTCAGGCATAGTGTTATAGTAAATATTCCAAGGAATACAAGCCTATACGGAGAGTATATGCGTGGTCTTTTTGGTGTTGAAAACGAATATCAATATCAACTTGGGAGTGATGCAAGTGCCCTTGAAGCAAGAATGTTGGCACATTATACGTATGACAAAGAAGGTGGGGTTGAATTTACAGATGAACTCATCAATGGAGATATTCATACAAAAACAGCAGATGCTATAGGTATTGAGAGGAATGAAGCAAAGACTCTTAGATATATGATTTCTTACGGTGGCCAACCAGCTAAAATTGCAAAAAGTATGTCCTGGTCTACAAGTAAAGCAAAGAAAGTATTTAATCAGTTTTGGGATGAATCTAAACCGTTGAAGATTTTAGTTGAAGATATTGAAAAAGATTGGGAAAGTAGAGGTAAAAAGCACATCAAAGGTGTTGATGGAAGATTACTTAATACGAGATTCAAACACGCACTTTTAAATACGCTGTTGCAATCGGCAGGCGTTACTACAATGAAAAGACAGCATGTTATTTTTCTTAGAAGATGCAAGGATGAAGGGTTTCTTGCATCTCCATTTGATAATTCAAAAGAAGATCTTGATTCAAAGATTCTTGTTAATGTCTTCATGCATGACGAGCTTCAATTATCTGTTGGTAAAAAACTTGTAAGATTCAAGAAATTCCTTGACAAAGATTCTTGTTTAAGATATATTGAAGAAACAAGTGGTTTTGTTTTTGGGAACCCATTTGAGAAAAACGGTGAATGGTATTTATCATGGAGTAAAATTGGAGAGATGTGTTCAGAAGCATTTGTTGATGCTGGGAAGTATTACAATATGAATGTACCGATTGTTGGGGATTACGTTATTGGGAAATCTTGGAAGGATTGTCATTAAAAATGGAGGGTAGGGTGAATAATTTTGAAAAAGGAAGAGAAAACGAAAAACTATTAACGCAGGAATATCTAAGAGAGATTTTTGATTATGATCTTGGTACGGGCATATTAAAATGGAAATGGAGGGATTATGCCAACAAAAGTTGGAATACAAGATTTGCTGGTAAAGTAGTAGGTAATGAAAACGACGGTTATGTAAAAGTGATGATAAATGGCATCAGTTATTTTGCACATAGAATTGTGTACTGTTATGTACACGGTTACTTTTCTGAGCACCTAATCGACCACAAAAACGGAGTACGTAATGATAATAGGATTTGTAATCTCCGAGAAGTCTCCCAATCATGCAATATTAAAAATGTAAAGGGGTTAAGAAAATCCAACACAAGTGGTATAACAGGTGTTTGCTGGGATAGCTATCGTAATAGATGGAAAACATCCGTACACAAAAACAAAAAACAAATTCATGCAGGCTACTACGAGGACTTCACAGATGCCGTAATCGCAAGATACAAAGCAGAGTTAGATGCAGGTTACACATCCTGCATCGGCCAATCAACCGCTTACAAATACCTTCTTGAAAAAGCCATAATAAATTCAGACGGAAGTTTTAAAAATTCATCTTCTGAGGAAGAATAGCACCTGGGGGTTTACATGGGATATCAGCCGTCGCATAATGATACTATACCTATTATCATAATTATTACTATCACAATATTTGCAGTATTAATGTTTCTATTTGGTGTTGCAATATCTAAAAACATATACTACAAGAGAGGACAAATTGATGCTTTAAACGGTGTTATCAAGTATGAACTTGTAGAAGAAAAAACCTGGAAGTTTCAAAAATAATAATAAGGAAACTATTCAATGAATGTAATGGAGAATATTCTTATTGTCGTAACAGTACTTGGTCTTCTTCTCGTTGGGGCGTTAGTAGGTGCAGCTATGACATATGAAGTAGCTTATAAGGAAGGCCAGATAGATGCAATTAATGGAATCATCAAATATGAACTTGTAGAAGAGAAAACCTACAGATTGAAAATGGAGGCTCCGTAAAATGAAAATTAAAAAAGATGTCGTCAAAAGAACAAAATACTATGATGCAAATAACGGAGAAATAATTCATGAAGACAGTGAAGGTACAACAGAGGAAATCCTTCTTGGATATAAATGTGATATTTGCGGTATGGAATGCACAGAAGAATCTCAAGGTATGAATTATGATCTGGAACTTCAGGAATTTCATCACATTGGTTTTTATGGAGGTTATAGTAGTGTGTTTGGTGATTGCAATCATATAACTTGTGATATATGCCAGAAATGCCTACATAAAATGATTATTCGCTTTTGTAGTGTTAATGGCAAATATCCTAAAGGGAATGTATAGTATGCAAGATGCAAGTATGCAAGATGCAAGGGTGTATAATAGCGACTATAAAGATCTTCCACCATTATATCTTCTTGATAATCTCGGCAGTATTAGAATCTGGAAGGTACGCGTGGAAGATAATCGTGTGATCAAGACTTTTGGTGTACTTGAGAGTGTTACAGGTGTGGAAGGTAAACTTAGAGACAGTATCACAATTTCATCACCAAAAAATACTGGAAAAAGTAATTCTATAACATCGCATGAACAAGCAATAAAAGAAGCAAAGGCTCTTTGGAAAAAACAGCAAAAACGTAAAGGCTATGTGCTTTCACCAGAAAAAGCTCATACTGCTACTATCTTCAAACCTATGCTTGCATACGATTGGTTTAGTGAGCAAGGGCAGAATAAATTTTATAAGTATAGGACTAAGTACGTGTTTTGGAGTTTCAAGTTAGATGGTGTTCGAATGTATTACAAGAATGGGAAAAAGTACAGCAGGAATCATGATGAATACCCAATTGTGAATGATAATCTTGAAGAAAGACTTGAAATGGTGGTTTCTCAATTCAAAAGGATGTTTCCAGATTTCGATGATGTAATCCTCGACGGAGAGCTTTACATTCATGGGAAAACGCTTGGAGAGATTCAATCAGCAGTAAAAACAAAAAACAAAAACAGTGAGATTCTTACCTATAACATTTTTGACTTTTACTCTGATAAAAACAGAAAGGTGTGTTTTTTTAACAGATACGCAATGCTGCTTGAAGTAATGGATTATTTTATAGATGACTCATACGTACTCCCAGTGTTTAACTATATTATGAATGATGGGACTTTCGATGCTTATGATGTGATAAGGCAAGTTGAGGATAAAGGCTATGAAGGGATCATGATAAGGCTTGACAGACCATATGAGCAGAAGAGAAGCCCTTGTTTATTTAAAGGGAAGAAATTCAAAGACAATGAATTTATGCTTGTAGATGTCATACCAATCCAAAGCTATTATGACGGAGAAAAGCTGATTCCACAAGGAAAGGCTGTAATACTGCTTGATAATAAAACAAGGAAGCTACAAGAGGTAAGCTTTGAAGGGAGTGTTGTAGAGAAGGAAGACTTTTTATTGCACAAAGAAAGGTATATAGGAAAGATGCTGAAGGTGAAATACAAACAAGTGCTTGATAGCGGAATGCTTGAGTTTCCGGTTGCAGAGTGTGTTAGAGTTTGTAGTTAATTTTCAAATTGAAATTTTTTATTTCACTTTACATTAGATTTGGCAGAGTTCCAAACGGTTAATTTGAAATTGAAAAATCAAATTGAAAATCAAAAAAGTAATAAAAAAATTTTTAGATCAAATCGATATTTCCATATAAAAGTGGCAGATTCTGGTGATCTGTCACTTTTATTCAATTTTAAATTTCCGATAATGAATGCGATTCATTTTATTTTGCCGATTCATGCAAACCTTGTTTCGCCTATCAGATGCTATGTAATATGGCAAACCTTGTTTCGCCTATCAGATGCTATGTAATATGGCAAACCTTGTTTCGCCTATCAGATGCTATGTAATATGGCAAACCTTGTTT
>Ga0272440_1000658_pt1 | contig 28992 bp, 10 predicted proteins | sample SSMMMBAug17_FD_192440 | JGI IMG/M metagenome (GOLD analysis project Ga0272440, IMG submission 192440) | Marine sediment archaeal communities from Little Sippewissett salt marsh, Falmouth, MA, United States - SSM-MMB-Aug17 | ecosystem: Environmental > Aquatic > Marine > Wetlands > Sediment ... | reverse complement strand
CGATCAGTTGTCAAACATTTTAAACGCCATAATTTAGTCTTATTTAATTTAGAAAAAAAATATCCTATCAATAATAATAGGACTTAATTGAATTTTAAAATTAAAGATTGGAATAAATTAGGATATAGCTATGACGTATAAGTGGTCTGTGAAAATCGGTGTTAAAAATTAAGGATAGAGTAGCACCAATTATTTTAGTGTTTTCATCTATCGGCATGATTTCAGGAAATAATGTTTTTTGATGCATGTTCATATTCAACCTCAAAATTAATTTTTATTCGATACAACATCAAAAAATCAAAAATGTCAATATTTTTCAACAAATTTTAATAATTTATCAAATTTTTTAGTATATTATAATTATTAACGTCCAATTTTTATATTTATAGTTTTTTGCTTCCTGTCCAATTTTTCACACAAATCATGAAAAATTGGTGTAAATTATTACATTTCAGACATTACAAAAAAAATATTTTTCCGAGGTCTGAATATATATATCCTCAGCCTGTTTTTGATCCACAGGGTCAGCATTCAGAGTGAGGCGATGTAATTTTGGAGGTTAATTTTTTTATTTTTAATTCCCAGTTTGCGTCTGATATTTTTTCTATGAAATTCAATAGTTTTTAGAGATAGATTCAGGGAGTGAGCTATTTCCTTGCTGGATTTTCCATTTCGTATTAAGTTCGCAATTTGAATTTCACTCGGAGTTAATTGTAGGCGCAGTAATTGAAGGTTTTGACTGAAAGGTTCAGATAGATCATTTAAACTCTTTTCAATGTTTTCAACAGCATTCTTTGCTTGCTTATTTAATTTTAAGCTTTTTAGCTTTTTCAAGTAAGGTAAGATGGATGAAGTGAGATGTAACCTGATTTTTTCTTCTGTTTCGAGATTCGATTCGTAATTCCTTTTTAATAGAACTTTCAAAGCTGTATTTGTTTCGGATAGCTCCTTTTGCTGCTTTTTTAACTTCTCTTCATCCTTTTTTTTAGAAGTAATATCAACACCAAATATTGTAGCGCCCAAAACTGTGCCATCATCTGTTCGAATAGGATTAAAATAAAAATCAAAAACCTTTTTATTTGACAAAAAGGTTGCAATTGCTTCTTTTCTAAATCGTTTCCCACTTAAAACCTTGTTATAAAGTTGTTTCCATTGTTTAATCTCAACCCTGGTAAAATTTTTATCATTCAGCAAGTATTCATTGTCGCTAACATCATATTTCACATGCTCGCTTAACTTCTTTTTAAACAAGGAGTTTGCCTGCACTAACTCACAATTAGTGTTAATAGACCAAATGATTTCATCCATATTTTCGATCAGAGAGAAAATATTTGCTTTTTTCTCGCTTAGAATTTTCTCTGTCTTTTTTAGGGAAGTTATATTACGACAGGTAAATAGATTGGTTCCTTTGTTTATGGCTACTCTTTTTACAGATACTAACATGATTTGTTGTTTGCCAAACTTGTCAGTTATTTTACATTCAATATTTTTTAACTCTCCTTTATCAATTAATTCTTTCTGTATAAACAGATTTTTGCCAAACACTCGTTTACTGGTTTTAAATGTCATGAATTCTTCAGATGTATATCCGAAATTATGATCAACATTTGGACAAATATAGGTAAATTCATCTTTATCATTAGTAATAAAGATTGTATCTGATATATTAATCAGTATTTGGCGATAAAATTCCTCTGATTCTTGTAATGTTTTATTCGCAATTGTTTTATCATTATAAACTGAAGACATTGTATTATCCCAATCTTAATTTCTATAAGATTTACTAAGGAACAATTGAAAAATATGCTCCCCATTAACAATTGTAATTTTTGTGGCTATTGATCGTAGAGACAAGGCATGTTTTGTCTCTACAAACAAGAACCGAAAATGTAAATTAAGAATGGGGATATATTTTCAGAGCATTCCTAACCTATATTTTCTAATCTTTAGGGTTATTTATGATATCAGAAATAACCCTGAAGATCTACAATTTCAGATATAAGTCTTACAGAGCTGTTAGTTAGGGTATACAGAATCTAAGGATAATTGGACTGAATTAACCGGAAAATCCTGCTTATAAAATGCATGATACCATTTATGTAATACATACAAAGAATACAAGCGTTCTCGGACTGATCGTTTGGAGGAATTGCATTGAATCAAGTGACTCACTACATCGGGTTGGACCATTCCTGCTTCCAGAATAGACTCGGTGCCTAATACTTTATCAAAATCAGGAGCATTGATAAACCAGGTATCAGGAGCTCGAAAAGGTGCTTTTGATGCATCTAATACTGATTCAGGTAGTATTGATTTCATTGCTTGCCTAAGTACCATTTTGTCTTTATTGTTTGTAATCCTAAATTGATGAGGAATATGACTGCAAAACTCAATGAGTTTGTGATCCATAAAAGGAGACCTGGCCTCAATACTATAGGCCATACTGATTCTGTCGAGCCTTTGATTAATACGATCCGGTAAACGCATTCGATTTTCGATAAATAACATTTGTGAAAGGGGGTCCAGATCTTTTGCTTCTTCCTCAATGTCATTAAATCGGCCATCCCAAACGTCTTCACCGGTCAACGCTGATCTTTCTTTCGGATCAGGAAAAACAAATTCTTCATGTTCCAGGTAGGATTCAAGGGGTAAGTTTTTATTCCATGAAGAATCTTTGTCATTATCTATCCAATCACAGGCATAACTAAATTTTCGATATCCAGCTAATATTTCGTCTGCACCTTCTCCAGTTAATATGGTTGTAATGCCTACCTTTGAAACCTCATCAAAGACCATTGCCGTAGGCAAAAGAGCATCAGTACTGATAGGTTCCTCTATGATTTTAAGCACATTAGATAGAATCATAGTTTCTTTTTGAGGAAGTTTTCTAATCATGTGTTTCGCTCGATATCGTGTTGCTGTTTCAGATGCAGCAGTAGTCTCATCGACGTCTGAACTGTCAAAACCAATTGTAAAAGCAGAAACAGGATTAGGAGCCATTTCCATTGCTCCTAATGAAAAAATAGTGGAGGAGTCAACTCCACCACTCAATAAAAACCCCATAGGAACTTCACTTTCCAGATGTATGCCTACAGATCGTGTAAGTTCATTCAAGAGTTCTTCACTCCATTCATTAATAGAATGAGATTTGCAGTCTAATACTCTTTGAGGGTCATATTGAACTTTCCAATAATTCTTTATTCGGGGTTTTTTACCCTTCTCTGCAATAAGTATGGAAGCTGCAGGTAGTTTGTGAATACCTTCCAGCATCGAAAGAGGAGCTGGAACATAACCAAATCTCAGATATTCAGAAACAGCCTCTTTATTAATTTGGGGGAGGCTATCATTGAGAAATGTTTTCAGTTCAGATCCCCAGCGTAGGATACCATTTTCATAAGAATAATATATTGGTTTCTGTCCTGTTCTGTCTCTGGAAAGAATCACACGATTTAGATGTTTGTCAAATAAAGCTATACCAAACATACCATTGACATCTTCAAGAAAATCTAATCCTTTCTCTTCATACAAATGCACCAGGACTTCGGCATCAGAATTAGTTTTAAAATTATGATGTTTCAATTTTTTTCGCAAATCTTTGTGATTGTAAATCTCTCCATTTGCCATTAAAACAATTTTTTCATCTTCGCTGTAAAAAGGTTGATGCCCTCCTGCTAAATCAATGATAGATAGTCTTCTAAACCCCATAATGATATCTTTTTCAACATGCCATCCTTGTGAATTTGGACCACGATGGCGAATTGTATCAAGATTCATACTATCTAATGAAAATAGCTTTAAATTTTTTTCGGTTCTTATTTCATTATTAAAAATACCTAATAAACCACACATTTGAAAAATTTCCTTTTTTGTTGATTATAAATTAAGATGTGTATTGCTTGAATAAAATTGCGTATTGGCTTAATATGATTCAAGAAAATAAAATATGCCTTCGCTTGGAATATTGTATTAACTGATCTATCTTCAGTGAAAAGTAAGCTGACCTCAAGGTCATTTGGATCTGTCATAATCCAAAATATAGGATTTGAAGTCAGAGAAAAGTAGTAATTGTCTTTATTGATAAAATTATCAGTGGATGTATAAAATGGAAAACAGGTGAAAGTACCCGGTTCAGGGTCCGGGTCTGGGTCGGGGTCGGGAGAAGAGTTTTGAGAATCGTTATTATTATTTTGTTGCTGTTTTTTCATAACAAAAGTAAGCTATCATCTTTCAGTTTCATTTGTCAACCGAGCAAAATCCCAAATTAAATTTTGCTTTTATCGTTCAATATGATTTTTAAACAGCAATTGATGGGACATTAAACTTTTTATCCATCCATTAACTGGGGGGATTATGCACCCAGTTTCACCCCATTAATCACCGATTTTTTGATTAAAAATTTTGATTTTAGGGTCGGACCAAGATAACTATTCAATATTAAAGATAGAATACTTGTTTTTATCCCAAAGAGAAAAGAGAGAAGGCTTCATTAAAGCATATGTCAAGAAGAAAAGCCCCCTAAGGAACCACAATTTAATAATTTCCCCATTATGTCGCCCATCGTTAGGTACGTGGCTATAGATCGTAGAGACAAGGCATGCCCTGTCTCTACAAACAAGAACCGAAAATGTAAATTAAGAATGGGGAATTTAATTTCAGAGCATTCCTTAATCACATTATTTACAGATGCAATTATTCACTTCCCGCCAGTATCTGTCAGGAAACTTTGCTTCAATCGTAAGCTATTTATTCCATGTCCCGCTTAACTTAACATTTAGATGATTTCCGGTTACAAATACCCCGGCTTCATCTCTTCCTGAAATGCCTGTTTCTTCTTGATTGACCCACTGAACATTCGGAGAAATTTTACTCTTCATAATATGAATTTTTATCTGATAGTCTGTATCAAAACCCAGCCCCTCTATTGTAAATGAGCCATCTGATTTTGATTCCGTTTTAGTTACAAAACCACCTTCGGTAATATTATGATAAAGTTTAATTCCTAAGATGACACCTTCCGGTTTGGGATTGCCCAGACTATCGGTTATGGTGCCAGTAATTTGCGCTTTTTTACAAATAAAGGAGACAAATTCGCCGACACGTTTCTGACCTTGAGACTGTTCAGCATAATTTTCAGGGAAGATCGTTATCAGGTAGTCTGTAATTTCATATCCAGTTTCAAGATATCTCGGCATTCCGGAAATTGCAAACGTGCCATCAGAATCGGTTCGTTGAATGCCGGATATATGCGCTGATGGTGAGATAACCTTAACCAATACATTCTCTAAGGGTGCACCATCCTGTTCAATTACTTTACCGGACAATGAACCCCCCAGCTCAAGAATAAAATTGATCGTTGAGCCAGCCACCTGATCTGTTTTGATCGTTTTTGCGAAACTATCTGTTTTTACAGAAATTTCGTAATCTGATGCAATGGGAATATTATTGATAATATAGTATCCATTTTCATTGGTTTTTCCGACAGAACCATAGTTTTGATCTTTTGAATATACATTAATATTAGCATCTTTAATAGGTGTAGTTGTGTCATCTTTGTAAACATAACCTTTGATAAAACTGCCTGTCTTTAAGATAATATCCTTTTGCATACTGTTTTCAACTGTTGTTGAGCTGTCGATCTGCAATCCGGGTTCATAAAATGATACGTAGGATAAATCTTCTGGTGGTAATACATTCAATACATAATCACTGGCTGAAGGAACACATTGAATATTATATGTTCCAGATCCATCGGTTTTCGTCCATACATAAAAGTCTTCAGTTTCAGAATACAGTTCAACTTCTGCCTTAACAATGGTTTGACCAGAAATATTGGTCACTAATCCTTTTAACTGATAAGCTTTTCGAAGTACAAAATCTATACCTGATGATCCGCTTTTTACGCCTGTTTTTTCTTCAGGAACATAGGTTAAGGCAGCATGTTCTCCAATAGAAACCTTGTAATCATCACTCTTTGGTAAGGCATCAATGAGATAAGTTCCATCTTCAGCCGTATACATGCCTTCACCTGTTTGTTGGATATCAGACCAGACATTCACCCAAATGCCGGATAATGATTTGCCATCTTCATCTCGTACTGTCCCGCTGATACTCTCCAAAACAGCCATATGAATATCAATACCTGAAACATGGTTATTGGCAATTGTGCTGATAAGCGTTGCCAATTTTTCATCTCTTGTTGTGGATGTCTCATGATAATAGAATGGGGCCATACCGGATTTCTGTACTTTAACGATAAAATCATTCGCCAGATCCAGTCCTTCGATGACATAAGAGCCATCGCTGGCAGTTGTTGTCCCACCAAATGAATTGGTTTTATCTGATATGGCAATAACCTGAATACCCACAACAGGAATATTTTCTTCAAAAACTGATCCTGAAATGCTGGTACCTGGGCTCAAGTTAAAATTAATGTGATCATCCGGAATATCATCAGCAGTATTAACAGGTGTTGCATCGGCTTTTTCAATTTGTTGATCATAATACTGCTCTTTATATTGTTTACCCCACGCAACGACTGTAAAATCAGGAGCTTCTTTTAATCCTTTAATTTGATAATTGGCCGTATGACCTTCAAGCAGCATAACCTGTACAGAACCATCTGAACCTGTTGAGGATGAAAAAGCATCAACCCATGCAATATCTCCAGGTATTGCACTTCCAGGGAAAGTAATGGTTCCTGAAATCGTTAACGTTCCAGATAATACATGAAAATCAATACCTGAGACAGTTCCTTGAGAAACAGCAATGAGATCAGCTTCATCATCAGTAAAATGATTGTTATAAACCTGCATGGGATACTCAACGCCTGTAAATCTTACGCGATAATCAGACGCTGGTTTGACCTGTGTTATGGTATAATCTAAATCAGTACCTGTTCCAGTCAGCAATAAAGTCTTATTGAAACCTGTTCCTTCTGACCATGCCGTAATTTGTGCTTTTTTATTGATACCCAATCCATAAATGGTTCCACAAATCATGTTTTCGAGATTTTGTAATGGAAAAAACAGATTGATGAGATCAGCGTTGGTCAATTCAACCCGATATGAATCATCTTGATAGTGTAAGGGGCTAATGGTTACATTGTACTCTCCAGGCGGTAAACCGGTTATCATATAGTTATGCCCATTGGTAAGACTGTCGGTAGATACATCCATACCCCATCCACCAGAGCCCTCAGACCAGGCTTCAACACGAATGCCAGAAGTAGGAACGCCCATGTACTGAACAACACCGCTAATGGATAAACCTGTCCGTAGAATCAAATTTCGATCAACTGCCCATTGCATGGTGCTTGCTGCAATACCTTTTGCATCGTCACTGGAGTAAACCGTATCATTCATCAAATCAGAATCTGAATTATCACAATAAAATGCTGGCATATAATCTTGTTTACGAATGGAAATAATATAATCTGTTGCCGATGGGTTAAGCCCTGCTATTTGATAGTCGCCATTCATATCTGTTGGGACATCACCCCCCGTTCGGGTTGATTCAGACCAGATATTTACCCATAGTCCTGATGGCGAAGGATTATCCGATGAATCAATAAAAACAGTTCCATTAATCATCATGCCTGTATCCAGAGAAAAGTCAATTCCGTCAACATCCCCATCAGAAAGATCAACTCGATTGGCAAGGTCTTGTGAAGATTTTCCATTATAATACATAAGCGGATAATATACCGCCGATGCTGTTATCAAATAGTCTTTGACTGGCGCCAGCCCCGTAATGGCATATTGACCATTTTGATCAGTGATACCGGACAGTACAACACCGGTAATATCTGAACGTACATTTATTTCTGCTCCTGGAATTGGAGATTCATAAATATCGGTTACTTTCCCCGATAATGTACATTGTGTTTTCAGATGAAAGTCGATATTGATTGCCCCTGTTTTAACCAACTCAGCCTGAGATTTATCGCTAACCCCTGGATAAGCCTGATAGGTGTACCAAAGTTTTGGCGTTGTATCGTCTTGTTGATTATTAAGTACAGAATGAACAGCGACAATATACCCCATTGAATATGGATCTGTATCAGAAATTTCAGGTAATGCTGTAATGGTATATGCACCATTTTGATCGGTAACAGCACCATTACCCGTATTCATAGCATCAGAGAATGCATATACCCAAATTTTTTCTGCAGGTTTATTTTCAGATGTACTTACATATCCCTTTATACTGCCACGTTTATTGATAGCGTGGTCAATCATGATATCAATATGTTGTGTATGAGGATCCTTAGGCTCTACAAGTGTTGCAGCATCCCACTTATAAACACTGTAAGTGGGTAAATCCTGTCCTGGAATTTTGTTTTCAGGGAGTGAATAGTAAATATCAGAATTTTCTTCCATTCCCCATACATATATCCGATAATCATTGGATGGTTTCAATCCAGCCAGGGTGTATACACCATTTGAATCCGCATAAGTACTTAATCCATAATTCAGCTTTTCAGAAAAGGCATTGACTTGAATACCGGTTTCAGGCATCCCATTATCACTAATTTTTCCTCTGATTCCTAATGGAGATACCTTTTCCAGTACCAAATTAATACCCGCCTGGTCATTATTAATGGTTGAGATCAGCGTTGCTTTTTCTTCAAGAGATTGACCGCTATAGTATTGCATGTAATAGTCATTTTTCATGGGTGGAGGCCATACTGCAAGAATCAGATCGGATGCTGCTGGTATTTGATGAAAAGTTGTTAGACATGTCAAAGCCGTTGGTTCACAAACAAATGAATAATAACCATTGGCATCTGTATAGGTTTCGCCTACTTTGATTTTAGACTGACGCTGAATAACTTCTACCGAATAACCTGAAAGGCCGCTGCCTGTATCTGATGCGGTTACGCGACCGGAAATATTTCGTCCCTTTACTTTGATATATTCTTTTTTGACTACATTTAAAATGGTACCTAAGCCATAAACTGTCAATTGTACATTATAAAGACCTGGTGTTGTATAAGTATGAGAAGGATTTAATTGTGTCGATGTATCACCATCGCCAAAGTTCCATATCACTCCTGTTACTGAAGTAGACGCTTGTGCGGTAAATGTAACAGGAAGCGGAAAAGCTCCCGATGCAGGGAATGCTGTAAAATCAGCTTGAAGAATACTGGTTACAATTAATGATTCTTTTGTTAATTTGTCTTGTCCACCCGGGCCATTGACTGTCAAACTAACGGTGTACTTGCCTGGTGAGAAATAGGTATGTTTGGGATTTTGCAACATACTGGTTGTGCCATCGCCAAAATTCCAGATTCGTGTTGTTATGGTATTTTGAGATTGATCAATAAATGATACCTCAAGTGGTGGACTACCGGAAACTGGTGAAGCATTAAATGCTGCGATCGGTGCTGGAATGGACTCAAAATATGCTTCAATCGTATGGTTAGAGATGACATTATTGAATGAATATTGCGTGGTTGCTGCGACATAAACACCATCAACGTTGAGATAATCAATGATATATCCAGTATTTGCCTGAATCGTGAATGTTTGTGATTGCCCGTCTTGAACCTGAACACTTCCAGATGGTGATATTGTTCCGCCGATGCCAGCCTGTGTAGATATCGTATAAAGCGTTGGCGCTCTGAATACAGCTGTAATGGTGTGGTCATCGTAAATATTCCAGAAAGTATACATGGTACGAGCACTCATTATTGCACCATCAACGATAATGTAATCAATCAAAGACCCGGGATCTGGCTGAATGGTAAAAAAGACATAAGGGGTACCGGTATTCACTTCTACTGTACCCGATGGTTGAATTTGACCATTTCCAATACTTGTTGCAACAATTGTGTGTTTTTTCACAATTACAGTGAATGATTTTTCAACAGAACCACCTTCTTCATCGACGACTTTTACTGTAACCAATGCCTGGCCAGATTTATAAGATGCGGGTTTGATTCTCAAGGTTATAGACATTTCAGGTGTAACCATCGGAACAATAGCTTGCCTGCTGTTAATGATTTGCCCTCCCACAATGGTCATTTGATTGTATGGTAAGAGCAAAGGATCAGTTGTTGTTACAGTAATCGTTAATTGTTGAGCATCTAAGTCAGAAATTGTAAACAACTGCGTAAGCGTTGTCCCTTCGTATATTTCATAATCTTGAAGTTCAGACATTCCAGGCAAATCATTGACAGGTGTTATGGATATGCTGACTTGAGCTGTTTGACTATTCAATTGATGATCAGCAACATTGAATGTGAATGCATCTGTAGCATCATAGTTAGCGTATGGCTGATAAATGAAATCACCTGTTGAAAAATCAAGAATGGTCAACCATCCATATTCAGGTTGGGTTAACAGATGAATCGTTATGGGATCATTTTCAATATCTGTAGCCAGAATACGACCAATGACTTGCATGTCTTCCAAAACAGATACATTTGAATTCAAGGCCGTTGGCGCATCATTAACCGGTGTTACTGAGACCTTGAATGACTGTGATACTGATTTCCCATTGGACATTGCTGCAATGGTAATTTTCGCTGAACCATTTTGATTTTCAATATAATCCAGTTTTAATGTATCATTAACAATCGATGCATGAACCAGTGCTGAATTGCTGTTGTCTTGTATGGTTTTAATGATAAGTGAATTATCGATATCCACAAAAGCTGTTGATAGATCAATAATTGTATCTTCTGAATCTTCATCAACAGTGACATCACTGATCAAGGTACCTGTTTCAGGAGGATCATCAATAGGATTAATATTAATGACCATTTGATCCATTACTGTAAGACCATTCGATTCTGCTTGAATGGTTATGATTGAAGAACCATTTTGATCTGGTATGAAATGCAGCACAAGATTGTGAGCATCTATGGTCGCATTCACCAGTTGCGTATTGGTGTTGTCCAGGACTGAAAAGTTAATAGCATTATTATCATTGTCCACGTCTGCAAAAACTGGGGTCAGGGATACTGTCATATCTGCCGCATCTTCATCTATAAAAATATCTTCTAAAGGATTAATAACTTCTGGTGGGTTGTCTACTGGTAATACAACGATGAAGATGGAGTCATCGACATACAGCCCTTTTGATAAACCACGAATGATGATTGTCGATGAGCCATTGATGTCTGGTTTACAGGAAATGATCAGCTGGTTATTATTATTGATTGCAGCAGAAATCAGTTGATCGTTTGAATTGCTAAACACTCTTTTTTCAATAGCGAGATCATCGTCATCTGGATCAGTAAATACTGATGTTAACGGAATTATAGTGGCTGGTGCGTTTTCAGTTAATGTAATATCTTCCATTGGATTTGCAAGTATTGGCGGCATATCAGATGAATCAATAAGAACAGTGAATACATCATTGACTGTCAATCCATTGGAGATGGCCATAATTGTAATATCTGCTTCTCCTTCTATTCCGATAGTATGGAAGAGGAATAAATTATTCGCATCAATAGTTGCTGCAATCATGGATGAGTTCGTATTATTTTCAACTGTTTTAACAATCAGGTTGTCATCATTGTCAATATCAGTAAATACATCTGTCAGACCAATTATTGCATTTTCTGCAGTTGCATTCATGGCGATATCATACAAAGGATTGGCAACAACGGGAGAATCATCTACAGGTTCTATTGTTATCAGCAATGTGTATTCAGTAAAAAGTCCGTTGGAGATCCCGCGAATAGTGATTTCTCCATTGCCATGCTGATCAGGTAGATATTGTAATGTCAGAGTTTTATCAGTAAGATTTGCTGAAATCAGGTCTGGTCGTGTATTTTGGGTAAGTATTAACTGGATGATGCTATCATCGTTGTCAGGATCGCTGAATAGAGATGTCAAATCTATTTGATCATTTTCGTGATCTTCAATTGTTGTGATGGCATCAACAGGGTTTTGAACAACGGGTGGGTCATCGACAGGCATCACCTTTATAATGACAGTTTCATCAATGGTTTTGCCATTTGATGTTCCTCTGATCACCACTGATGATTCACCATTGCTATCAGGCGTATAAGATAACATTAGTTGATTGTCAGTCACTGAAGCCATAACCAAGGATTCATTGCTGTTGCTGACTATTGTTTTTACAATGGTTTGATCATCGTTGTCAGGATCGGTAAATACTGATGAAAGATCAACAGTTGTTGGTGATGAATCTTCAAAAACAATAATGTCATTTAGCGGATTCGCCACTTCTGGTCCGACATCTGTATGGCTGACAAAAACAGTAAAGATGTCATCAACAGTTTCCCCATTGGCAGTTGCCCGGATGGTTATGTCTGCCTCACCTTCTTGTTGAGCTGCAAATGATAGGGTCAGGTTATTTCCATCAAGAGTAGCTGTGATCAGATTAGGATTTGAATTATTATGCAGTGATATCGTTATAATGTCATTTTCCGGGTCACTAAATACATTGGAGATCGGAATAATCATTAATGATGCATTGATATCAACTGCAATATCTGCAATTGGATGAATCACTTCTGGGGGAGAATCGGTAGAAATGACTGTAACAATAAATGTATCTTCTTCAAACAGTCCATCTGACGTTCCCCGAACTGTGATTATAGAATTTCCACTCATTTTCGGTTGATAATGTAGGATTAATTCATTTTCATTTATTATCGCCAATACTAAAGATTCATTGGTATTGTTTTCAATTGTTTTGACAATGACATCATTATCAATATCCGTAAAAATATCCGTCAATGGTATGATCGTATCACTGGCATTTTCGTATACGATAACATCTTCGATTTCATTGTTTAACTGGGGCGCATCATCGATTGATGCTACATTCACAATAAAAGTATTTGTAATCGTTAGTCCATTTGAATTTGCAATCACAACAATTTCTGAAGAACCATGTTGATCGGGCTGATAAGATAGGGTCAGTTGATTATTGTTAATGGTTGCTGCTACAAGTGATTCATTACTGTTGCTTAATATTGTTTTAATGATAGCGGTCTTATCATTATCTTTGTCTGTAAAAACATCGGTTAAGTCAATCGTATCATCTGAATCGTCTTCGTTTGCAAAGATATCTGCAAGAGGCACTAAAACAGTGGGAGGATCATCAATTGAATTCACAGTGACTGTAAATTGGTCAATAATGGTCAGGCCATTGGAATTGGCAAGAATAGAAATTTCAGCACTTCCATTTTGATCTGGCAGATAGGAAAGGGTTAAAATGTTGTCACTGATATTTGCTGCAACAAGAGATTCATTTGAGTTGCTTAAAATCGTTTTAATGATGGCGGTGTTCTCATTATCGATATCATTAAATACATCGGTCAGATCAATCGTATCATCTGAAGCGTCCTCATTTACAGAAATATCAGTAATGGGCTGTGATATTACTGGTGAATCATCAACACCAGCAACAGTGATCACAAATTGATCCATAATTTCAAGTCCATTGGAATTGGCAAGAATTACTATTTCCGCTGTCCCATGTTGATCTGGCAAATATGAAAGGGTTAATGTATTTCCGCTGATTGATGCCGTCACAAGCGACTCATTGCTATTGCTGTATATTGTCTTGTTAATTGATAGGTTATCATTATCTTTATCGGTAAACACATCCGCTAAATCAATGGTATCATTTGAATCATCTTCGTTTGCTGAAATGTCAGCAACAGGTTCCAAAACAGTAGGTGCATCATCAATAGCATCCACAACAACTGTAAATTGATCGATAATGGTTAATCCATTGGAATTTGCCATTACAGAAATTATAGCGACACCATTTTGATCGGTCTGATAATCAAGGGTTAATTCATTATCAATAATCGTTGCCTGAACAAGCGTTGAGTTTGTATTACCCCTAATTGTTTTTGTAATACCTTCATCATCATTATCTTTATCGGTAAACACAGCTGTAAGAGATATGATAGTATCGTTTGCATCTTCACTAACAGAAATGTCTTCGATTGGCGTGGAAATTTCAGGTGGATCATCAACAGCATTGACAGTCACTGTAAAAGTATCCAAAACTGTTTTTCCATTAGAGGTTGCCTGAATGGTTATATCTGAAGTTCCACTCTGTTCTGCCAGAAAGGAAAGAATTAATGAATTTTGGTTGATCATTGCAGAAACTAATGTGGAATTACTGTTCGTTTGTACTGATTTTACAATGGCTGTATCATCATTATCCACGTCTGTGAAAATTCCACTCAGGTCAATTGTTTTGTTAGTGTCATCTTCACTCACCACAATATCTTGAATTGGCATGACAACCTCTGGCGGATCATCTTCTGAATTGACATCCACTGTAAATGTATCCACAACAGTTAAGCCATTGGAGTTAGCCATAATAGAAATAATGGCTGTTCCGCTTTTTTCTTCATTTAAGACAATGGTCAATGTATCATTGTCAATAGTGGCATTCAATAGATTGCTATTGCTATTGGAAAGCACCGTTTTAATAATGGCGCTATCATCATTGTCGATATCTGCAAACACATTTATGAGAGATATAATTGTTTCATTAGCATCTTCAATAAGCGAGAGGTTTTGAATTTCAGAAACAACATGGGGTGGATCATCAACTGGTGCCACTGTGACAGTAAAAGAATCATTAATGGTTTTTCCATTAGACAGGCCTTGAATGGTTATGATTGATGAACCACTGGTATTTTCTATAAACGTCAATGTCAAAGCGTTCCCAGCAATGACAGCGTTTACGATTGTGCTATTGGTATTGCTTGTAATGGTTTTGCTAATCGAAGCATTATCATTATCGATGTCTGAGAAAACCGTTGACAGATCAATGATTGTTTGTGCGGCATCCTCATTAACTGCTACATCCGCTATCGGAATGGCAATCACTGGCATATCATCCACTGCGTTAACTGTAATTAAGAATTCTTCAGAGACAACTAAACCAGAAGAATTTCCTTGAACGGTAATGGTAGCCGTCCCATTTTGATCCTGTTGAAAATCCAAAACCAGATTATTACCTGAAATAGACGTATTTACCAAAGATTGGTTGGTATTGCTCAATATGGTTTTAACAATGCTTTCATCAGGATTATCAATATCTGTAAAAACAGTGGAAAGATCAATGGTATAATTGTTGTTGTCTTCTTCAACAGTAATATCTGCAATTTCATTGGCGACTGAGGGGCTGTCATCAATTGAATTCACAGTGACTGTAAATTGGTCAATAATGGTCAGGCCATTGGAATTGGCAAGAATAGAAATTTCAGCACTTCCATTTTGATCTGGCAGATAGGAAAGGGTTAAAATGTTGTCACTGATATTTGCTGCAACAAGAGATTCATTTGAGTTGCTTAAAATCGTTTTAATGATGGCGGTGTTCTCATTATCGATATCATTAAATACATCGGTCAGATCAATCGTATCATCTGAAGCGTCCTCATTTACAGAAATATCAGTAATGGGCTGTGATATTACTGGTGAATCATCAACACCAGCAACAGTGATCACAAATTGATCCATAATTTCAAGTCCATTGGAATTGGCAAGAATTACTATTTCCGCTGTCCCATGTTGATCTGGCAAATATGAAAGGGTTAATGTATTTCCGCTGATTGATGCCGTCACAAGCGACTCATTGCTATTGCTGTATATTGTCTTGTTAATTGATAGGTTATCATTATCTTTATCGGTAAACACATCCGCTAAATCAATGGTATCATTTGAATCATCTTCGTTTGCTGAAATGTCAGCAACAGGTTCCAAAACAGTAGGTGCATCATCAATAGCATCCACAACAACTGTAAATTGATCGATAATGGTTAATCCATTGGAATTTGCCATTACAGAAATTATAGCGACACCATTTTGATCGGTCTGATAATCAAGGGTTAATTCATTATCAATAATCGTTGCCTGAACAAGCGTTGAGTTTGTATTACCCCTAATTGTTTTTGTAATACCTTCATCATCATTATCTTTATCGGTAAACACAGCTGTAAGAGATATGATAGTATCGTTTGCATCTTCACTAACAGAAATGTCTTCGATTGGCGTGGAAATTTCAGGTGGATCATCAACAGCATTGACAGTCACTGTAAAAGTATCCAAAACTGTTTTTCCATTAGAGGTTGCCTGAATGGTTATATCTGAAGTTCCACTCTGTTCTGCCAGAAAGGAAAGAATTAATGAATTTTGGTTGATCATTGCAGAAACTAATGTGGAATTACTGTTCGTTTGTACTGATTTTACAATGGCTGTATCATCATTATCCACGTCTGTGAAAATTCCACTCAGGTCAATTGTTTTGTTAGTGTCATCTTCACTCACCACAATATCTTGAATTGGCATGACAACCTCTGGCGGATCATCTTCTGAATTGACATCCACTGTAAATGTATCCACAACAGTTAAGCCATTGGAGTTAGCCATAATAGAAATAATGGCTGTTCCGCTTTTTTCTTCATTTAAGACAATGGTCAATGTATCATTGTCAATAGTGGCATTCAATAGATTGCTATTGCTATTGGAAAGCACCGTTTTAATAATGGCGCTATCATCATTGTCGATATCTGCAAACACATTTATGAGAGATATAATTGTTTCATTAGCATCTTCAATAAGCGAGAGGTTTTGAATTTCAGAAACAACATGGGGTGGATCATCAACTGGTGCCACTGTGACAGTAAAAGAATCATTAATGGTTTTTCCATTAGACAGGCCTTGAATGGTTATGATTGATGAACCACTGGTATTTTCTATAAACGTCAATGTCAAAGCGTTCCCAGCAATGACAGCGTTTACGATTGTGCTATTGGTATTGCTTGTAATGGTTTTGCTAATCGAAGCATTATCATTATCGATGTCTGAGAAAACCGTTGACAGATCAATGATTGTTTGTGCGGCATCCTCATTAACTGCTACATCCGCTATCGGAATGGCAATCACTGGCATATCATCCACTGCGTTAACTGTAATTAAGAATTCTTCAGAGACAACTAAACCAGAAGAATTTCCTTGAACGGTAATGGTAGCCGTCCCATTTTGATCCTGTTGAAAATCCAAAACCAGATTATTACCTGAAATAGACGTATTTACCAAAGATTGGTTGGTATTGCTCAATATGGTTTTAACAATGCTTTCATCAGGATTATCAATATCTGTAAAAACAGTGGAAAGATCAATGGTATAATTGTTGTTGTCTTCTTCAACAGTAATATCTGCAATTTCATTGGCGACTGAGGGGCTGTCATCAATTGAATTAACTGTAATGGTAAACGTATCATCTACTGTTAACGAACCGGATTGAGCCATAATGGTAATATTGGCCGTTCCATATTGATCAGCAAGGAAATTGAGGGTCAGAATGTCATTCGAAATAGTGGTTGAGACTAATGATGAATTATTATTGTTTTGAACTGTTTTGACGATTGCAGTATCATCATTATCGCGGTCTGTAAATACACTTGAAAGATCAATTGTCATATCAGGTTCATCTTCATTAACAACCACATCACTGATTGGTGCGGATACTTCCGGAAAGTCATCAACAGGATTGACAGTAACTGTAAAGGTATCGATCACATTCAAGCCATTTGATGTTCCTGTTACTGAAATGGTTGCGGTACCACTTTGATCTGAAATATACGACAGGGTGAGTGTATTACCTGAAATGGTGGCTGATAATAAATTCGTATTGCTATTTTGAACAGACTTGACAATCGTTGCATCGTCATTGTCTACATCAGTAAATAAATCGGACAGATTGAAGGTTGTGTCTGCATCATCTTCATTGGCGACAACATCAGATAGAGGCGTTGCTATTTCCGGAGAATCATCAATAGGATTAACCGTTACTGTGAAAGTGTCAATAACTGTCTTACCATTGGATTCAGCTGTTATGGAGATTATAGCAGTACCACTTTGATTGGCTTGATAATCCAGTGTCAAAGAATTGTTTGTAATGCTGGCATTAACAAGACTGGCATTGGAATTGTTTGTAATGGTTTTTACAATAGACGCATCATCGTTATCAATATCTGAAAAGACAGTAGAGAGATCAATGGTTCTATTGGAATCATCTTCATTGGCACTAATATCGACGATAGGCGCTATCACCTGTGGCGGGTCATCCACAACAGTAACTGTCAAGTCAAATATAGTGCTGTCAGAAAGTTCACCATCAGAAACAGTAATGGTAATGGTTGCGTTACCATTCTGGTTTTCAGCAGGAGTTATCGTAAGGGTTCGGTTTTCCCCTGAACCTCCCAAAACAATGTTATTAACAGGAACAAGCGTTTCATTTGATGATTGCGCTGAAACGAAAAGGTTACCGGCAATGGTTTCGACATCAGAAATTGTAAATCCGATTTCATTGGTTGACATATCTTCAGAAATGGTTTGATCGGGAATGTTTTGAATCAAAGGTTGGTCATTGATTGCGGCTATTTCCAAATCAAAGCTTGTTGTATCAAATAATCCCATAAGATCTGTTGCTGTAATATCAATCGTTGTCGTACCATTTGCATTGGTCATTGGAATAATGGTCATTGTATATGAATCATGGTGACACACAAAAGAAATATTATTTTGAGGAACCATTGTTGTATTGGAAGAGGCAACCGTAATGCTTAAAGCACAAGGCTGAGATTCCACATCATTGGCTGAAAAGTAAACCGATACGGTGTCGTCTTCATTTCCATAGGTCGTTGCAATAGTTGAAATAGACGGTTGTTGATTGTATTGAACGAAATAATCTCCGTGTTGAGTGCGAACATCTGTTTCATTTTGTTTGGCAGCGACAAAGGTCAAAGAAGAGGATTCTCCTTCGCCACCAATAATATTGAAATTCAGGTATCCAATGATGCCTTCACCATTGTAGACTGTTGTGTTGGCCGCATAACAAATGATAACTTGTCCACTGTTTTGAATGTTATAAACATTAATGTAATCATTTTCCAGGACTGTCCCTGTAAGGGATACACCTGTAGCTTGTAAAATTAATGGGTCATAGCCTATTGTTGTTTCCAATCCATATATTGGGGTGTTTTCAGGGTTATTCAATGTGAGTGGAATTGATATACTGCCCCCTGGAAGCATTTGTGTATTTTCCGGAAGTTGAAGTACAGGAATAGATTGAAACACAAATGATGTTGAAACAACATCATTGTTACCATCATCGACAAAAACAGTTATGGTTGTCGTCCCTCCCTGATCATTAGTGGGGATAAGCGTCAATGTCCAATTAGCGCCTGACCCTGAAAAAAGGATATTATTACTGGGAACAATGTTGGTATCGGAAGATTCGCCCGACAGGACTAATGGATCATTTTCTGGATCACTGACATTTAATGTTATCATATGCTGACCAATGGCACTTTGATCATCAATGGATTGAATGGTAGGCGGTTGATTGATTGTATCCTCAGAATAATTGGATAAAATGCGAATGTCATCCCAATACGTATGAACACCACCGCTGAAATTATACAGCTCTGCATAATTAGCTGTTGAACATGAATCTCTAAAACTGCACGATGAATGAATCAGGGTTCCATCAATGTAGTAGTCAAATGTTCTATTGGTCCAGTCAAAATTTTTAAACTCAATATGATACCATTGATTGGCATTGTAGACATAAGTAGCGTCTGAGGGGTAAAGAGTAAAAGTTCCATCATTTTTTGCATAAAAGTAAATGATCCAACCGCATGAGCTGTCTTTTAAATTAAAGTAAGCATCGGAAGCTGAAGTGCTCCCCGATCTCACATAAAAACCGACATAATTAGGCTGAAAATCTGAAAATGTAGCATGAATACCATCACTATGCGTGCTTGATGTGCTGTCGTAAAGGTGAAAACTTCGAGAACCTTCAGCACTGGTACTGGTTGTTATTTCAGTGATATCTGATCCATCAATCACCCAGTTGCTTAAATTTCCACTTTCGAAATTGTCAGAAAAGTCAGCGAATACAGGGGAAGCAAAAATAAAAAAAACGATCAGGATCATCAAAAAATCAATCACAATATTTTGTTTGATTATTGATTGAAAACCTGGATATTGCAGACATAGATGCTGCTTATTATTCATGTGTCACCTCCTGACACTTGTTTTTCAAAGTATTCAATAAAAATATTTTAAAAAGGGCAAATTTCATGCCATTCTTTATAGCCTTTATGGAATGATAATCGAATTATTTATGCAAAAAACGATACATTCTTATGAACCACATGACATAAAAATAAGGAAATCAAACGTTTTTTCAGAACGACTGTTTTAAAATTGCAAATGATTTTCAATACAGCAGTGTAAATATGTTAAAGTGGTATGTAAAACTGTAAAACGCTATAAAGGCTTACCAGTAAATCGTTTGAAAATATATAAGTGGTATACGAGAAGAGGTCTTTACACTAATAATTATTAAATCCGTAAATTAATTAATCAGTATTATTTTGATGTCATTTAAGAGCAAATATTAAAAGATGAAATATCATCTTCAAGCATCTTTTGCAATGGAGATTTGGCGTATGCCCTCATCCCTTCTCTTGAAATTCAATCGTTAATTTCAATCCACCTAATGCGGTTACCATAATAACGGGAATGTCTGAAAAGTTTCTGATTTCTCTACAAATGTCTATGCGGACGTATCCAACGAATGGGGGAAGCAAGTTTGTTCTCATTGTCTGAACCTGGATTACGCAGATTAAGATGAAGATGAATGAATAGCTTAATTATAATAATAAAAACAGTTTATTATGTCACACTTTACCAATTATCTTAATCTGCGTAATTCAGGTTCAGACAATAAGGAATAACTTTGCTTCCCCCAACTTTTGGATACGGCCTGTCTATGCCATTCATGACGGGTCGTAAGATATCCAACAAAAGAAGGATAGGATTGTGCTTTTTGATAAATGGAATCATTTCATTGCCATTTTCTACCCATTTCGTTTCAAAAGCGTCCTTTATAAGATAATCACTTAAAACACTGGCAATTTCTTCCTCATCTTCTGCAATAAGAACAAGTTTAGACAACTTTGTTGTGCGTTTGTTTGTAAATATTTCAGACATGATTATTTCCATAAATGTTTTGAATTCGTTTGTTGTAATAAATATCACAAACCAATAAATATCAAAATGGATTATATCATCAAGGTTTCAAAATATCCAAAATATTCAAAACACTTTCATATTCAGATATAATAGGTTTTTTCATGGAAAATCTCAAATCGATTCGTCGGTTCTTGCGCTGTTTTTCAATGGTATTATCATTTTTGACCAGCGGTCGGGTCGCTGCATACCCACTGACTGAAAACATGGGTTTACCATAGCTGTTTTTTAATGATCTTAATGAATGACCAATTTCTAACTCTTCTGACCAGAATTTCCAGACCGCTATTGCTCGATAGGTTGATAACCCCCAGTTACCCATTTCAAATGATATGGCTTTTCGGCTATCGGTATGACCTTCAATAAAAATAGTATCGATGTAATGTTGCCTGTTTTTTTTGGTAACTGCATCATATAAGGCATAACCAATATCAGCCAGTAAATCTTTTTTATTTTCAGGAATTTCATATCGCAATGAATCAAAATACAGGCGATCATCAGGAATTCGCAAAACAGAATAATTTTCTGAAATTTCGACAATAATGCCCTGCTCTGCCAGATGATTGCGTATTTCCATCAGCATCATGGCGCGAAGTTGATTGGCTTTTTGGATTTCCTTAATGGCATCATGAACCCGTTCTTCCATGTTGGACAATTTGATAATTAATAATACACAGGCCAGAATAAATATAACCAAAAGACCGGCCATGATATCTGAAAAAGAAATCCAGTAAGGGTTGTCTTCATCATAAGATAACGATCGCCTGGGTTCAAAAATGCGTATCATTACTTGGCCTTATTTTGCTGTTGGCTAAACACATCTTCAATTTCATTAACCACATCAGATATGGTAAATATCGCATCCCGCATGGTGGTTGCAAAATCTCGTGTTTGATTGTTCCATTCATCCAGACGTTCTGTTGTTTGATGTTGTACCTGTGATGAATACTCAGATAAAAGGCGGCTGACTTCCTGTTCAAGAGCAGAGACATGTTGGGTCAAGGTATCTTTGAACTGATGATGATGTTCTGAAAATTGAATGATACCATTATGAGCGGTCGAAGATGTTTGTTTGAGAACATCAACAGCTTTTATGAATTCATTTTTCAGTGTTTCGATCATTGATATAACATCACCAACTTGAGCTGTCATTTGCGCATTTTCCTGGCTTAATCGTTCAGTGCTTATATTGGTTTCTTTGAGTTGACCGGAAAAGAGCTGAACCACTTCTGACAGAGACTGTCCCAGTGCATCTAATTTTTCAGCAACATTATTCAGATATCCACTGGATTTTTCGATATTTTTGGCAGCAATTTCCATCACTTTTTGATTTTTGAAAACCGCACTGTTTAATATTTGCCCCTGTTCCAGGATATCTTTGGAGGATTTCATATTTTGTTCTGATGATTTATTCATGCTAACCATGAACAGTTGCAATCCTTCTCTTAAAGATGTCAACTGCTGTGTCAGAAGTGAAATGCGTTTTTCTTCTTCATCAGCCAATTTTTTAAAACGTGCTTCGATATTCTGTGTAAAATCACTGGCAGAATTTTGGGTCCGAACCACAGCATTATCAATGGCAGAGGCTTGTTTATTGGTCATGGCGTCAATCATATCGCTCAAGCGTTGAAAACGTTCATTATCCATTTGCAGCATGGAGTCATTATAATTATTAAGTTGGCCAAGCAAGGTTTCTATTGATTGATTCAATTCAGTATTCAATTTTTCAGTCAAATTTCTTTGGTTGGAACTTTCAGAACTGACCCCCTGCATAAAAGAATCAAGAACAGTGGCCAAAGCGTCTTCAGAGGTTCTGGTCTGACGTTTATTCAGGTCGTTGGCTGAATGTATAAACTGTTCAATGGCAGGCGCCATAATTTCTTTAATACCCAATTGAACCCCTTCAGATACCTGATTAACCGCTTCTTGCATTTTTCCACCAATTTTTTCAGCCAATCCCTGGAGCGCTTCTCTGGATTCCTGGTTATGTTCTTCAATTCTCATCAAAGATTGTTCAGGATTCATTCTCGGACAAAGAACTGAAATTTCATGTTGAAATCGGGTAACATCCATTCGAACGTAACGTTCAATTAATTTTTCAATAAAATTGAACAATACACTGGTTAAAACACCCCAAACCGAGGTTAAAAATGCAACAGCGGCACTGCTGATTAATCGATTGATTTCATTACCAGCAGCTTTCATACCGGCATCACTCAGATCCAGACCTGAGAGTCCTAATTGAAGACCAGAAAATGTTCCAATGACACCTATTGCTGTCAAGAAACCAGGGACTGCTGCCAGCAGACGATTTTCAGTTAGTCCAGGTGATAATGTTCTGGCATTGAAAAAATAGGCAGCATCCAATGCACGATATAAATGTCGTCCATCTTTTGACACCACAAGACTTCGGTCAAAATCAATCCATAGATCACCAAATCCATTGGGTAATCGTTTGGCTTGATTTATCATATCTCTCCGTTTTTTGGCAAACTGATCAGATGATACATTGTTGATCAATGATCGAAAGCGGTTAATGATTGTTTTGGCGTTATGCGCTTTCCATATGACAAGCATTAACGCCCAACTAAAAATACACCATAATGCCAATACAATAAAAGCACTGAAACCATCCGTACTGGAAATTTGTCCAGCCAATAGTGCCCTTAAATTTGGCCACAAAAGGGCCCAATCAAATGAAATAATTGTTGTTTCCATAATATTGATTTATCGTTAAGTCATTAAATCCTTTACCGGGAGGGGCTGTCTCAAAATTTTTTCAATAATTGCTCTTGAAATCATATAGGTAGGTTTAATTCCTTCTTTTCCCATACTGCCTGATGCCAGTGTTTGTCCACTGATCAGTGGGTTGTCAGAAGCATAATAGGCGTATCGGATCTTAATTTGTGGGGAAATGTGAGATTTTATAATGGCTGCTGAAATAGCACGTTGATAATGTCCACCTTCCATCTCAAGGCCAATGGCTTTCCAATTGGTTTGTTTAAATTTTTCCAAAATATCTCTATTCTGCAGTGACGTTCCAAAAACCGTAACAATAGGCCCTTGAAAAACAGGGATAGAACCATCAAAATCAGAAGGTGAAAGATCGTTTTCAAAAATATAGTTATCGGGTGTTCCTTCAAAGACATGGGATGTTGCCAGCATGATATCACCTTTTGAACCACATAAAATACCGGCTTTTCCCATAACCGATATAGACTGAACATTCAATGGTTGTGGCGCTTTATCAAGATTACAAGGCTCCAATAATCGATCAAAGGTGTCAAATGCCTGTGTACCAAATGCATAATCCATTACAAATATCAGAGGAGGATTTTCTTCAAACTCATCTTTTTGAATAGACAATTTGGGATGAAATGGAATATCAATCAAATACTTTGTATCAATTAATTGACACTCCAATTGTATATCGGGAATATCACTTAGCATTTCAAAACCATGCTGATCAGCGAATGCACGGATAACATCATCATGATTTCTCAGATTATCGATGGTTTGGTAAAGATCATTATCATTAACGTCTATCCCGGATTGTTTTGCTGCAGCATATCCATATAAAATATTTCGTATGCTATGCAAATTAGCGCTGACAATATGCAATGGACGTTCTTCCAATTGCGATGAAATCATTTTTATTTTAATGGATTCAGCCCATCTGGCGCAATATGGATTATGGCCAATCATATCTTTTAAAGCCGGTGTAAATGAAATAGTGAGCATGTTATTTCGGTCTTCATTTTCAGCAATCATTCGTTGTCCAATGCGATAGATGATTTTAAAAAAACTATCATTGCTTTGATGGTTAATCCGATTTGATTCAAGGTATTCGAAGGTTTGTTTGGTTTCATGGAAGGTTCGGCCTAAAATAATACTTAAATTCCAAATGGCTTTGTCTAATTCATCCGGTGTTAATGTGTCCAGATGATTGACAGTATGTTCGAGATTTCTCCATTCATTGGTAACTGAGTTGGCATCATCATAAATTTGGTTGAAAATTTTTTGTGCTTCTATATTTAAAAAAGTCACGTGCGTTAAAACATCATATATCTGACTGAGCCCTGTTGTGATAATAAAACACATTTCATGTTCACCCACTCGATATGATGTTCTTCTGCGTTTGAGGGGCACAATTTTTTCAAATGATGTTTGTGCGAATTCATCTTGAGCGGTTAAGATCAAATGTCGGCACGATTCAATTCCTCTCGGAAGACGATCAATAACATATTCCAGACCTTTGAGCTCAATCATGCGTGGATCATTCATGGAACCATATATTTCAGGGCTGATCATTTTTAAAGCATCGGATAATGTCTGACCCGATCTGCCTGAAGGTTTATAATATCCCCTGAGTGCAATTGCATCAGCAGTTGTGATAAATGTTCGGATGGCAATTCTTGATTTTTGAGCTTTGGTCAATTCAACCATGATGACATGCCTTTCTATTGATTCTCTTCAGGTAAAGAGAATTCAAATGTGGTCCCTTTTCCCACAATACTGTTTACCCCAATTTCCCCGCCATGTTTTTCAACAAAATCTTTGCATAAGATAAGCCCTAAACCGGTTCCACGCTCACCATCAGTACCTTTGCTGCTACTGGATTTTTCAAGTAAAAACAATTCATTCATTTTATCCGAAGTCATTCCAATCCCTGAATCTGAAACCGACATTAGAATAAATCCATCTTTTCTAAGGGCATCAAGTGTTATGGTTCCCCCTGAATAAGAAAATTTCAGAGCATTTGAAATCAGATTACGAATGACTGTCTTTATCATATTTGCGTCTCCGCGAACATGATAAATTTCGGTTACATGATTAACAATTTGAATATTTTTAGTTTTCTGATGTTCTGAAAATAATTCGATCGTTTGTGCCACGAGTTCGGTTAAGGACAGGCGTGATGGTTCAAAAGTCATTCTTCCCTGCTGCAGTCTCGACCATTCAAGAAGATTTTCAAACAATTTTAAGGCATTTCTGACTGATGTTGACAGGTTGTTGGAAAATTTGCTTAACCGTTCATCATCATACTTTGCAACCATTCGTTTGATCAGATCTGAAGAACCAACAATAGGGGTAAAAATTCCGCGCATATCATGGGAAATAATGGAAAAAAACTTATCTTTTGTGGTATTGAGTTCAGCCAGTTCTTTTTTTTGGCGCTGAAGTGTTAAATGAGTATTAATTCTGGCCAAAACTTCGTCTTGCTGAAAAGGTTTGGTAATATAATCAACCCCTCCTGATGAAAAGCCTTTTACTTTGTCCATAGATTCAGAGAGTGCACTGATAAATATCACAGGAATATCTTGAGTACTGGGATTGTTTTTTAATCGCTTACAGGTTTCATAACCATCCATTCCAGGCATCATAATATCCAACAAAATTAGATCCGGTTGTCCGGCTTGAGCAGCGGTAAGAGCTCCTTCACCATCAACCGCAATGAGTATTTCAAATCCAAATTCATTCAGATAATCAATGAGTACACTTAGATTTGTTGGTGTGTCATCCACTAACAAAATTGTCGCTGTTGGTTCTTTTTCTTCAACCATCAATGAATTCTCCAATCAATTGTTTAATTTTATTAATATTAAATGACTGTGCCAGATCAAATAATTTTTGCCCAAAAACTTTAAATTCAGTAGTTTGTGTTAACTTTTTTGCTTCTTTTTTAATGTTGAGAATATCACCTTTAATAGCCATCTGATTCAAATTTTCAAGCACATCTGAATGGGGAAGCGTCATCGTTTTTTCATTTTTTACAGTATTCTGTTTATTATTACTCTGTAGAGAAGGGTCAAGATTTAAATACCGAATTAACAATAACAGCAGTTCGTCCATTTGAACAGGTTTGGGGATAAAATCATCGCAACCCGCTTCAAAACATTGTTTTTTAGAAATTTCCATTACTCCAGCTGTAACAACAATAACAATTGTATTTTTCAACAATGGCATGGACTTAATCCTGGATGTTGTCTCCATACCATTCATTTTGGGCATGGTAATATCCATCAATATAATATCAGGAATAACTTCCAAAGCTTTTTCCTGGGCATCCACACCATCAATGGCTTCAAATAACTGGAATCCGAAAGGTATTAGCATTTCTTTAAGCATATGTCTGTTTTCAGTTTGATCATCAACAATTAAAATTTTATGATTTTTACCGGCATTGGATGAAAGTTCTATGGTTGAGTTATGGATGAAAGGTTTTTGAGAACTAACCTCAGGTAATTGAACTTCAAACCAGAATGTACTTCCTTTACCAGGAGTACTGTCTAAGTTAAGTTGGCTATTCATCATGTGAATTAGCCGTTTGCTGATGGAAAGTCCTAAGCCTGTTCCTTCAGTTTGTGATGATGAAGTGTTGATTTGCTGAAATGACTGAAAAATCTCTTTTTGATGTTCAACAGAAATACCAATTCCAGTATCAATGATCTTAAAACATATAGCGCTATGGTTGATGCTAACATCAAAGGTAACCTTTCCTTGTGGGGTAAATTTGACTGCATTCCCCAATAAATTCAATAGAATTTGTCTTAAACGTTTGGCATCAGCCATAACTGCTAATGGGAGATCTGACGATTTTTGATAAACCAATTGAATATTTTTTTGGATGGCACGAATTCGGATAATGTCAAGGATATTTTTTAGAAAGTCATCTAAATAGATTGTTTCAGAAGAAAGCTCCATTTTTCCGGCTTCTATTTTAGATAAATCTAAAATATCATTGATGAGCATCAATAAGTGCTCTCCACTTTTGTGCATGACCGAAAGCGCTTTTTTTTGTTTTTCAGTAAGGTTAGTATCGCGATTGAGAATTTGCGTATACCCCAAAATACCATTTAATGGTGTTCTCAGTTCATGGCTCATATTGGCGAGAAATTTACTTTTGGCATTATTGGCTGCTTCTGCCATTTTTCGAGCTTCATTCAATTCTTTTGTTCTTGCATTAACACGATTTTCAAGCTCTTGATTCAGTGTTTTCAGTTCTTGATTCAGGCGATTTAATTCAGATTCATATTTTTTACGTTCAGTAACATCTCGTGAGAGACAAAAGAAAACATTCTCACCAGACCATTTACCGCGACTCATACGGGTTTCAACATGAATTACCTGGCCTTCACGTGTGAAAAAGCATTCTGGAAAACGAGTTTTATTGTTGTCAATTTGTGAGGAATTATTAGATTTTAAATGAGTTTCTTTGAGTTGAGACACATGTACGCCTAATAAATCATTGTAACTATACCCTAAAATGTTTTCAACAATGGGATTGAAATGACGAATAATTCCATCGGTTGTAATAATAAACAAAAAATCTTCAATTGAATCAAACAATGTTTCAAAATTTAAACGATTGGCTTCAAGATCAGCTTCTGTTTTTCGTAACTCTGCCTCTGGTCTGATTAAAGAAACCTGTTCATTTAGAACAAGTGCATCAATCTCGCCGCTTTGAATCGCTTTAATAACAGCTTCAGCACGTTCGAGACGCTGTTTGAGGTTGTTATATTCTGTTTGAAGGGACATTATCACCTGATTTTATTTGAATTTTAAGTGCCTGTTTTTCCAGGTTCTACTATTATCTTTATACACAACTTGATAAAGATTTGAAATAAAGATTTCGATCGTTCCCATTTTTAGAGCATTTCTAAATAATTGAATAGTAATTAATAATGGACTTTGTGTCAAGGACAAGATAGGGGACACTTTTCTTATTTGAAAACAGAACAATACAAGATTTCATTAGATTTAAACGTTTTTTGGGGCAGCATTTTCTTATATGCATTTCTAAGCGTTAAAAGCGCTCGAATTAATAAAGCCCAGGACGAAGCCTTGGGTATTTATTCACAGTGATTTCAGTCCTTGTATGTTTAATTCGTTAATTCATATAAAAAGTTTCTCGTCAGTCGAAAGTTTTATTACATGA
>Ga0272440_1000657_pt1 | contig 29032 bp, 15 predicted proteins | sample SSMMMBAug17_FD_192440 | JGI IMG/M metagenome (GOLD analysis project Ga0272440, IMG submission 192440) | Marine sediment archaeal communities from Little Sippewissett salt marsh, Falmouth, MA, United States - SSM-MMB-Aug17 | ecosystem: Environmental > Aquatic > Marine > Wetlands > Sediment ... | reverse complement strand
AAGCATAAACCAACCAGTAAGACAGGGCAGACCTGTCTTACTGGAATAAAAAACTTTTAAATACGAGCAGTGTTATTGTTCAATAACACGCGAGAAAAAAGATACATAACTATGATTATAAGGCACTGTTTCAGGTAAAACTGGCAAACCCTCTTCAAGTGGAAACACACTACTCCATGCCTGAATATATTTCAACAATGCTGCCCATGCATATAACTCTTGAGCGCCATCTTCAATACCTGTATCAATGGCATACGCATTACTGAAACTCATATATTTATCAGCGTCGATACTTTGCGACAAAGGCAATGCATCACCATTTTGATCTCTAAATGTTGGCAGCAATGGCAGAAAAGCAGAATAATTCGGATCAACACTTAAGGTATAAAACATTTGAAGCAAGTACAAATCTACAACAGCGCGATAGACAACTTTGCTGTTATCATCCCAAATAGTATCTGATGGCCCATACTCAGAAGATAATGTCTGAATCGTACTTTCAGTGCACATTGAATCAGTCGGATGATAAAAAGAAACCTGCTTTACGCGTTGCCCAAGTTGACTTGTCGCATTATAAGCATATTTGATTCCCGAAAAGTGAAGATAATATTCAGGTGTTAGTAAAGGATGTGACTGTAACTTTACTGCCACTGAAAGTTCGCACAATTTACGAATATCAGCCGCATTGAGGTATACTGAATATAAAGGATAACCTGGTGGAACGCCCTGAGTGGTTGCTGCTTTTAAAGACAATCCCAAAGGCAATACATTGAAAATATCAGAAAAAGTAATTTTACCTGTTTTTCCGGGTTTTATTGAATCCCTTACCGTACCATTTGCGATCAAGCTGAGCATATATGGTTTTTGATTGGTTGAAATCTGTGCCAACTGATTGGCGACCGCTCTGATGGCATCTGTACACAAATTTCCCAAACCAGATTCGCCGGCCTCCGATTCCTTATATTTGATTTCGAAATCTTTTAATAAAGCGACCGGTGTATCGACATCAATGCCTAGACTCGTGCTGATATTGTCTGAAATACCGGCATTGACCTGCTCAATGGCATTTTGAATATCTGCATAACCCAATACTGTGTCATTCATTTCGATTAAGTCAAACGTATGGCTGACAATGGATTTTGTTTCAAAATTATACTTGATATCCAGCCGGCTCAAGTATTGTCCATAAGATCCAGGAGAAAAGATAAGCGTATCATTCACCTCAAAGACATCATTGGTTGCAGTGTGAGCATGACCTGAGGCAATAATATCTAGACCATTCACAGCATTGGCAAGATCTTTATCATCCCCATTACCGGATTCTTCCACACCACCATGTGATAACAACACAATCAAATCACACCCCACAGATTTCAACGCATCCACTTTGTCTTGAAGACTTGAGACAGTATGATCAAATGTCACCGGATTTGCAGCAGGTGCATACGCATCGGCTTGAATCCCCATCCATCCGAGTATGCCGACCATTAAGCCGTTTGGTAATGATTTAACAATATTTTCAACGATTAAATTACCTTCAAAGGAACTTAACGCATTCCCACTTGGAATAATTGTATTTGACGCCACAATTGGTACATTAAATGGCATGGAAGTATTATTGATGCCATTATTAATTAACATTGCCAATCCGGCAGGTCCCCAATCAAATTCATGATTTCCCAGCGTGATGGCATCATAGTCCAATGCTTCAAAATAAATAAATGGTACCGGCGCTGATGCGGCCATGTCATACATGGTGCCCATAAAGTAATCTCCAGAATCCACAAGCAGCATGGGTACGTTGGATGCCAGACGATTGACTTTTAATGAAACAATTTTTCCGGCAAGTCTTGCCATTCCGCCTGTAACGCCATCATTATCTGTTAAGTCCAGCGGTGTGTAATCCAGTAATGGACCATATCCGCTTGCATGATTATGAATGTCAGAGGTTTGAAGAATGGTTAAATCTGCAATCGTGTCATCATAAGTAAACTTATTCACTCTTGGCAGAACAGAAAGAACAGCTTCGTTATATGGCGAAGAAGAAGGAATAACCGGTAATCCATCTTCATGCACAAAACTATCATTTCCTTTCCAGGCTTGCATATATTTTAACAAGGCGGTCCAGGCATACAGTTCCTGTGCGCCAGCTTCAATACTGGTATCAATGGCATAGGCATTACTGAAACTGATATATTGTTGGGCATCAACACTCTGTTCAAGCGGTAAAGGATCCCCATTTTTATCCCTGAATATGGGTAGAAGCGGTAAGAAGTCATTATATTTGGGGTCCACACTTAAGGTATAGAACATTTGAAGCAAATACAAATCCACAACTGCACGATATACAACTTTGCTTTCACTATCCCAGATGCTGTTAGGTATGTAGTCAGAAGGCAAGGTTTGAATAACGCCACCTGTACACATTGGATCAGCAGGATTAAAGAATGAGACGTTGTTTACACGTTGTCCCAATTCATTGGTTGCATTATATTCATACTTTATGCCTGAAAAATGAAGATAATAACTTGGTGTCAACAAAGGATGCGATTGTAATTCAACTGCCACAGCAATTTCGCATAATTTTCTGATATCTGCCGCATTGAGATAAACTGAATATAATGGATAGCCTGGTGGAATATCCGATACTGTTGCAGCCTTTGGAGATAGACCTAGGGGTAACACATTAAAAATATCTGAAAAAGTTATTTTGCCTGTTTTTCCAGGTTTTAATGTATCCCGAAGGTTTCCATTGGCCATAATGCTAAGCATGTATGGTGTGGTGTTGCTTGATGACAAAGCCAGCGCATTTGCAACTGCTCGTGTGGCATCTGTACAGAGATTTCCCAGTCCAGATGGTGCGGCTTTTGATTCTGAAAATTTGATTTCAAACTCCTTTAAGACTGCAACAGGTGTATCAACATTAATGCCGAGACTTGCATTAATACTTGCAGAAATATTCGCATCAACCAGTTCAATCGCATTATGAATGTCCGCAAATCCTTGAATGGTATCATTAATTTCAATTAATTCAAATGTGTGACTGACGATAGATTCTGTTGCACGATTGTATTGAATATCCAGACGACTCAAATATTGCCCAAAAGAACCCGGGGAAAAAATTAGCGTGTTATTGACTTCAAATGCATCGTTCGTTGCAGTATGCGCATGACCCGAGGCAATAATATCAATACCATTGACAGCAAGGGCAAGGTCTTTATCATCCCCTTCGCCATATTCATCCACACCACCATGGGATAACAACACGATCAGATCACATCCCACAGATTTCAACGCATCAACTTTATCTTGAAGATTAGAAATTTTATGGTCAAATGTTACCGGGCTGGCAGCAGGTGCGTAAGCATCCGCCTCAATGCCCATCCAACCAAGAATGCCGACCTTTAATCCATTTGGATATGTTTTAATCAGATTTTCACGCAACAAACCGCTTTGCTGAAAAGGAATCAATTGATTGCCTGAAGGAATAATGGTATTTGAGGCGACAATTGGCACATTAAAAGGCATGGCCGGATTATTTACGCCATTGTTTATGAGCATTGCCAGTCCTGCCGGCGCCCAATCAAATTCATGATTTCCCAAGGTGATGGCATCATATCCCAATGCTTGAAAATAAATAAATGGCACTGGCGCTGTAGCGGCCAGATCATACATGGTCCCCATAAAGTAATCACCTGAATCCACCAGGAGCATGGGGACATTAGAAACCAACCGGTTGATTTTCATTCCAACTATTTTGCCTGCAAGTCTTGCCATTCCGCCGGTAACACCATCATTATCTGAGGTGTCCATTGGTGTGTAATCCAGCAGTGGGCCATAGCCGCTTGCATGATTATGGATATCTGAAGTTTGAAATATGGTTAAATCTGCAATCGTGTCATCATAAGTAAACTTATTCACTCTTGGCAGAACAGAAAGGACAGCTTCGTTATATGGCGAAGCAGAAGGAATCACCGGTAATCCATCTTCATGTACAAAATTGTCATTTCCTTTCCAGGCTTGCATATATTTCAACAGAGCCGTCCAGGCATACAGTTCCTGTGCGCCTGGCTCAATACCTGTATCAATGGCATAAGCATCGCTGAAACTGGCATATTGTTCGGCATCAACACTCTTTTCAAGCGGCAATGGATTGCCATCTTTATCCCTGTATACAGGTAACAATGCCAAAAAGTCTTGATATTTGGGATCAACACTCAAGGTATAAAACATTTGAAGCAAATACAAATCCACAACTGCGCGATACACATGCTTGCTTTCACCATCCCAAATGCTGTCTGGTGCATACTCAGAAGGCAATGTCTGAACTGGACTTCCAACACACATTGGATCAGTCGGACTAAAAAATGAAACCTTGTTCACACGATAACCAAGTTCATTTGTTGGGTTATACGCATACTGAATACCTGAAAAATGAAGATAATATTCTGGTGTCAGTAATGGATGCGATTGTAATTCAACTGCCACAGCAATTTCGCATAATTTTCGAATATCCGCCGCATTGAGGTAGACTGAATATAATGGATAGCCTGGTGGAACGCCTGGTACTGTTGCCGCCTTTGGAGAAAGTCCGAGTGGCAATACATTGAATATGTCCGAAAACGTAATTTTGCCTGTTTTTCCAGGTTTCAATGTATCCCGAAGGTTCCCATTGGCCATAATACTCAGCATGTATGGTTTGGTATTGGTTGAAGACAAGGCCAGAACATTCGCAACAGCCCGGGTTGCATCTGTGCAGAGATTCCCCAATCCAGATGGCGCAGCTTTTGTTTCTGAAAATGTGATTTCAAAATCCTTTAAGATAGCCACTGCTGTATCCACATTAATGCCTAGACTTGTGCTAATATTTGCCGAAATGTTCGCATCAACCAGTTCAATCGCATTATGAATGTCCGCAAATCCTTGAATGGTATCATTCATTTCAATTAATTCAAATGTGTGACTGACGATAGATTTTGTTGTACGATTGAATTGAATATCCAGACGACTCAAATATTGCCCAAAAGAACCCGGGGAAAAAATTAGCGTGTTATTGACTTCAAATGCATCGTTTGTTGCAGTATGCGCATGACCCGAGGCAATAATATCGATACCATTGACAGCAAGGGCAAGGTCTTTATCATCCCCTTCGCCATATTCATTCACACCACCATGTGATAACAACACGATCAGATCACATCCATCAAGTTTTAAGGCATCAACTTTTCCCTGAAGGTGTGCAATTTCATGATCAAATGTTACCGGATTAGCAGCAGGTGCGTAAGCATCTGCCTCAATGCCTATCCAACCAAGAATGCCAACCTTTAGTCCATTGGGTAATTCTTTAACAAGGTTGTCAACCAGCAGTCCGCTCTGCTGAAAAGGAGTCAAGGCATTACCTGCGGGAATAAGCGTATTTGAAGCGACAATTGGCACATTAAATGGCATGGCTGTATTGTTTACGCCATTATTTATGAGCATCGCAAGCCCTGTGGGCGCCCAGTCAAATTCATGATTTCCCAGCGTGATGGCATCATATCCCAAGGCTTGAAAGTATATAAATGGCACGGGTGCTGATGCGGCCAGATCATACATGGTTCCCATAAAGTAATCACCAGAATCCACCAGAAGCATGGGCACGTTTGATACCAGTCGATTGATTTTAATGGATGCAATTTTACCTGCAAGTCTTGCCATGCCGCCTGCAACGCCATCGTTATCAGATGTATCCATTGGGGTGTAATCCAGAAATGGGCCATAGCCGCTGGCGTGATTATGAATATCTGAAGTCTGAAGAAGGGTTAAACTGGCAAGCGTGTCATTATAAGTAAACGATGTAACTCTTGGAATAGCTGAAAGGATTGCATCATTATATGGTGAAACGACAGGAACCACTGGTAGATCCGCATAATGCTCAAAATTTTCATTCCCCTTCCAAGCCTGCATATATTTTAACAAGGCTGTCCAGGCATATAGTTCCTGTGCGCCTGATTCAATACCGGTATCAATGGCATATGCATTACTGAAACTAACATATTGGGCAGCATCAACGCTTTTTGCAACAGGCATTGGATTGCCATTTTTATCTCTCAGAACAGGCAAAAGCGCTTTAAAGTCATCATAAGTGGGATCGACACCTAACATGTAAAACATTTGAATGAAATACAAATCAACAACAGCCCGATAAACATTTGTACTTTTGCTATCCCAAATACTATTTGGTTCATATTCAGAAGGCAATGTTTGATGAATGTTGTTTGTACACATTGGATCATTTGGATTAAAAAATGAAACCTTGTTCACACGATAACCAAGCTCATTTGTTGGATTATATTCATACTTGATTCCTGAAAAATGGAGATAATAATCTGCGGTCAGCAGTGGATGTGATTTCAATTCTACTGCAACGGCAATTTCACATAAATTGCGAATATCAGCCGCATTGAAATACACTGAATATAATGGATAGCCTGGCGGAACATTTGCGACTGTTGCTGCTTTCGGAGACAATCCCATAGGTAAAACATTGTAAATATCAGCAAAGGTTATTTTATTTGATTGTCCGGGCTTTAATGAATCTTTCAGGTTTCCATTAGTCATCACACTGAACATGAATGGTGTGGTATTTGGAGAAGACTTTGCAATTTCATTCGCAACAGCTCTGAAAGCATCAGTACATAGATTACCCAAACCTGATGGTCTGGCTGTTGTATCTGAAAAATTGATTTCATAATCTTTTAATATCGCAACAGGTTCATCTACAGTGATTCCAAGGCTTTCTTGAATATTCTCTGTAATCGCTGCGTTGACCAGATTTACTGCGTCATCAATATCCTTGAACCCTTTTATTGTATCATTCATTTCAATTAAATCAAAACTATAGTCAACAATACTATGATGTTTGGTATCATATTGAATATTGAGACGGCTCAGATATTGTCCATAAAGTCCTGATGAAAAAACAAAGGCCTGATTGTCATCAGCAACGTATGGTTGGCTGGTTGGTTGATGTGCATGACCTGCGGCAATAATTACATTTGTATAATCATTGAATGCGTCTGCCAGCATTTCATCACTTCCCTCATCGTCTTTATTGACATAGCCGTGTGCGAGAATCAAAATGATATCACAGTTTTTGTTAATTCTCAGATCATTGAGTTTGGATTTAATATTTTGGACATCATGATCAAAAGAGACTGGTTTTGCAGCAAGTGCTTTTTCACCTGCACTTTCACCCATCAGTCCCAGAATACCAACTTTTAATCCATTTGTAAGCGTTTTTATTTGATGGTCAAAAATACGTGCATAAGAAGGGATCGGGCTTGCTGCGGTGAATGTATACAATTCGGACTCTGCAAGATTCATCGCATTTGAAGCAACAATGGGAACATTGAATGGCATCAATTCATTGTTTATGCCATTATTAATAAGTTTGGCAAGTCCAGCCGGTGCCCAGTCAAATTCATGATTTCCCAAAGTGATGGCATCATATCCCAATGCCTGAAAATATAGAAATGGTACGGGTGCAGATGCCGCCATATCATACATGGTACCCATAAAGTAATTACCAGAATCAACCAATAAAAGTGGAATATCAGCTGCCGCCAATTGCAGTTTTATTTCAGCAATTTTGGATGCCAGACGTGCAAAACCACCGGTGACTGAATCGTTATCACTGGTATCCATTGGTGTGTAGTCGGATATGGGGCCATAGCCACTGGCATGGTTATGAAGATCTGATGTCTGTAAAATTGTCAGTTTAACAATCGTACTTAAAAGATTTGTTTTTAATTCCTCAAATGTATCAGCATCCAATTTATTTAGATCATCTGATATGTCATTTGATATATCAGCGACAAAAGAACCATTTTGCTTATAATTTAAGCTTAATATAGGAACAGCGTTGTTTAATTGATTGCTGGATATTGCAAGAGATTCCGATGAAACAGTAATTTTCGTCATCCCCAGCAGGTTATCGAATAAATCATTAGACGTTGCAACAAACTGAGATGTAAAAGGATCGAATTCTTTCGGGTCAAAGTTTGGCGGTTGATCTGGAAGTTTTGGTAAAAGGCTCTGTACAACCTGCTTGATCTGTTCCTTAGATTTTTCATAATTATCAGGCATTTGAATTGTTTTTCTAAATGCTTTTTCAGGGTCATTATTTGTTGCCATTCTTACCGCAGCATCTGAAAATTTTGTACAGTTTGTCCAATCATTATCTGAAGATGAGATAGAATAATATTCAACATTCGTAATTTTTCCCATTCCTTTGGCTTTAAGCACATATGGCGGATTCAGGTTGGAAACATTACATTTAAAAGTGCCATCTGGCCCAATCATTGCCATAACTTCATCAATCTCTGGTTCTACATTTTCTTCAGCATTCGTTTCTTGTTTTTTCATTCCCTGAACAAACACAACACCATTAATGGGATCACCATCTGCCGCCATTCCCTGAAGGTAAATGTTACCAGCCTGTGCCATGTTTCGATCATAGGGCGTGGACTCATCTTTGGCGCATGCAAATGCCAGTATGCACATACCAATAATAAATACAAAAAATAGTTTATTTTTCATGACATATATCCTTTTCACACTGGCCGGATCACTCCATCCGGCAGTTTATTGATAGATTTATTAAAAAGCATAACTAAAGTTAAAACCAAATCCCAGAATTGTACCTGATGCGCTGGTTTCAACTTCTCTATGATAGAAGTCTGTCAAATCATAACTTTCATTAAGGTTATGACTCTCCCCACCTATGTATCGTTTATACTCACTTTTTCCATATTGAAATGTTATATCTAAATTCAACTTATCCAATCCCAGCGAATGATTGTTGAAATGCAAAGCACTGCCATTCAAGCCCAATCCCAACGAATATATTTTTTTATCAGCATCTGGCCATTGAAAATCCATTGTTTCATCAGGAACTGGAGATGGATCGTAAAAATAACCCAGTCGAATTGTCAGCCATTTTTTTGCGTACCATTCCATACCAAAACGTTTTTGGATTGTATCAATCCAGTGTCTTGGATGATCAAATGTTAATTTACTTGAATCAATCACCGCATTTCCTGGAAGAATATGAACCATCAATGGATCACTCAATTTTAAGACTTGATGTTCCATAATAGACCATTGGGTCCATACCATATCCATTTCAAACATCAGCTTATCATGCGGTTTATATCGAATTCCGCCCTGAATTTGATCAGGATGTTTATATGTCATTGTCGCATCAGTTGTCCATACCATACCATCAGGATAGATTACTTCCATATCCCCTTGATAGCTTTCTTTTGTTTGACTTCGATAGGTCAATCCTAAGCGAATTGTATCAGAAGGTTGATACAGGACCCCAAAATTGTACGAAATGTTAAAATGATCAAACATTTCAACTTCAACCTTTGCGCCATGATCTCTCCCAGGAAAACCATCATATTGGCTGGAAAAAAATTCTCCGACTTGCGCTGGCGTTTGAATGCCCGCACTACCGAGTTGATTCAGTAAATCTGCCAGATATTTAATTCTTTTATTATCATCCAGGGTTTTTTCCCGATCACTCAAAGAATTCCATTTTGTATTGAGCGCCCCTGCGGCATCTGTTGACGTATTAATTTGAAGTCCTGCTTCTTTTTCTATTCCTGCAAAAATTTCTTCGGTAATCTCTTTACCCTGTCTGGCAACATGACCCAAATCTGATGATATATACAGAATTTTTTCCATGCCATCATGGGATTTCCCCAAAGCCAGAGACATGCCCACAGATAATTGTTCATTTACCCGATAAGATATGCCCGGAGAGAATACTTCTCGAATCAGATAAGAATGATAGGCATTGAATGCTGCTGGATTATTAACCGGATTGGAATCCCATTCCAGCTCAATACCCCAGGGAACATACACTGCAAATCCTGCATGCAATTTTTCATTGAGCGGCATTGTATAGCCAAGACATGGAATGTATAAACCATTAGAGTCGTTAGAAAAGCTTTTTGGATTCATAATTAATGGATCTTGCGGTTCATTTAACGCCTCTTGCGTTGGCGACTTAACAGTAAAGTTCTCAATATTTAAATCAGGGGATAACACCTGAACACCTATTGAAAACTTTCGTTCATTTACCCAGCTCATCCCCGCTGGATTGTAATACAAGGCAAATGGATCATCTGCCTGAGCAGCAAATGCACCGCCCAATGCAGTGGCCTTTGCGCCGATACCAAAGGTATCAATGTTGCCGGCCTGACAGGGCATTGCAAACAATAAAAATGCAATGATTACCCCAAACATCTGTTTTTTCATTTTTCCTCCATTTTTTTAGTAAGTTAATCCTTTTTTTTCACATCTTTAGTGATTAGGAATATGCAATACTTTCAAATCATTTCCCTCTTGCGTAAGTGCAATAATTTTATATTTTTGTGCCAGTTCAATTGCCTTTTTCGGCATGGTTAAACCCGCAACAGCACCATAAACTTGATACCTGTTATCAAGTGGATATAAATTTTTAAAGCTATCAATTTTTTTCAAAACTTTTTTGACATCATTTGGATGAACTTTTTGTTTGACTTCAACAATGATCTTTGCCTGATCATTCGTCAGTACCATATCATATTCATCCTGAATACCATTTGAAAAGAGCGTTTTATTTCGTTCAATTAAATGAAATTTTATTTTACCGATAGACATGGATTTACATAAATTCACTGAAAAAAACTCCCCTTTTCAAAAATATGTTCGTCAGGGGGTTATGTTCTGTAGAGACTTAGAATGCGTAGTCTCTATGTTGCAAGGCTATTATCAATTCATTCAAGATCATGGAACACATATTTGTCGTGTATTCCTAAGGAATGCGATAACAATGATCAAGCCACCATCCGATCCAAAGCCGACTGCATCAACCCCTCAACTCGATTTGCACAGTCATGCACATATGAATCATCATTTGCAGCATCAGGTCCGGTATGTTCAAAATAAACAGGTTCCAATATTTCTATAGAAATTTTCGATGGATATGGAATAAAAAAAATCAAGGGACCCAACGTCAGTCCCCAAGGAATACTGAGCGTCAATGGGAATACATTCATGCGAAAGATCCGATCCAGACGAAGCAATTTTGCCAGCCATCGCATATCATCAATGATAATATACACAGAATGGGCGCCTGCTGTGACAACTGGTATAATAGGGACGTTTTCTCGTAATGCCAGTCGGATATATCCTTGTCTGCCACCAAAAACAATTTTGTTGCGATGCCGAAATGGGCGCATCACATCATAATCACCACCTGGATAGACCAGTACCTTTTTATTCTGAAGAAACAATTGATGCGCGCAATCATGAGACGCACGAACAGCACCCAATGGCACTAAGAATTGCTGTATAAATGGTATTGAAATTGTAATTTCATGACCCAGGCCGTATGGCACCTCTTGCACACCTTTTTTTTCACATATTTCTGTTGCAAAAATAAATGAATCTGGCGTTAATAAAGCGGCATTGTGGTTGCCAACAAATAACCCTGGGCCAGGTGGGATACGATAAATCCCCTGAACCGAGGAACGAAAATAATTGCGTAAAATAAAATTGACATATGGAGATAATTTTTCAATCAACAAATCGTTCCGCTGGTCCAGGCGGTCAATATCGTATTTTTTGAAAAACTTCATATGATTTTTTATCCATCAGAAGTAATCTTGTTAATCAATTCCTTTCTGACTTCTTCCCATCTTTCTACTGGAATCTGGCAGGTACCAACCGCACGATGCCCTCCGCCACCATACTTAAGCATCATAGATCCGATATTGGTTTTCGACGTTCTGTTAATAATACTGTGACCGGCAGTGAATACCACATTTTGTTTTTTAAATCCCCAGATAATCCGCATGGAGATGTTTTGTTCCGGAAAAAGCACATATTCCTTAAACCGATTGCCAGATACGAATTCTTCAACATTACGTAAATCAATGATCAATAGATTTCTATCTACTGTGCTATTTTCACGAATCATTTTTTCATAAGCTTTTTCCTGTTCGTAATAACGTTTGATACGCTCCTGAACATCAGGGACCTGAAGAATTTCATCAGCAGACATGGTCTGACAGTATTCAATCATTTTTTCCATAAGCTGATAATTGGAAATGCGATAATCTCGATAGCGTCCCAAACCAGTTCTCGGATCCATTATAAAGGATAACAGTATCCATCCCTTTGGATTTAAAATTTCATCAAGAGTCAACTGGCCGCTATCACTCTTGTCAACACCTTCCATCAACCCATTGGTCTCAAATTTAGAGAAACGCTCATCCCCACCATAATAGTCATAAATTACCCTGGCACAACTTGGCGCCTCCTTGCTCAATCCTTTATAATGAAATTGTTGATCCAGCTTTAAACGTTCCTGCTCACTGGAATGATGATCAAACCATAAACCACATCCAGGAACATATGGAATATTGGTCAATACATCATTTTCTGTCACCTTGACAATGCCATCTTGAACATCCTTGGGATGAACAAATTTGTATTCATCAACAATCCCGGCTTCGACCAATAATACGGCACAAACCAGACCATCAAAGTCCGAACGTGTAATGAGTCTCATGAAAAACTCCTTTTAATTAAATGGGTTTATCCTGGCAAGATATATCCAGAATATAGATTATTTTTGAACCTATAAAAAGTTGCAAAAAATATGCCTCAAATTAATTCACTATGTGCAATCAAAATGTCAGTTTATTTTTTTTGGGGAGGATTTGTATCATCAGCTTTTTTGGCATTTTTTGATTTTTCTTTCACTGATCCTGGTGTTTCTTTCACTGGTTTCGGTGTTTCTTTCACTGGTTTTGGAGGCGGTAATCCCAATCTTTCTCTGAGATTGGGTTCACGCAGAAGTCCAGTATGAATAATGCCATCTGTGAAGATATATCCAGGCGTACCGGTAATTCCCTTTTCTTTCATAAACAGGATAGTGGCTTCAACTTTATTTTTTCCAGATGCACATTGGTTTTCAGATTGATATTCCGATTCCAGGCCTTGTATCCCCTTTTTATCACAAATAATTGAGATACATTGTTCTTTTGCGTTTTTGTGAAAAGATAATGGATATAAAATAAAATGCGTCTTGATCTCCCCAGCTTCAGAAAGTTTTTTCAATATCGCTTCGCCCTTTTTACAATATGGACATTGCGGGTCTGTAACATAAAAAACCTCAACCAGCCCCTTGCCAATAGAAAAGGCGGTATAGGATTTAAGGTTTTTGACCTCTTTTGGTGAAAGTTTTGTATATTTTTCCAACGCTTTTCGAGTCAGATTATCTCCAGTTTTACTTTCGATCAGATGACCAAATACAAAAAAATCGTTGTCTGGATTGGTATACATAATATTATCCCGACCACTGATACGTACATGAATTTCACATAATCCTTTGTAAGCAGTCGGACGAATCCCCTTGATTTCCACTTCCCGCTTGACGATGGGTTGGATCTTTTCTAGCAGATCCTTTTCAGATGGACAGCCATCGCACATCACCTGGCTGACGATTAAAAAAAAGGCCAGAAACATACTTAAACTTAAAATGACCAGCCAATGTTTCCGAAATAAAACAATGTTTAATTTTGTCATCAATTTTTAATTCCTTTCCATTATGATATTGTTGAAATTAGTTTGTAACGTACGAAAAATTTTATTAAGGTATTTTATCATACAGTTTCAATGAATGCAACACTGATATTGGATTTTTCATCTATTCAAAATAATAATAAATAAAAAAACTGATGCCTTGACAATCCCTCTCAAAAAATTATAGAATATTGATGCACAGTTTTTGCAAACCAATCAGCAGACTGATAAGAATCTTTCTTATCAAATAACATCTAAGCCAATTTCGATTCATCCAGGAAATATTAAAATGTTTGAAAATATTCCAAAAGTAAAAATCAAAGATTCCATAGCAACAAAATTATTAAAAAGCGTTTTTGGTATATATATTTTTATTGCTATTGTTGTAACAGTTATTCATATTGTCGTTGAATTTTATCATACGCGAAATTGCATTATTAACGAATTAAAAACCATATATAAAACGATTGAGGATGGTCTTGCCCTGTCATTATGGGATTTTGATCTCACCAAAACACAATCAATTATAAATGGGGGGGTCATATTACCCTCTGTAACCGGTATCTTTGTTCAGGATGAAAGCGGTCGCATTGTTGGTATTGCCGGAAATGTTCAACAACAAGCATCTGATAATACAAAAGATGGATGGCGGGAGCTACTAAGTTGGGAATATATCAGGAATTTTGGAAAACAAAATCAGATTTATGTGTATGCAGGAAATATTCATTACGAACTTGATGGCAAAAAAGTTCGTATTGGCAGGCTGAGCATTTTTTCTGATCAATCAGTTGTGCTTGGACGTGTGAAAGTTGGTTTTTTCTTTCTTATTTTAAATTCATTTATCAAATCCTTTGCATTATGGATTATTTTTCTAATGTTTAGCCGCAAATACATCAGGCGTCCCTTGTTTAAATTAACCACTGCAACCTCACAACTGGATCTTGATAATCTGGAACACGTTAAAATCGATATCTCTTTATCTGGTCATAATGAATTTGTGGTTTTGGAAAAAAGTTTCAGGCGGATGGTAGAAAAATTGCTGGAATCAAGGACACGGCTACAAAAATTAAACGAATCATTAAATAAGTACAAAAATCATCTGGAAGTTATGGTTGAAGAGCGCACCAAAGAATTGACAAAAACCAACTCGCGCCTTGAAGATTTGATTGAACAGCACAAACAAACCCAGGAAGAATTGTATATTGCCAAAGAAGAAGCCGAACAGGCCAGCCAATTTAAGAGCGAATTTTTGGCCAATATGAGTCATGAAATTCGTACCCCCATGAACGCCATTTTAGGCCTGACCCATCTGGTGCTTCAAACTGATCTTGATCCCAGACAATATGATTTTCTCAATAAAATTAATACATCCGCAGGATCATTACTTCGGATTATCAACGATATCCTGGACTACACAAAAATTGAAGCCGGCAAACTCGAAATTGAATACATTTCATTCAATTTTGATGGCGTTCTCGATAATTTATCCAATATTATCACATATAAGGCAGAGCAAAAGGGGCTTGAAGTATTATTTAATGTCGAGCCAGATGTACCCCGATGGCTGATCGGTGATCCGCTTCGCTTAGAACAGATATTGTCCAATCTGTTTTCCAATGCATTAAAATTTACCAGCACAGGCGAAATTATTCTGTATGCAAATATTATTGAAAAGAATGAAAGCACTGTTAATATTGAATTCAGAGTAAAAGACTCCGGTATTGGTATGACACAAAAAGCAATCAAAAAACTATTTCAATCTTTTACCCAGGCAGATGGTTCTACAACAAGAAAATATGGCGGTACTGGCCTGGGATTATCCATATGCAAGCAACTTGTCCATTTAATGGGTGGAGAGATTTCAGTAAGCAGTGAACCCGGTGCGGGCTCTACATTTAAATTTAACCTGCCTTTTAAAATTGACCACGAACATACGAGTAAGGTACAATATACGAGCGATGATCTTGATCAAAAACGTTGTCTGATTGTTGATGATAATGAGGTTTCCCGAATGATTTTTATGCAGCATTTGGAATCATTTTCTCTACAATGCAAAGCCTTGCCATCAGGCAAAAAGGCAATTGAGGAATTGAAAACCTGTAAACAACCTTATGACTTGATAATCCTGGACTGGAAAATGCCAGAAATGGATGGTATTGAAACCGCAAAAGTAATAAAAAACAGTGATGTGATCAAAAAAATGCCTGAAATATTAATGGTTTCTGCTTATGGACGTGAAGAAGTCATTAATCGTGCCAAAGAGGCTGGTCTTGATTCCTTTCTGATTAAACCGGTCAATCGTTCAATATTGTTTAATGCCATTATGGATATTCTCTGCGGAAAAGGGAATAAGGCATCTCTTAGGAAATCAGCGCGTATGAAAGAAGATAAGAAAAAAATGCTTTCAAAAATAAGAGGTGCCAAACTTCTGGTGGTTGAAGATAACGAAATCAACCAGGAAATTGTGACTGAACTGCTCAGTAATAACAATTTTAAAATTTCTGTCGCCAATAATGGCCTTGAGGCCATTGCTGCTGTTGAAAAAGATGAATTTGACCTGGTTTTTATGGATATCCAGATGCCTGAAATGGATGGTCTTGAGGCCACCCGAAAAATTCGTGAAAAAGGCTATACCGAGGTGCCCATTATTGCTATGACTGCCCACGCAATGTCAGGTGATCGAGATAAAAGTCTTGATGCCGGCATGAATGATCATGTGACAAAGCCTCTAGATCCAAATAAAGTATATGAAACACTTGTTCAATGGATTCCAGAAAAAGAACAGATAGACGGTCAGGAACCAGAAATTGAGGAGACAGAATATTCAAACAAAGATCACGTGACACTTCCTGAGAAAATTCCTGGCGTTTCAATCGAGAATGGCCTTGAACGATTGAACGGCAATGTCCCTTTTTATATGAAACTGCTTGAAAAATTTTTTAATGCTTACACACCTTCAGACATTGATACCCTTAAAATCTGGCTCAGAAATAATGAATTGAAAGAGGCTCAGCGATGGGTTCATACCATAAAAGGTGTTTCTGGAAATATTGGGGCATTGGATTTGCAGACACAAGCGATAGCCCTTGAATCTTCCATTAATGAAAACGATCAAGATATAAAAGTACATTTGGAATCATTTTCTAAAGTGTTTCTAAATTTATTACAGGAATTGGAAAAATTGGATCTCTCAAACCAGAACAAAACAAGCGATGAAAAAAAAGAAATGATGGATATCGAAACACTCAAGAACAAACTGGAAGAACTCTCTGATGCAGTCAAGAAAAGGAAGCCAAAACCATGCAAAAAGGTTATGAGCGATATAAACAATTTTGAATTGCCAGAAATTGTTGTCAGTGACATAAAAGAATTGGATAAATATTTGAAACGATATCGTTTCAAAAATGCTGCCAAAATATTGGAAAGCATTAATTCAAAAATTAGGATAACGAATGAGCAATCATGATATTTTGGCAAAAGACTGCCAGTTTCAATCGAAAATTTTAATTGTTGATGATGATGAACAACATGTTGAAATGTTATGTGATTGTATCGAGGACTATGTATCGTCCATCGTTACAGCCATAAATGGGTTTGAAGCTATCGCCAAAGCAAAAAAGGAACTTCCTGACATTATTTTAATGGATGTGATGATGCCTGAAATGAATGGGTTTGATGCCTGTAAAAAAATTAAGGAAGATTCCACAACAAGTCATATTCCGGTCATTTTTATCACTGCTTTAAATGATCTCGAAAGTATTCTTCGTGCATTTGACAGTGGGGGCGTAGATTATCTGTCCAAGCCATTTCATTCAAAGGAAGTTATTTCCAGACTTAAAAATCATTTGAAAGTACAGTTTCAGCAACGTCAACTCATGGATCTGGCCATTGAATTGAAATCCGCCAGAGAGTCTGCCGAATCTGCCAGAATAATTGCAGAAAAAGCCAATCAGGCCAAAACAGACTTTTTATGTAATGTCAGTCACGAATTGATGACCCCCATGAATATGATCATGAATATGACCCATTTTGCAATGGATTCTGGTCTGAATGCTAAACAAACTGAATATCTTTCAAAAATAAAAAAATCATCCGAATTGTTGAAAGAATTAATTGATGATATTCTTGAGTATTCAACTTGTGAGGCCGGAAATACGAAAAGCAATCAAGAAATTTTTCAATTGGGGGATGTCCTGTCAATCGTAAAAAATAAATTATCATTGAGATTAAATGAAGAAAATCAAATCCAATTAATTATTTCAGAAGACCCATTGATTCCCCCACAATTAATTGGAGATGCAGCCCGCTTACAAAAAATACTATTTCATTTGGGTGATAATGCAATCAAATTTACATCATCAGGATCTGTCAAAATAAAATCGCGTCTTCTGGAAATAAAGGATGGAAAAGCGAGTGTCGCTTTTTCAGTAAAAGATACCGGGCCAGGTATGAGTAAAAAACAGCAGGAAGCCTTATTTCAGCCTTTTGTTCAGGCGGATAGTTCAAGAACACGAAAATATGGCGGTGTTGGACTGGGCCTGGCGTTGTGTCGTCAACTGATAAAAATGATGAAGGGTAGATTATTTATAAATAGTGTCCCTGATGAGGGATCGATCATTAATATTCAATTTGATTTTTCAACCCCAAAAAACCAGGAAACTGTTGAAGACCCAGTAACAGATAAATCTGTAAAATCAATCAAAAAGCCAGATAATCAAAATATATCTGAGAATGCGTCAAGTCGGTTATCTAATCAGCAAATCGTTGATTTCTTAAATCAATTGGATACACATATTAAAAAGCGAAACCCAAGAAAAGGCAAACAAATTTGCGAGAAACTCCTTAATAATAATATGGACAAAGCGATTCGTGACCAAATTCAGCAGGTACATGACAGCCTTCGTCGATATAAATTTAAGGATGCACAGGATCAATTGTCTTCTGTGCTGAATACGACTTAGAACTATAAATATGTCAATGGCTCAAATCTTAGGGTCATTTAGAATAAGGAATGAACTTCCATGAGGGAATTATCAGAATGCACAGTCATGATCGTTGACGACACTGAAACCAATATTGATATTTTGGTTGAAACATTGGGTGATGATTATGATATTGCGGTTGCCATGGATGGTGAAAGCGCTCTTGAATATATTGAAGAAGAACTTCCCGACCTGATTCTTCTTGATATCATGATGCCGGGAATGAGTGGATATGAAGTTTGTCAGCGTCTCAAGAAAGAAGAAAGAACAAATAAAATTCCTATTATTTTTGTCACTGCCATGAACGACGAATCGGGCGAGAAAAAAGGTCTGGAAATGGGGGCAATTGATTATATTCGAAAGCCATTTAACCCATCAATTGTTAAGTCTCGGGTCAAGAATCATCTGGAGTTAAAGCTGGCAAAAGAACAGCTTGAAGAACAAAACACGCTCCTTGAAATTAAAGTGAAAGAACGAACCAAAGAACTGAACCTGACGCAGGATTTAACCATATGTTCTCTGACATCACTGGCAGAAACGCGTGATCCAGAAACAGGTGGCCATATCCAACGTACACAAAATTTTGTTAAAGCCCTGGCTGATAAACTGATTGAACTGCCAGCGTATCAAAAAGTACTTGATGAAAATGTCATTGAATTGTTATATAAATCCGCGCCATTGCATGATATTGGAAAGATTGGCGTTGCTGATCAAATACTATTCAAACCCGGTAAATTGACTTCTGAAGAATTTGATGAAATGAAAAAGCATACAGAATATGGAAATGCGGCTCTGAAAAAAGCCAGTGAAATGTTTGGTTCCAATTCGTTTTTTCGGTATGCACAGGAGATCGCGTATACCCATCATGAAAAATGGGATGGCAGTGGCTATCCACGCGGTTTGAAAGGTGAGGACATTCCTTTATCTGGTCGACTGATGGCCTTAGCTGATGTCTATGATGCGCTGGTCAGTAAACGTGTTTATAAACCGCCCTTTTCACATGAAAAAGCATATAATATTATTCTTGAAGGCAGAGGGACACATTTTGATCCCAGTCTGGTGGATGCATTTAACGAAATTAATGGTGTGTTTCGTAAAATTGCACTCAATTTTGCAGATTTTGATGAAGAGCGATTGATTTTGAGTAAGGAATAATTGTTCAGGTATTGCAGAATTATTAAGGAATTCTCTGAAAATAAGTTCCCCTTTTTAAAAAATGTTCATCGGGGTTTTTGTTCTGTAGAGACGTAGCATGCTACGTCTCTACGTGCCAAACTATTATACGTTCAAGATAAATGGGGACCTTATTTTTCGAGTATTCCTAAATACAATAGAATTAAGAGAAAAATATGTACCACGAAGAACCTTTTTACAAAAGAACCATTCTACCCTGGTATCAATCCAATGGTGTAAGCATCATTATCATATTGATAATGTCCGGGCTGATCGCATTTTCTGTGATTGGCATTCAGGTTGCCAATACATTACCGGTCTGGTATAAACTAAAAGGTATTCCATATGCGCTCTTGATATTATCTGTCTTGTTCTTGATGATCTATTTGGGACGATTTATTCATACGAAAATTCAACGATTATCAAAATCCAAGAGATGGTAACAATAGCAAATTCTTCTTTGGAAAATCATTATAATTCTGGACGTCCATCAATGAAAACACAAATCGAATCAATCATGCGATCAGATCATGCAACAGGTTTTTTTGCCTTTGTTTTATTTGTTTTATCCCTGATATATTCAGGAATTATGAAAATCCGTGCATTATTATATCAATGGGGGATATTTCGCATCCATAAACTGCCCTGTAAGGTGATATCCATTGGCAATATATCGACTGGCGGGGCAGGCAAAACACCAATGACAATATATCTCGCAAAAATGCTCACGCGGATGAATTTTCGTGTGGTCATATTGAGTCGGGGTTATAAAGGGAATTATGAACAATCCTGTGCAATTGTCAGTGATGGCAACAAAGTGTTCTTGGATGCCCAAACGGCTGGTGATGAACCCTGTCTGATGGCCCAAAAGCTCTCTGATGTTCCAGTGATTGTTGGTAAAAACCGCTATGAATGTGGCGTGCTGGCAAATCAACAATTTTCGCCTGATATTATTTTGTTGGATGATGCTTTTCAGCATTTGCGCATATTTCGCGATTTGGATATTGTTCTAATGGATTTTCATCGCCCATTAGGCAACACACATGTCATTCCAAGAGGTGTGCTACGAGAACCCAAATTCCATTTACACCGCGCCCATATGTATGTTTTAACACGCGCCTCTCACAATCAAAAAAAAATATCTCAGATAAAGCCATTTGTCACAAACAAACCCATATTCACGTGCAATCATGTTCCAGATCAACTCATGCAGATAAATGAATCCGGACATCTTTCTTTTCTCCCCACGGAAACCCTGGCAAATCAATCTGTCTATGCGTTTTCGGGAATAGCCAACAATGAAGATTTTTTGAAAATACTTACAGGCCTGCAATATCAGATCGTCTCGTCTGAAAACTTTGATGACCACCATGACTATACTGACAATGATTTGAAGACAATTGATGCAAAGGCTAAAAATGCAGGCGCCAAATACCTGGTGACAACAGAAAAAGATTATGTAAAAATTTGCAATCAGATTCATTGGTCTTTTCCTTTATTTGCGCTGGGCATTCAGTTAAGTTTTGGAAACGATACGAATCAATTTGAAAGCACTATTCAGAATCAAGTGACAACTCCATGAGACTTATTAAAAATCCAATCACACAAAAACGTCTGCTTCGCTTCAAGCAAATGAAACGTGCTTATTATTCATTCTGGCTGTTGTTGATTATTTATGGGGTCAGTTTGTTTTCAGAATGTATTTGTTATAATATTCCCTTTTATGTTCATTATAATGGCCAGTCTTATTTTCCTCTTGTCCAGTACTATCCTGATGACATATTCACCGGTTCAGGCAAAAAAACACGTCCGGATTATAAACGCATAAACCAATCCGAATCTTTCAGGCAAACCCCGGATAATTGGATGCTTTTTCCCATCCATCCCTTTGGGCCCAATGAAAGTGTTTCCCCTGAATCAATTAAAATTGATAACAAAGTGTATGTAACGTTTGATTGTCAACCGGTTTTGGGGCATATTCAAATTAAAAGAGATCGAAAAATTTATCGGGCGTATCATATGGAAGCGTTCTCCCATATCAAGGACAAAAAATTAAAAGGTCAACCATTAGAAAATATATTTCAGCTACCTAAAAAATTTCTTGATGCCATTGATCATCGATTCCAGAATGAAGCATGCGAAAGAATCGTTACCCATTTAAAAGGGCCTGATCATCAAAATTTTACCATTTCTTTATCAACCTATACGAAGCGGTCACGTCCACCAGGAAAACTGCGTTTGATTTTTCGAAAAGCGCCACTTATTTCAAAAACATTGCAAATTGTTTTTGCGCCCGATGACCAGGAATCAGGTAATATTTATGTTGCATCCGGACAGAAATTGTGGGCAGGGACGTCAATTGAAGAACCCTCCTTCCAATTAACCGATCAACAAAAGAAACGATTGATAAAAAACGCAACCCTTCGTTTTCAAACAATTGTTGAATCCACCCAAATGCGAATCAATGACATTTTATATACAGTCCAATTTGACAAAGAAGATGTTCGCTTTCCTTTTCGTCCAGTCGCTGGGCACCCTTTGGGTCTGGATAGTGCCGGACGCGATGTTTTGACTCGAATTTTGCATGGATTACGAATTTCAATGACTTTTGGAATGCTACTGGTTGTTTGCTCAATGGTTTTGGGCATTTGTTTGGGGGGCATTCAGGGATATTATGGCGGATGGCTGGATTTACTGGGGCAACGACTAACAGAAATTTGGAATGCATTACCTTTTTTATACATCATGATATTGATGGGAGCTGTTTTGGGCCGCAGTTTTTTATTGTTATTAATCTGCTATGGCATGTTCAACTGGATTGGCATTTCTTATTATATGCGCGCCGAATTTTTACGATTAAGACATCTATCTTTTGTAGAAGCAGCCCAAACCCAGGGATTGCCAACCTGGCGGATTCTGACGTATCATATTTTACCCAACGCCTTGACACCAATCATAACCTTTGTGCCATTTTCCCTTGTTGGTGCGATTGGAGCGCTGGCAGCACTGGACTATCTCGGTTTTGGTCTTCCGCCGCCCACACCCAGTTGGGGGGAATTAATGGCTCAGGCCCAATCTTTTCGATGGGCGTGGTGGTTAATTTTATATCCATCCATTTCTTTATTCATTGTTATGTTATTGGGTGTTTTTGTGGGCGAAGGTGTGCGGAATGCCTATGATCCGAGGCCTTATAGTCGAATGCAATAAATCTGACTGTTCAATGTTCGATTTTTTGGGAATGCATTCGGAATAAAATATCAGTTGATTTTATCACTCGTGTAGGCTAATGTATTCAAAAATACTAAAAAGTTTATATGTTATTACAGATAAAAAATTTTTTGTAGCAAGAAAATTCATTGATTGACTGAATCGTCCAAAAATTTTTTACCCAATAGAATTTTTAAGCCGTCCCCAAAATGAAAAGCATTCAAAGGGAACAACGGCCGTACAATAACCATGAACAAATGGAGGTCATTAATGGCAGAAACACAAATTCCCGGATTAAACATACTGGAGGATGCTTTTGAATACTGGATTGATTCCTTCCAGCGAAGTATTCTTTTTTGGGATGTTATTCGTAAACGTGGCAATAATTATCTTGAACACTTGCATAAAGGCCAACCGCCTGTGTTGATTTTTGATTATGAAGTCTTAATTGATGGCCGAACGTTGAAAAGATCGGTCAATTATTCCCTGTCGCGTATACTCCCACGAGAGGGGCAGAAAACAGATCAAAAGAAACGTCCTATTGTTGTCATTGATCCGCGTGCGGGTCATGGTCCAGGCATTGGCGGCACAAAAGAAGATTCTGAGATTGGACTGGCGCTTAAGGATAGTCATCCAGTCTATTTTATATTTTTTTATACCGATCCGGTTCCCGGCCAAACACTTGCAGATGTTAAAAATGCTGAAATTCACTTTCTAGAAGAAATCAGAAAAAGGCACCCCAAAGCGGATGAACCATCAGTTATTGGAAATTGTCAGGCAGGATGGGCAACTGCCCTGTTGAGTGCGGATCGTCCAGATATTACTGGACCTTTGGTATTAGCAGGATCGCCATTATCATACTGGGCTGGTGTTGATGGCTCCAATCCCATGCGTTATCGCGGTGGACTTTGCGGTGGGGTATGGTTGTCATCATTTTTTGCTGATCTGGGACATGGTGTTTTTGATGGTGCCAATCTGGTGTTAAACATGGAATTATTAAACCCTGCAAATACCATATGGACCAAACAATATAATTTATACAGAAAAATTGATACTGAAGAATCACGATACCTAAATTTTGAAAAATGGTGGGGCGGATTTTTCTGCATGACATCAGAAGAAATTCATTTTATTGTTGATAGTCTGTTTGTTGGCAACAAGCTTGAACAAGGCATGAAAATGGAAGATGACAGCGAAATTGATCTGAAAAATCTTGATGATCCGGTTGTTGTGTTTGCATCACAGGGGGATAACATTACGCCACCGCAACAGGCCCTTAATTGGATTATAAAAGTTTATGGATCTATTGAAGAAATCAAGCGACAACAGCAGGTGATGGTTTATATGGTTCATAAAAAAATTGGTCATCTTGGCATTTTTGTAGCATCCAGTGTTGCCAAAAAGGAGCATAAAGAAATTATTGGCAGTATGGATATGATTGATTATCTTGAACCTGGACTATATGAAATGGTTATTGAGCAGGGTGACAATGAAATGGTCATGGCAGAAAATCGGGTACGTTTTGAAGAAAGAACCTTTGATGACATCATGACATTGGATGATGGTATGGAAGATGAATTAGACTTTGAACCGGTTGCATTTTTATCCGAGGTGAATGACAGTATTTACAAAGCATATTTCAGCCCAATGGTTAAATTAACCACAACAGAATTTGTATCAGAGTTTTTAAGACAACTCCATCCGCTGCGTGTGCAAAGATACCCCTTTTCCGATCTTAACCCGATGATGTTTCCCATTGCGACGATGGCAAATATGGTACGAAAAAATCGAAAGGCAGTGTCTCCAGACAATTTATTTGTTGCGCTTGAAAAACATATGTCAACAGGCATTGAAAACTGTCTGAATTTTTATCGGGATATACGAGATTTATCGCAGGAATCGGTATTCAAGACAATTTATGGTAGTCCCATTGTACGACAATTTTTTAATAAGGAAGTACCTGAAGAAGTCAAGGCAGAAATGAAGCGACAAAAGGAACAGGCGCATGAACAGTCTCTTCTTGAGGATGAAGATGTATGGCTCAATCGAATGACAGAGGGAGGGTTTGTTGAAGGCGTCATTCGAATTATGCTGGCTGTTGCCAGTGCAGATCATATTGTTGACAAGGCCGAATATATTGTCTCTGAATCCATTGTACGTTCGCATCCGGTTTTGAAAAAAATTCATCCAGCAATTTTCAAAAAGAAAGTCAAAGAACAGTCTCGAATTCTTCAAACAGACCAGGAATTGGCTATCGATACGCTTGTCAAGCTATTAAAAACACCTGAGGAAAGATCTGAAGCCTTTGAGATCGCACAAAAAGTGGCGATGGCTGACAAGGTTTTGGCAGATGAAGAAAAAGTTTTGTTGGAAACAATCAAGAAAACTTTGGGAATTGAGGCGAAATAGAGTTATATTAAAGGACGAAGGGATTCTCTGAAAATTACTTCCCCATATTGATATTATTCGTTTTGAGGTAAATGTACTGTAGAGACGTCGCATGCTACGTCTCTACACAACCTTATTTTTTGAGGCGATCAAGAAAAATGATTCAGTTATTTTTTGAGAATTCCAAACCCATAGAATTTGGATAAAATGAACGCACTATTAACCTTTTCAGCAACATGTCTTTCAGAAATGATTCGAAATCAGGAAGTATCTTCAAGAGACGTTGTCGATGCCCACATATTTAGAATCAAACGTGTCAATCCAAAAATAAATGCGCTGGTACAATCCCGATTTGATGCGGCAAGAAAAGAAGCAGAACGTGCTGATGATCTTATCAAAAACAGCGATAAAACAAAACTGCCCCCATTTTTAGGTGTTCCCTGCACCATTAAAGAAAGCTTTTGTTTAACAGGTATGCCAAATACAGGCGGATTGTTAAAACGAAAAAATTGTATTGCTCGTCAGGATGCTACAGCAGTCGCACGTTTAAGGGCAGCTGGTGCCATTCCTCTGGGCGTTACCAATGTCTCTGAAATGTGTTTATGGATGGAAAGCTTCAATCCGCTGTATGGTAAAACATGCAATGCATATCGGGCCCATCGAACTGCCGGGGGCAGTTCAGGCGGTGAGGCCGCAGTGATTGCATCAGGCGGATCTCCATTTGGTTTAGGTTCTGATATTGGTGGTTCCATTCGCATGCCCGCATTTTTTAATGGCATATTTGGGCATAAACCCACTGCCGGCCTGATTCCAAATACCGGGCATTATCCAAAAGAAGAGGAAGGCATTTCTGGAATATCAACAACAGGTCCATTATGTCGCCGTGCTGAAGACATGATGCCCTTACTAAAAATTCTCGCCGGTCCGGATAATATCGATCCTGGATGTGAGAACATTCCCTTACAATCAACTGAATCTGTTCAACTAAAAGATTTGACTGTGTATAATCCTCAGATAAAACCTTTTTTGCATGTATCTTCAGATTTATTTGCAGCGCAACATCAATGCGTGGGTGTTTTAAAAGCTTCCGGTGCAACCATTAGACCCATCAGCCATATTAAAAACTATAAGATTGTCAATATGTGGACAGCGAAAATTCGTTCTGTTTCCCAAACACCATTTGCCCGGATTTTGGGGGATGGTCAGGCCGTCCAACCATTACCTGAATTATTTAAGTGGATGATGCGCAAATCATCACATACACTTCCGGCACTCCTCACAGCTTTATTTGACCAGCTCCCCTATTCAAAAAAACGCATGGACGCGATTCTAAAAGAAATTCAAATACTTCGGCAATCATTGATCAAAATCATTGGTCAATCGGGGATTATGCTGTATCCATCACATCCGACAACTGCACCGCGGCATTATATGCCTTTATTGACACCCTTAAATTGGGGCTACACAGGCCTGTTCAATATTTTGGGGTTTCCAGTGACACAAGTTCCTTTGGGGATAGATAAAAAGGGCTTACCTGTTGGCATTCAAATTGTCAGTATTCCTGGAAATGATCATGTCACTATCGCTGTGGCACAAGCGCTGGAAAATAGTTTTGATATGATATTCCCAAAAATTTGAGTTCGGAATGCGCGGAAAACAACATGCTCATTTTTCTTGATCGTCCAATAAAAAAAAGGTCGTATAGAGATGTAGCATGCTACGTCTCTAAGGTACATTTACCTCAAAACGAACAATAATGGAGAACTTATTTTCAGAACATTCCTAAGGAATGCTCTGAAAATAAGTTCTCCATCTTAAAAAATGTTCATCGGGGTTTTTGTACTGTAGAGACGTAGCATGCTACGTCTCTACGATGCCAAACGATTATACGTTCAAGATAAGTGGGGAACTTATTTTTCGATTGTTCCTAAGCAATTCCAGGGATTAAATATTGAATCACTTTAACCGGAAATCCAAAACTGACAGGGCCTTTGGGCGTTTCAGAAGTGAGTAACCTTTCCTTTACCAGTCTGCTGAGTATTGAACGTGCTGTTCTTTCCGGAAGATTGGTTATTCGTGATGCTTCTCCCCGATTGAATTTTCCCTTAACAAACGCTTCCTGAAGTAAATAGATGGCTTCGTTTTGAATGGGCGATGTATCAGGAATCATATAATTATTTCTCATTTGAACATAGCCCTTGATTCGATCCAACATTCCTTCTAAATGTAACAAATGCGATATAAATGAGACCTGATCCATACAGGTTTCCCAAAAAAAAGAACAAAAATAATTCAGCCCTTTTTGAGATAGATTTCCCCGACCATCCAAATCACCCTGACGTGGTAAATCTGCATTTGACAGGGCACTGAGATATTCCTTTTTATTGCGTGCAAATCCTCTGCTTATTCTCCATAAACCATATCCCACAGGTTCAATCGTACTCAAATAGGTATCTGAAAACAACCTCGATACCCGCCCATTTCCATCTGAAAATGGATGAATCCATGTCAGACGATGATGCGAAGCGGCTGCACTTGAATATTTCCGGATACCATGTAACTTTTTGGGACTGTACAGGGATTCAAATTGCTTTAAAAATTTCGTAATGGTTTCATGTGCAGGTGCCACATGTTTACCAACAACGACCTCATGATTGCGAAATTCCCCTGGCTGAATCATGATGTCTTTCTGATATTTTTGGGGGAGCCTTGAATAAAATCTCAAATGGATTGTTTTGAGAAAATCTTGTGATACAATATTTGTATTTGCCTGGACAATATCTTGTTCAATTTCATTTTGTACATCCACATGAATTTTACTTTCCAATTGTAACTCTCTTTTGACAGGATCATCGGAATAATCATTATGCATTGCCTGTTCAATTTCGTATGGTGTTGTTTTGTTGCCTTCAATGAGATTCGAATAATAGCTGTTTGTAATTTTTAGCACATTTTTTAGTTTTTGCCGCGTGTCAGGATGAAGCATCCCCCCAAGCTCTGAGGATTTTTTGATCAGCTCAATAATTTGATCTGATTGGTCTCCTGATAACTGAGGAAAATGGGGTGTCATTTGTCGGGGATGGTTATACATTTTTTGCCGATTATTTCAGTATAAAATTATTTAATTAACTATTTATATATCAAATAGTTATTTTGAATAATAATGGTAAGGCTTATGTTTTTTGCCGATTATTTTGCCGATAGATTGATAACTAAGGAATACTCGAAAAATAAGTACCCCAATTTTCCTGAACGTATACGCGTTTAGCAGCGTAGAGACGTAGCATGCTACGTTTCTACACGACCTTATTTTTTTGGACGATCAAGAAAAATGAGCATGTTATTTTCCGAGCATTCCTAATTAATGAAATATCAGTTCAAATCAATCACTTTTTGAACTTATAACTAAAATTAGTGCATATGTAAAGGGCTTGATTATGACAAGTATTTTTAAATAAGGAATCATCGAAAAATAAGTTCCCCTTTTATCTTGAACGTATAAGAGTTGGGCACGTAGAGACGTAGCATGCTACGTCTCTACAGAACAACAACCCCGATGAACATTTTTAGAATGGGGAACTTATTTTCAGAGATTTCCTAAGTAAGCGATCATAAATTTTCGGGTAGATAAAAGTAAAATGTTCGTCCCCCTTTCAAAG